>Ga0315900_10010067_pt1 | contig 11897 bp, 10 predicted proteins | sample LakEriMetagenome_FD_203521 | JGI IMG/M metagenome (GOLD analysis project Ga0315900, IMG submission 203521) | Freshwater fungal communities from buoy surface, Lake Erie, Ohio, United States - Buoy 12 MA114 | ecosystem: Environmental > Aquatic > Freshwater > Lake > Lake biofilm | place: USA: Lake...
TGCCATCGGACGGCGTCGTCCAAAGTCCATTTTGGCAGTCAGCAGACTACGCCTGCGGTTTCAAAGCCCGCTTGCGGTCTTGTAGCCCAAGTATCGAGAAAACAACAAGAAAACAGAATACGGAGAAAATAACCAGATGTTCTACAACGGCAGCTCGTTTCTCATTTACATCATCCTCATGGGACCAGCACTGATCCTGGGCATGCTAGCCCAATTCTGGGTCAAGTCGGCCTACAACAAGATGAGCCAAGTACCCGCACGCATGAGCGGTCACGATGCAGCTCGACGAATCCTCGACGCCAACGGCCTTTACGATGTGCCTATCGAGCCGTCCCCAGGAGTCATGTCCGATCACTACGACCCGAGCTCCAAAGTCGTCCGCCTGAGCCAAGACGTCTACTACGGACACTCCATGTCAGCCGTCGGTATCGCCGCCCACGAAGTCGGCCATGCGATCCAAGACGCACGGCAATACGCTCCCCTGGTGGTTCGGAACCTTGCTGTCCCCGTGGCCAACTTCGGCGGATCCTTTGCCTCGATCATCATGAGCATCGGCGTTTTCCTTTTGATCGGCGGAATGTTCAAATTCGCAAGCTGGGCGATGCTCCTGGGAGTGATCCTTTTTGCTGCCGTGGTCGCTTTCCAACTGGTCAATCTACCCGTGGAATTCAACGCAAGCTCAAGAGCGAAAGATCAATTGATCACCCATGGAATCGTCAGCAACAGCGAACTGCCCTACGTCAGCTCCGTCCTGACTGCTGCCGCCATGACCTACGTCGCCGGAACCTTCAGCTCGGTCATGAACCTCGTCTACTACGTCATGCAGTATGCTATGGTATCTGATCGCGACGGCTGATCATAACCAGTTGATCCTCCAAGTGGATCGTGACGAATAAGGCAATCCGATGGCTCAAATCACTTCGTTCCTCCGAGAGCCCCGAACATGGGCTCTCGGAGTTTTTTTGGGTATAACCAGTGGAATCGCATTGGCCCAAGAACCCCAGCCCATCAACGATGGCTTCAAAGTCCCGGCAACCGATTGGCCTTGGTGGAGAGGACCACTACGCAACGGGTCGGCTGCAAGCCAACAGTCCCCCCCCACCCAATGGGACGCTAATTCTCATGTCCTCTGGAAAACACCCATCCCAGGCAGAGGCTACGGTTCGATGTGCGTGGTCGTCGATCGAGTCTATCTTGCCAGCGCCGACGAAGCCACCGGCTCGCAGTCGCTCCTGTGCCTAGACCGAAATACCGGCGCGATCATCTGGTCGACGAACGTCCACGAAAAAGGTGGAATGCGCAAGAACGAGAAATCGACGGCCGCTTCCTCCACCCCAGCTTGCGATGGCCAACGCATCTACATCAACTTTCCCAACGAAGGCCGATTGATGGCCAGCGCCATTAGCCTCGATGGCAAGTTGATTTGGCAGACGAAAGTCTCCGACTACATCGAGCACCAAGGCTACGGCGCATCGCCAGCCCTCTACCAATCTCTAGTGATCATCGCCGCCGATACCAAAGCCGGCGGAGCAATCGCAGGCCTAGATCGCAACTCAGGCCAAATCGTTTGGCGTCGCGAAAGACCCAAACTACCAAACTACCCATCCCCTGTCCTCATGCACTTGTTCGGCAAGGACCAGTTGATCATGACCGGCTGCGATTTGATAACGAGCCTCAATCCACTCTCCGGGGAGCTCTTCTGGGAAGTCGCAGGGGCAACGACCGAATGCGTTACATCGACTCCCAGCGACGGCAAACACATCTACACCAGCGGCGGCTATCCACGCAACCACATCTCAGCAGTCCTAGCCGACGGCTCGGGAAAAATCGTTTGGGAAAACGAATCTCGTGTCTATGTTCCCTCCCTTCTGATTCACCAAGGAATCCTCTACGGCGTGCTCGATGCGGGTATTGCCGCTGCTTGGGACGCCTCAAGCGGCAAAGAACTTTGGCGAAACCGACTCGGGGGCACCTTCTCCGCCTCGCCCATTCTCGTCGGCTCTAGGATCTACGCCTGGAACGAAGCCGGTGAATGCTTCGTATTTCGGGCCAAACCCGACGGTTTCGAACTGCTCGCCAAAAACCAACTCGGCGAAGAGAGTTTGTCCACGCCGGTCATTTGCGATAGCAAAATCTTCTACCGATGCACCGAAACGCAAGACGGCAAGCGTCAAGAAGTCCTCTACTGCCTGGGCAATCCAAAAGGCCAATAAAAGCGGAGCAGTGCTAGCTGCCCAGTGAGTGCCCAACGACCAATAAAAGCGGAGCAGCGCAAGCTGCCCGGTGTGTCGAAGAGGCCAAGATATCTACCCCGAAGCTAACTGAGAACCATAGCCAAAGCGACCAGTCCCCGCAGCGTCCATGCGATGGCTCGTATCCAATTGGTCCTGACGAGCTCTCTTTGCGCCCAAGGGTCCGGACCTCGGAGAAGCCGATCATGCAAAGGCATCTGAACCCTCGCGGTACTTACCCAAATCACACCCAAAAGCAGCATCCCGAGACTTGGCAATAGCCACGCGCCGGTCGCGATGCCGACGACCAACAGCCAACCGGCCAAGACACCCTCGAGGAGCATCATCGGACCGACCACCCAAAAGATACGATCGCAGTGCTGCTTTTCAGCCACCGCCGCCCGCACCGGATCCGGATCGACAAACTCCATCGCCGGATACTGAACGCGTTGGATCACCCAAATCAATCCGACCAGATACCAGGTCACTGCTAAGTGAAGCAAACCGATCGTCACATTCGAAAACATCGCGCTGCTCTTTGCCCTACCGGTCGCCGGAGCCGGCGACCTTAACGATCTTCAAGGTCTTCACGACCTTCACGAAACCTAAGGCTTGTTCTCGACCAACTTCAAAATCGACTCGCCCTTGCCACTGTCGATCATCACGTACACCTCCCCGTCGGCGTCCTGACCAAACGCCAACACAGGAAGCCCACCGGCGACGACCTCCTCGTTGCGTGACGCTTCACGAGCACCCTCCTCAAGGGTCAATGCCCATACGCCTCCCGAAACATAGTCGGCATAAAGATACTTGCCCTTGAGCTGCTCGAGCCGCTCACTGCGGTAGACTCGCCCTCCGGTGATCGACTTGCCAACAGCGTGATCATAAGCCCATACCGGGTCGATCGCATTGGCCGCATCGGCACCAGGGGTCCGGTTGCCGAAGGTATAGGCACCCTCGCGCGTGCTCCAACCATAGTTGCCACCCTTGTTGACCACGTTGACCTCTTCCCACAAGTCCTGGCCGACATCGGCACACCAAAGCTTGCCTGTCTTGCGATCAAATGCAATTCGCCAAGGGTTGCGGAACCCATAAGCGTAGATCTCCGGACGTACACCTTCGACCCCCACAAACGGATTGTCGGCAGGGATCGCATAAGCCGCATTCGGGCTCTTTCGATCGACATCGATCCGCAAAATCGAGCCCAGGAGTTGCGAACGGTCCTGACCATTGGCCTTCGGATCGTTGCGGGCACCACCATCTCCAAAGGCGATGTACAGATACCCATCGTTCCCAAACTCGATCGCTCCACCGTTATGATTCTGGAACGGCTGGGGAACGACCATCAAAACCTCCTCGGAACTCGGATCCCCCTTGAGCTTGTCCCCAGGCATGGTCTTGAATCGTGAAATCACCGACTCATGGGTGTTGGGTTTGGTGTAACAAACAAAGAACTCGCCGTTTTCCTGAAACTTCGGATGCATCGCCAAACCCAAAAGGCCCTGTTCGTTGCCACCAGGCGAGTTCCACTTGCTGACTCGATCTCCGATCTCCAAAAAGACCTTCGCAAGCTCGACCTCAGGGTCCTTCTCAAAACTGTAGATCGTTCCGCCTTGATCCAAAACATACAGACGCTTCGAATCCCCTGGAGCATAAGTCAACTCCAAGGTGCGTCGAGGGCGATTCACCGTTCCGTCTTCATCAACCGGGACCCAGTTCTCCCACTTGAGCTTTGGAAATGCCAACGTCGGCTTGAGATTGAGCTTGCCGTCAACCGGCGATGCAATCGTGCCTTCGTCGCTAAGCTCACGAATCTTGATGTTCCGGAACGATACCGGATTGCCGTGGTCTTGGAGACAAAGATGTCCCTGACCTGCTTTGGCAAAACCCGGAAACTTCGAGAACTTGCTTTTAGCCACCAACTCATCCCACCGCTTGTCCCCCAAATTGAATTGGTAGTACACCACCCCATTCATCGAGACCTCACAGCCCCGAGGCGAGATGCGAAGAAACAATTGATTCCACTGCCCGGGCGGTCGCGTCGCATCAGGGATCTCGGTCTCGCCAGCCCAACGCATTGGATAAGGCTGATACATTTGATAGAGCCAACCGGCCTTCTGCGGGTCGTGCCCCTCGACGTTGTCTTGGATCTGGACCTCCGGTCCACTATGCCAAGGTGCTGGATTGTCCTCGGTCACATGGAACATCAAGCCGCTATTACCACCTTTGGAAATGTTGTACTCGAGCGACAGCTCAAAGTACTTGTACTTCTGATCGGTGATGATGTCCCCGGCATTGTTCCCGTCGCGAACGATCGCTCCATCGACAACCTTCCAACCCTCGGAAACCTTTTCCTTTTTGTAATTCCGCCAGCCCTGCGTCGATTGTCCATCAAAGAGCAACTTCCACCCCGCGACCGACTCGGCACGCGTAAGGGTATTGGCTGGCTGCTCGGCCAAAACGCTCGACGTCAGACCCATCGAGACTCCCGATGCGATGAGCATCCCAAGACAGACTCGGGAAATTGTTTTCGATATTTTTTTCATGAGAATTCAATTGGGGTTATGTTGAAACAAAAACGGAAAGGATTAATCAGTACCAATACAAAATACGAAGATCAAAGCTCGGTAGCCTCAAGCCTCCTGAGGCTCAAAGCCAATGCCTCTTTTTGCGAACTATCGCAAAACTGCAACAACTGCTCGGTGTAGTATCGCGCCGAATCGATCAGCCCGTTCTCTTCGGCAATCGCAATGGCCAACTCCAAAGCTCGGGTGCGAATGAGCGGATCGGGGGGTGGTGAACGGTACAAAGCGGCCTTGCGAAACGCCGCCAATGCTTCCAAGGGGCGCTCGAGACTCTCAAGACACATCCCCAGTTGCAAACTCGCGCGCGCTCGAAGGGATGGATCCTCAGCCGCTTCTTGCAAATACTCGACCGCTTGATCCTCTCGCCCTAACTGCCGCATTGCAACTGCCCAAGGGATCAATATCTCTTTCTGTTCAGGATGTCGCTTGTAGCGGTCCGAACAAACCTTGACCCTGCGGTTGGCCAAGTCCGTTTCGGCTTGCTCCAAACCGTAACGGCTTTCCTCGCTGGGTCGCTGCGCGTTGAGCTTGCGCGCTTGCTCCAACGCCATACTCGATAAATGAATCATCAGATCCTCATGCAGGATCAACGCCGGTTCATGCTCAGGACAGTACTCGACAGCGGCGTCCAAGACCCGACGCGCATCGGTCCATCGCTGCTGGTCGATGTAGATTTGACCGAGCTCGACATAAGGCTCAGGGTTCGCAGGCGCACTGCGGATCGCTTGCTCGAGCTCCTGCGAACGCTGCAAAGGGATCACCTTGGGCACCGATGCCGTCACTGCCGATGGCATGTTGCGAACAAACAAGCTCTCGGTGTCGGAGTACTTCGAAAGCAATTTCGAACCGACTTCTTTAGCCGACTCTTGCTTGGTAGGCTCGTTGAGTTCCTTGGATTCCATGCTCGGAATTATACCCTTGCTCAAGGCGATTCCCATATCGGAGCAACGAATAAAAACCCTGGAACCAAAAAACGTCAGCCCGGATGGCAGTTCGCCCTTTTCGGCGATCAGAGAGGCTGCCATCCGAGCTGAAGACGTTAAAAACTTCAGCAGCGGTCGGCCAAGACCGCTAAGCTTTACGCAAAATCAGACCACCAAGTCGGTGTCCTGACCCGGTTGAGGAACCCAGTAACGGCCCTTTTCGTCTGGCTTGATCGGCGCCTCGTCATCAAACGAATCGATGGCGTCGAAATCGGCCAAACCAACCTTGCTGTTCAAACACTGGTCCCACTTCAATAGCTTTCCAGTGTAAGTCGCCATACGACCCATGATCGAGGTCATCGTGCTCGTCGCGCCGTAATCCCCCTCGTTGGGGATCTCTCCCTTGCGAATCTGTGCGAATAGATCGACGTGCTCCTGGGCCCAACCATTCTCACCGGCCGGCGACTTCCATACCACCTCGTTCTTCTTGTTGTAAATCTTCCCTCCGCTGATGTCGGCCCATCCATTGGTCCCGTGGGCAAACTCGCTGACCGAATTCCAACAGCCTGGGATGTGCCGGCACTGACTCAAAAGCTTCGTGCCATTGGCGTACGTGTACTCGATCATGTGGTGATCATAGATTTGACCGTTCTCGTCCCCGGTCCGTACCTGACGGCCACCCTGCCCTTGTGCCTCTGCAGGCGGGCCATCCATGAGCCAATTGATCACGTCCAAATTGTGGATGTGCTGCTCGCAAATATGGTCTCCACTGAGCCAGTTGAAGTAATACCAGTTGTTCAACTGATACTCCAATTCCGTCTGGTTCGGCTGCCGGTTGCGGGTCCATACCCCATCGCCATTCCAATAAGCCCTAGCCAAAATGATGTCGCCGATGGCTCCCTCTTTGAGCATCTTGATCGTCGACTTGTAATCGCTCTGATGATGCCGCTGAAGTCCGACGGCAACGGCCAAGTTCTTCTCCTTGGCAATCTTGTTGGCTTCCAAGACTCGACGAACCCCGGGCGCATCGGTCGCCACAGGCTTCTCCATGAACACATGCTTGCCCGCCTTGACCGCTGCCTCGAAATGCAAAGGCCGGAATCCCGGCGGACTGGTCAAAATCACCAAGTCAACATCCGAAGCCAAGACCTCTTTGTAACTGTCGACCCCAATAAACGCCTTCGCGTCGGCATTCTCCTTGTGCTTGCCCTTGAGCTCTTTGAGCGCATTGTCGGCTCGGAACTTGAACGGGTCAGCAACCGCAGTCAACTTCACCCGATTCGATTCGCTGTTGGTGTCCAGCGCCTGCCCGGCGGCTCCCGTTCCTCGCCCTCCGCATCCGATCAAACCCACACGGATCGTATCGCTCCCTTGCGCATGGGCCGATCGGGAAATCGGCAAACTGGCCGCTAGCCCCGTGGCGATCACGCCCGTCTTGAGAAACCCTCGGCGTGATGGCTCGCTCGAAGCATTCGAAGGTGCCGATTGATTGGTCGCATCGCTCATGGATCGTTGGACTCCAACTTGGAATTAATGGTGTTAAGTAAAAAGGTGCTGCAAAAAATGGAATCGTGGAAACTTCGTCCCGACTCGAGCAAGGAACGTACAAGCTCAAGAAGGAAAAAAAGTGTTTCACGCCCGCCCCCGCGCAGCGGAGGTCGCCGCGCCAAGGAGAAGAAAAGTCAGATTTCGTAAGGACCGACGTGAAACACAGGAGGGCTTAAACGCTCACTCTTGCGGATAGGGAATCCTAGCCCCCAAAAGTGCCGTCTAAGGGGTCGCTAATTCGCAACCACGCTGTGACTATACCAAAGCTCCCCTGCGGCTCCAAGAGAATTCGGAAAAATAACCGACGTGGACAACCCGCATAAACAGAAAAACTAATGCGAGTCCTGCTTTCGATCGAGCCTACGCCGGCTTGCGTTGATGAAGATACTGCACCAACTGACGTACCGACTCGACGTCGAGAATCTCATCGTCGATCTTCATCGCAAAGCGTTTTTCAAGCTCAAAGGTCATCTCCGCCATGGCTACCGAGTCGATTCCGATCATCGCCAACGAATCGTCCAAATGAGGCCTGCTACCGACGAGCTTCGACAGATACTCGATGACCTGGGCTTGCGTTTCCTCAAAATTATCCATGGGGCCTTCTCGCTGGGGATCCTTCTCGCAAAGGGCCTTATTGATCGGTATCTGCACTGCCAAAACGATAGCGGGAAACCCTCTTTGGAATCAAGCCCCACCGGCAATGCCCAAGGCTCGATCCAGATCTGCTATCAAATCCTCGGGGTCCTCGAGTCCAACCGAAATCCGGACCAAAGTGTCACAGATCCCTGCCTGCGCCCGCGCCGCAGGATCATAGCTAGCATGAGACATCGTCGCTGGCTGCTCGATGAGCGACTCGACGGCTCCGCAACTGACGGCCAACCCGAAAAGCTCCGTCGCCTTGCACACCCTCTTTGCAGTCTCGATATCCCCTCGGACGTCAAAAGTGACCATCCCACCGAACTGGTCTCCCATAAGCCGCACGGCGCGCTGGTGATGCGGATGGCTCGCGAGTCCAGGATAAAGCACCCGAGCGACGGATCGATGACTCTCGAGCCATTGGGCGATGGCCAAGGCGGATTTGGACTGCTCGCGAACTCGCAACTCCATGGTCTTGATCCCGCGATGGAGCAGAAAGGCCTCGAGCCCTCCGATGACCCCACCGGTGGCGTTCTGGATGAAGTACAACTGCCGATGCAGCTCAGGCGTTTTGGCTGATAATGCCCCAGCTAGGCAATCGCTATGGCCACCGAAGTACTTCGTCGCCGAATGCATGACGATGTCGGCGCCGAGGTCCAAAGGCTTGAGGATACAAGGTGGGACAAAGGTGCTGTCGACGGCCAACAGCACGCCGGCCTTGTGCGTGATCTGCGAGATCTGCTCCAAGTCCGGCACGCTCATGAGCGGATTGCCGATCGATTCGACCCACACCATTTTGGTTTCCGGTCGAATCGCCTCGGCAATTGCCGCAGCATCGTCGGCGTGGACCAGCGTCACGGTGATGTTGTTCCGATTGCAGATCTTGTGCAAAAGTCGGTAAGTCCCGCCGTACATGTCGCATCCGGCAACAACATGCGAACCCGACTCCAATAACCCCATGGCGCAATGGGTCGCTGCCATCCCCGAGGAGAAGGCCAAAGAGCCTGCGGCTCCCTCCAAGTCCGCGATCGTCTTTTCAACCCGCGCACGGGTCGGATTCCCGCTGCGGGAATAGTCAAAAGCCCCCCAGTCACCCGGCCCAGGCTGCACAAAGGTCGTCGATAAGTAGATGGGCGGAACGACCGCTCCGGTCGAATCCGGTTCGCTTCCGATATGGATAGCTCGTGTTCGAAATTTCATTGCGGATTGTCCTTGGGATTCCAACACAGCGTACCGAACAGGGCGATCTAAGCCGTGGCTTAGCACGCTTCTAGGGCTTGACGCAAGTCCTCGATCAAATCGTCAGTGTCCTCGATACCAACGGCCATGCGAATCATGTTATCGTAAATGCCGAACTGCTCGCGCTGCTCGATCGGGTAATCAAAGTAACTCATCACCATGGGCTGCTCGATGAGACTTTCGACCCCGCCGAGGCTCGGTCCGATCCGAGGAATCTTGCACTTGTCGATGATCGCAGCCGTCTGCTTCCAATCGGCATCCTTGACCAAGAACGTGATCAGACCGCTGAAGCCTTTCATCGTTTTCTTGGCGAACGCATGGGAAGGATGCGACTTGAGTCCCGGATAGTACACGCGCTGGACTCTGGGGTGGCTCTCGAGAAACTCCGCGATCCTCTGGCCGTTGTGGTTGTGACGCTCCATCCGAAGCGCAAAAGTCTTCAACCCTCGCTCGAGCAGATACATATTGTGGGGCGAATTGATCGATCCGAGGATCCCTCGCAGCTTTCGCACCGGCTCGAGCTTCTGCTTCGAACCGCAGATGACCCCCGCGAGCAAATCGTTGTGCCCACCCATGTACTTCGTCGCCGAGTGCCACACGTAATCGACCCCCCATGCGATGGGCTTGAGGTTGTAAGGTGTCGCAAGGGTCGAATCGATCAAGGTTTCGATTCCATGGCGTTTTCCGATCGCGACGAACGCCTCTAAATCGATCACCGTCAAGTGTGGGTTCGTAGGCGATTCGCTCACAAGCATTTTGGTCTTCGAATTGATCGCCGATTCCATCGCACCCATGTCACCGGTCTTGACCTGATGGGTCACGACCCCAAAGCGAGACAAATGCTTGACACAAAACTCGCGGCTGCGGTGATAGCACTGATCGAAAAAAATGATCTCGTCGCCCGCCGAAAGCTTGCACATGAGCAATCCGACGATCGCTGCCATGCCGCTTGAGTAGAGGATCGCATCCTCGGCCCCCTCGAGGACCGCGAGCTTCCTCTCGACGACCTTTTCGTTCGGGTTGCCATAGCGCCCGTACTCTTCCCGATCGTGGTTCTCTTTGAGATAGTCCAGGATCGATTGGGTCGATTCAAACGTATAAGTCGACGCGCAGCAGATCGAGTCGGTGATCGCATCGTTGGGCTTCTGGCGAGCCTCGCCAGCATGGACGCTCTGGGTGCCAAAACCCAACTCGCTCTCGGGATTCGAAGACGATGTCATGGAAAGCTTCAAGGAAAAGCCAAAGGAAAAAACCGAAGGAAAACAAGGGATTTGGGGGCAACTCCAAGCAGATCCGCAGCGAGCGATCCGAGACAACGGCACGGTCAGAAAAAACCGCGATTCCGTCGGTAGCGAATGGCTCTTTAGCAGTGAGGCTGCAATCGGCCGCAAATCCCTGTGACTTCTTAATAGTGTAGCCTCCCGCGAAAAACCATCAAGTCGCAGAAAATCCACCAAAACCCTAAGCTCACCCCTCCTAGGTTGCCCCCCAAAGAGCATTGACGATTGCCCAAAACACCCTAGAATCAGGCTTGCGTTGCGATATCGTCTGAAAGATAGGCCCGGCGTTGTTGCAACACCCAACGAATTCATCGTTAGGATGGGTGGCAGAGCGGTTTAATGCGCCGGTCTTGAAAACCGGAGTGGCCGAAAGGTCACCGTGGGTTCGAATCCTACCCCATCCGTTGCTTCTGGCGTTTCCACTGGCTCTCAGCCAGCCTTCTTCTGTGTCTCTAATGATCCTAGAGCTACCCGGCCTGCGAGATAGGATTTCACGTTTTCGGTTTTGTCGGAAGTTCTCTCAGCGGTGCTGCCATGGGACGTCCAAAGGACGGAACATTTACAGGGGCTTTTACCGAGAACAATCCATGGAACTTTTTGAATTGCAAGATGGCGGCATCCTGCGCTACGACGACGCCTTTGTGCCCCCGGGCCTTGCAGATCGCTATTTCAATGCCTTGCGCGACGAATGTGCCTGGGAGCAAAAGCCTGGCATCTTCGGCCACTTGCAACCACGGCTCATCGCCTCCTACGGTGACCCAGGCGTGTCCTACCGTTATTCTGGCGTTGACAATGTGGCGGTACCCTGGACGGCAACCTTGCTGGAGATCAAAAACCGAATCGAGGCCGTCGAAGGCCACTACAACTACTGCCTTCTGAACCGATACAGAGACGGCCAAGACAGCATGGGATGGCATGCCGATGATGAACCCGAAATGGGCAATATCATCGGCTCACTCTCGCTAGGGGCAACGAGAAAATTTCGCATTAGGCACAACCTCTCGCGAAAAACGCAGACATTCCTCGCAGGCCACGGAACTCTAATCATTATGGCCGGAACGATGCAGCAGCACTGGCAACACTCGGTTCCTAAAACCAAACTCCCTGTCGGCGAACGAATCAACTTGACGTTCAGGCAGATCGTAAAGCCGCACTGAAATGCTTGGCCCCCCTTCGCCCCCAGGCTTTGACGCGGGAGAAGCTGCTCGGTTTTAGCCCGGAGGGCGGCACTTCTCTGCCGGTGTGCATTAGCCACCGGACCCCGAGCGTCCCAAACTCACCGCAAAGCCGCAAAGTTCGCCAAGTTCAAGAGGGACGGGATAGCGAAAAAAGGGTTCGGTTCAACCCCGTATTGGGTTTAGCTTGGCGACCTTGGCGCCTTTGCGGTGAATTTGGAATCTTCAAGGCTTAGGTCTCGCAGCCAAAAAATGTCAAGGTTCACCTTGTCCCGCTTCA
>Ga0315900_10010069_pt1 | contig 11897 bp, 8 predicted proteins | sample LakEriMetagenome_FD_203521 | JGI IMG/M metagenome (GOLD analysis project Ga0315900, IMG submission 203521) | Freshwater fungal communities from buoy surface, Lake Erie, Ohio, United States - Buoy 12 MA114 | ecosystem: Environmental > Aquatic > Freshwater > Lake > Lake biofilm | place: USA: Lake...
GCGTGGCGCCACGCCGCCGCGGCGAGGGCGATGCCGGCCAGGCGAACGCCCGGGCCACGGCCGAACTGCTCGCATGGTGGTCACCCGGCGGGGACGCCCGCGCCTCGACGCTCGCCGCCGCGCTGGCGGCGCTGCCCGCCGCCGCCGCGCCGGCACGCGAAGCGGTGGCTCGGCTGGCCGAAGCCCGCGCGCCGCTGGATCGCGAGATCCAGCGCTATGCGCTCGCCACCGCCGGGCCCCGGCTCGCCGCACTGGCGTCCGCGTTTTCCGTCGAAGGGCTCGCGCTGATCGAGCGATCGCAACTGTTTCGCACCTACCTGCTGTTCTACGCCTCGGCCCTGCTGGTGCTGCTCGGATGGATCGGCGTGCGCCTGGTCTCCAGCTGGAGGGTCATCGGGCGGATGAACCTGCAGCTGCGCGAGTCGAACGAGACCCTCGAGCAGAAGGTCGCGATGCGTACCCGCGAACTGTCCGACGCGCTCGACCACCTGAAGTCCTCCGAGGCGCAGCTGGTGCAATCGGAGAAGATGTCGTCGCTGGGGGTCATGGTCGCGGGCATCGCGCACGAGATCAACACCCCGGTCGCCTACGTCAAGAGCAGCCTGGGCAGCATCGATGGGCAGCTGCGCGCACTGCGCAGGGTCAACCTCGAGGCGGAGCGGCTGCTCGCGCTCCTCGACCGCGGCGACGCCAGCGACTCCGCGCTCGATGCGCAGCTCGGCGCGTTGTCCAACGCGCTGGGCGAGGCGGGCGGCAGCGGCAGCGTGACCGAGCTGCGCAAGCTGCTGCGCGACGGCCAGTACGGCATCGACCAGATCGGTCGCATCATCGGGCACCTGCGCGACTTCAGTCGCCTCGACCGCGGAGAAGTGGCCGCCTTCGACCTGCACGAAGCCATCGAGAGCACGCTGCTGCTCGCGCGACCCGCCCTGCGCGGCATCGATGTCGAGCGCCGATTCTTCGCCGAAGCCACGCTGGTCGCCTCCGCCTCCAAGATCAACCAGGTGCTGCTCAACCTGATCACCAACGCGGCCCAGGCGATGGCGCCGGGAGGCGGCACGCTCACCCTGTCCACGCGCAACGACGAGACGGACCTCGTGCTGGAGGTCATCGACACCGGCTGTGGGATCGCACCCGACGTGCTGCCACGGATCTTCGATCCGTTCTTCACCACCAAGCCCGTGGGCGATGGCACCGGGCTGGGCCTGTCGATCTCCTACAAGATCATCGCGGAGCATGGCGGTCGCATCGAGGTGGATTCGACCCCGGGCCGGGGATCCACCTTCCGCGTCCGCCTGCCTCGCCAGCGCGAGAACCCCCGCCCGTCGCCCGTGGGTTCCAGGAAAAGCGCGGCCGCTCCAGCCCCGGCCGGCGCCGACGGGCGCCCGGCTGTCCACCCGACCGCGGAGGAAGCCGCCCGATGAGCGAGCAGGGTCGCATCGACAGGGGGCGAAACGACGTGCTGCAGCCTGGTCGCATCGGCAAGTACCGCATCGACGCGCTGATCGGCAGCGGCGGCATGGGCAAGGTGTTCCGCGGCTACGATGAATCGATCGAGCGCGCGGTCGCGATCAAGGCCATCAGCCTGACCGGCATCCCGACGAATGAACTGGCCGGGACTCTGGACCGCTTCCGTCGCGAAGCCCAGGCAGCGGGCCGGCTGATCCATCCGAACATCGTGCAGGTCTACGAGTACGGCAAGACCGGCGACCTCGCGTTCATCGCGATGGAACTGGTCGCGGGCCGTTCGCTGCACGACGACCTCGCCGCGCGGCGACGCTACACGCTGCGCGAAGTGCGCAACCTGATGACGCAACTGCTCGACGCGCTCGAGCATTCGCATCGACAGGGGGTCGTCCATCGCGACGTCAAGCCCGCGAACATCCTGCTGGGCGATGACAACCGGGTCAAGCTGGGCGATTTCGGCATCGCGCGCCTGGAATCATCCAACCTGACGCAGAGCGGGCAGATGTTCGGCACGCCCTATTACATGTCGCCCGAGCAGTTCCTGGGCCAGCCGGCGTCGGCGGCGACCGACATCTACTCGGCCGGCGTGATCGCCTACGAGTTGCTGACCGGGGTGCGTCCCTACACCGGCGGCACCCCGCAGATCATGCGGCAGGTGCTCGACCCCGAGATCGTCCCCATCCGACCCTCGCGGCTGAACGCGAACGTGGCACCGGCGCTCGACGATGCGGTCATGTCCGCGCTCGCCAAGCCGCGCGAGGATCGCTACTCGTCGGCCGCCGAGTTCTCGGCCGCATTCGCAGCCGGCGTGATCGACAGCCTCGCGCTCACCGGCGAGGACATCGGGCAATCCGACCTCGACGCGGCGGCAGGATCGCCCGCGAATACCGTCGCCGCCTTCACCGGCATGCCTTCGCCGGCGATCTCGCTCTCGCCGACGCGCCAGGCGCCCCCCGCCCTGCCGCCGGCGGCAACCCACGGCTCGATCGCCACCCGCGGACGCAGCCCCGCGGCCCGTGACGTGCCGCGTCCGGCGGTCTCGCCCGCTCCGCCACCATCGCCTCCGCCGCCCCAACCTGCCGCGGCCCCGGCGATCGGCGCCGGGCAGCGGCTGGCCGCGATGCGCCGACAGGGCGCGCCGTCCCCGGGTTCCACCTTCCCGCCGCCAGCGGCCAGCCGCGCCGGGACCACCCTCGCACCCAGCGCCAAGAAGGCGCGCCTGCTGGTGGTCGACGACGAGACGCGCATCCTGAACGCGCTGAAATCGGTCTTCCGCCAGGACTTCCACGTCTTCGCCACCAGCGACTGCCAGCACGCGCTGGCGTTCATGGCGCGCTACCGGATGCACGTGATCATCAGCGACCAGCGCATGCCGGGCATGACCGGCGTGGAACTGTTGCGCAAGGCGCGCGTCCTGTCGCCAGGCACCATGCGCATCCTGCTCACCGGCTATGCAGACCTCGCCGCGATCGCCGGCTCGATCAACGACGGCGAGATCTACCGTTTCGTATCCAAGCCGTGGGACAACAACGAGCTGCGCGGCATCGTGCGCGAGGCGGTGTCGATCTCCACCGAACTGGCCGAGCTCGGGGTCCAGCCCCAGCACGTCGCCGAGCCGCAGATCGCACAGTCGATACTCGTGGTCGACGCCGACTCGGGCCTCTACCGCTCGACCCGGGAGCTGCTCACCGACGTCGGACCGGTACGGCATGCCGCGTCTCCCGAGGCCGCGATCAGCGAACTGGAAGCCGGCGACATCGCGGTCGTGCTGTTCGACCTCGATGCCGGACGGGCGAACGACAACGCCAACCTGATCAAGATCCTCAAGCAGGACTATCCGCAGCTCCTCGTGATCGTGGTCACCGAGGCTTCGGACTCCGACCTCATGATCGGCCTGATCAACGAGGCCCGGATCTTCCGCTTCATCAACAAGCCGGTCGCCCTGCGCGTGCTGCGCACGCACCTGATCGCCGCGCTCGAGCGCGCGCAGGCTTTTGCCGTCGAACCCCAGCTGGTCCGGGTCCAGGCTCCCGAGCCCACCGCCGCACCGCGCCTCGCACTGCCCGAGGGATGGCTCGGCCGGCTGCGCACCCTCGGCGAGCGCATCGGCCTGGGTCGCCGCCGCTGATCGAGGCGGGCCGGGTCAGGATCCGGCCAGCCAGTCGCGTGCGGTCAGGTAGTGCTCGAGCAGGCGCGCCTCCTCGCTCCCCGGCGCAGGGCGATGGTCATAGCGCCACTCCACCCGCGGAGGCATCGACATCAGGATCGACTCGGTGCGTCCCCCGCTCTGCAGTCCGAACAGCGTCCCGCGGTCGAACACGAGATTGAACTCGACGTAGCGACCGCGCCGGATCGCCTGCCATGCGCGCTCGCGTTCGCCGTAGGCCGTCGCGCGGCGCCGCTCGACGATGGGTATGTAGGCCTCGAGGAAATGCTCGCCCACCGAACGGGTCAGCGCGAACGCCGAGGGAAAATCCGGCTCGCTCAGGTCGTCGAAGAAGATGCCGCCGACTCCGCGCGGCTCGTCGCGGTGCCGCAGGAAGAAATAGCGGTCGCACCAGGCCTTGTATTCGGCATGCCGCCCGCGACCGTGCGCGTCGAGCGCATCCCGGCAGGTCGCGTGGAAGTGGACCGCGTCCTCGTCGTAACCGTAATACGGCGTGAGATCCATGCCGCCGCCGAACCACCACACCGGCACGCCGGACTCGCCGGCCGGCACGCGGGCGATGAAGAAGCGCACGTTCATGTGGACGGTCGGAACGTACGGGTTGCGCGGGTGCAGCACCAGCGACACGCCCATCGCCTCGAAGCCGCGCCCGGCCAGTTCGGGACGCCCGGCACTCGCCGACGGGGGCAGGCGATCGCCCACGACATGGGAGAAGTTCACGCCACCGCGCTCGAACAGGCCGCCGTCCTCGAGCACGCAGGACATCCCGCCACCGCCCGCAGGACGCTCCCAGGTATCGCGACGGAACGCCGATCCGTCCACGCGCTCGAGCGTGCCCACGATGTCCTGCTGCAGTCCGGTCAGGAACCGGCGCACTTCGCCGGCGTCAATGTCGCTCATCGGTTTCCAGTCTCCCTGCCAGTCCGCTCCGCCCGCATCAATGCGCCGATCGGCCCGTCGCCCGGTGGCCGATGTCGCGTCGCCACTGCGCACCGTTGAACCGGATCGCCTCGACTCCCGCATAGGCGGCCTGCTGCGCCGAGCGCACGGTGTCGCCCAGGGCGGTGACGCACAGCACGCGTCCCCCGGCCGTGACCACCTTGCCCTCGCGCAACGCAGTGCCCGCGTGGAACACATGCCGGTCGTTCGTGGGAGGCGGCAGCCCGGTGATCGCATCCCCGCTGCGCGGCGAGTCGGGATAGCCCCCGGCGGCCATGACCACGCCGACGGCCACGCGGCGATCCCAGGCGGCCTCCGCCTGATCAAGCCGGCCGTCGATCGCCGCTTCGATCAGGTCGGCCAGGTCGGATTTCAGCCGCATCATGATCGGCTGGGTCTCCGGATCACCGAGGCGGCAGTTGAACTCGAGCACCGAGGGCGTGCCGTCGGGCGCGATCATCAGGCCCGCATAGAGGAACCCGCTGAAGGGCGTGCCCTCGGCTGCGAGGCCGGCAATCGCCGGGTGGATCACCTCGCGCATCACCCGGGCATGCAGCGCCGGGGTCACGACCGGGGCGGGCGAGTAGGCTCCCATCCCCCCGGTGTTGGGTCCGCGGTCGCCGTCGAGCAGGCGCTTGTGGTCCTGGCTGCTCGCCAGCGCCAGCGTCGCGCGCCCGTCGCTCATCACGATGAAGCTCGCCTCCTCGCCGGCGAGGAAACCCTCGATCACGACCCGGGCGCCGGCATGTCCCAGCGAACGCCCGACCAGGAAACGATCGACCGCGGCGTGCGCATCCTGCACGTCCGTGGCAACCACCACCCCCTTGCCGGCGGCCAGTCCGTCGGCCTTGACGACGATCGGCGCGCCGACGCCGTCGAGATACCGATGCGCTGCCGCCGGTTCGTCGAACACCGCGTAGGGCGCGGTGGGGATGTGGTGGCGAAGCATGAACGACTTGGCGAACTCCTTGGAACTCTCCAGGCGCGCCGCCGCCGCCGTCGGCCCGAAGATGCGCAGGCCTGCGGCACGGAATGCGTCGACGACGCCTGCGGCCAGCGGCGCTTCCGGCCCGACGACGGTGAAAGCGATGCCCTGGGTCCGGGCGAAGTCGACCTGGTGTTCGATCGAGGGAAGGTCGACGTTGACCACGCCCTCCTCGACGCCCGTCCCGGCGTTGCCGGGCGCGACATAGACGCACTGGACCCGGGGCGAACGGGCCAGCTTCCAGGCGATCGCGTGTTCGCGACCTCCTCCCCCGATGACCAGCAGCTTCATCGATCCTCTCCTGGGCGGTCGGCGGCGGAGTGCGGCGCTCCGCGCGGACCATGATGCATCGTAGCAGGTCGCGACGGCGGGCCCGTGACCTCAGTGGCGGAAGTGGCGAACGCCGGTGAACAGCATCGCCACCGATCGTTCGTCGGCCGCAGCGACCACCTCGGCGTCGCGTACGCTGCCGCCGGGTTGGACCACGGCCCGGGCGCCCGCCTCGGCGAGAGCTTCGAGCCCGTCGCGGAACGGAAAGAACGCGTCCGACGCCACGCAGGAGCCCTGCAGGTCCAGTCCGGCCTCGCCCGCCTTGATGCGCGCGATGCGCACGCTGTCGATCCGGCTCATCTGGCCGGCACCGATCCCCAGCGTCTGGCCGTCGCGCACGAACACGATCGCATTCGACTTGACGTGGCGCACCACCCGCCAGGCGAAGGCGAGGTCGCGGCGCTGGGATGCATCCGGCTCCGAGCGCGTCACCAGGCGCGCGGCCGCGATCTCGTCGGCGCCGCCATCGGCCTGCTGCGCGAGCAGCCCGCCGCCGACGCGCGCGAGCGAAAGCCGGTTCCGCGCCCTGCCCTCGCCGGTTTCGAGCACGCGCAGTCCCGGGCGGGAGGCGAACACCGCGAGCGCCTCCGCGCTGATGGCGGGTGCGATCACCACCTCGGCGAACTGGCCGCAGACCGCGCGTGCGCAGTGCTCGTCGATCGCGGCGCTGAAGGCGATGATGCCGCCGAACGCCGAGGTCGGATCGGTCGCGAAGGCTCGGCGATAGGCCTGCTCGGCGTCGGTCGCCAGCGCAACACCACAGGGGTTCGCATGCTTGACGATCACGCATGCGACCGCATCGAAGCCGGCGTCGCCGAGGTCGCGCGCGCACTCCCACGCGGCATCGGCATCCGCGATGTTGTTGTACGACAGTTCCTTGCCCTGGAGCTGGCGGGCACCGGCGATGGTGCCGGCCACCGCCGCCGCGGGTCCGGCGTCGCGGTAGAACGCCGCGGACTGGTGGGGGTTCTCCCCGTAGCGCAACGTCGCCAGGCGCGTGAAGGTGAGGTCGAGCTGCCCGGGCCACGCATCCGCAGGCGGTGGTACCTGGCCTCCGGATGCCTCGACCCGACCCAGCCAGCCGCTGATCGCCGCGTCGTAGGCGGCTGTATGGGCATAGGCCTTGCGCGCGAGCGCGAAGCGCGTCGAGGCATCGGTCGAGCCGTCGCGCTCGATCTGTTCCGCCACCCGCGCGTAGTCGTCCGGATCGGTCAGGATGGCCACGTACGGGTAGTTCTTGGCGGCCGCGCGAATCAGCGCCGGGCCCCCGATGTCGATGTTCTCGATCGCCTGGTCGAGGCAGACGTCGGGTCGCGCCACCGTTTCGCGGAACGGATACAGGTTGACCACGACCAGCGATATCGGACGGATGCCGGCCGCGTCGATGGCCGAGCGGTGCGAGGGAAGATCCGGGCGCGCGAGGATCGCGCCGTGCACCATCGGATGCAGCGTCTTGACCCGGCCGTCGAGCATCTCGGGAAAGCCGGTGAGCGCCGACACCTCGATGACCGGAAGGCCCGCCTCGCGCAAATGCGCGGCGGTACCGCCGGTGGAGACCAGTTCCCATCCCGCCGCGACCAGGCGGCGCGCGAGCTCTGCGACGCCGCGCCGGTCGGAGACCGACAGCAGGGCCCGACGCGCGGTATCGCTCACTGCCGCCCCCCGTCGAGGCCGTGCTCGCGCATCTTCTTGCGCAGCGTGTTGCGGTTCAGCCCGAGGATCGCCGCCGCCCGGCTCTGGTTGCCCGACGCCCGCTCGAGCACGCTCTGCAGCATCGGCCGCTCCACGCTCTGGATGACCAGGTCGTAGAGCGCGTGGGGCTTGCCGCCGTCCAGATCGCGGAAGTACCCGTCGATGGCGCGGCGCACGCTGCGCGCGAGTTCGCTCTCTTCGCTCATGGTCCTCTACCTGCCTGCCGGAGCCGGAGCAGATGCTCGCACGCCCCTCGCGTGATTGTTGTAGCGCGGCGGCGCGGGGTGCGCCGGCACCCGGAACGCGCCGACGCGCGCGGACTGAAGCGCGCAGAACGCGGCGACGGCCGCCACCTGCTCCTCGGCCCGGGTCGCCGCGTTCACCTGCTCGCGCAGGCGCGTCGCCTCGGTCGATGCCCCCGCCTCGCCGAGAGCGTGAAGGTACCAGCCCAGATGCTTTCGCGCGATCCGGACGCCGCTGTGCTCGCCGTAGAACGCGTGCATCGCCTGAAGGTGATCGAGCACGATCGCCGACCACTCCGTCGCGCCCGGGGCTGCGGGAGCAGGCTCACCTGCCAGCGCCGCGGCGATCTCGCGGAAGATCCACGGACGTCCGAACGCGCCTCGCCCGATCATCAGGGCGTCGGCCCCGGTCTCGCGCAGCACGGCTCGCGCCTGGTCCGGCGCGACGATGTCGCCGTTGGCAATGAGGGGTATCGAGACCGCCTCGCGCACGCGAGCGATCGTGGAATACTCGGCCTGGCCCTCGAAGGCGTCGGCCCGGGTGCGCCCGTGCACCGTCAGGGCGCGGATGCCGGCCGACTGGGCGATGCGCGCGATGGTCGGCGCATTGCGGTGCTCGCGATCCCAGCCGGTGCGGATCTTGAGCGTGACCGGCACGTCGACCGCGGCAACCACCGCTTCGAGGATGCGCGCCACCAGCGTCTCGTCGCGCAGCAGCGCGGATCCGGCCGCCACGTTGCATACCTTCTTGGCCGGGCAACCCATGTTGATGTCGATGACCTGCGCGCCACGCTCGACGTTGAAGCGCGCGGCATCGGCGAGCATCGCCGGATCGGCGCCCGCGATCTGGGCGACCACCGGCCCGGGTTCACCCGCATGGTCGGTGCGCATCAGCGTCTTCGCGCTCTCGCGCAGGCGCGGGTCCGATGCCACCATTTCGGACACGGCCATGCCCGCCCCCATGCGCCGGCACAGCGCACGGAAAGGCCGATCGGTCACCCCGGCCATCGGGGCGACGACCAGCGGGGGCGAGATCACGTGGTCACCGATGCGCATGAACGCCAGCCTGCAGGAGGATCAGCACGCCACCGGGCGGCCGCGGTCGCGCATGCCTGTCGCGCGGGGGACGGATTGTAATGATCCGCTGCCGGCGCTGCAAAACCGATCGACGGTGGCCGTCAGGCGCCGAACACCAGCGTCGAGAGCACCTGCCGCCGAACCGCGGGCACGGCGTCGAGTGCCGCGATGCCCAGCCCGCGCGCCACGCGCATCGGCAGCCAGTCGACGGCCGTCAGGCGCGCCAGCGCATCGGTGGCGCCGATCGTGAGGCTGCGGTCGAGCCGGCGGCCGTCGAGGCGCCGGGCGACATGCCGCTGCTCGGAGGCCGCATCGGCGGTGGCCGGCCAGTCGCGTGCGATCGCCCAGGCGTCGCGCAACCCGAGGTTGAGCCCCTGCCCGGCCACCGGATGCAGCGCCTGCGAGGCGTTGCCGATGGGCACCACGCGGCTGCCGGGCGCGGTGCGGGTGCGCGCCAGTGAAAGTGGAACCGCCGCGGGTGGCTCCCGCCAGCGGCAACTGCCTGCCACGGCGCCGGCGGCCTGCGTCAGGGCGCGCGACTGCTGGTCGATCGAGCCGAGCAGCATCGCGCTCGCATCGGCCTGCGGCATCACCCACACGCAGGCATGGCGCCCGGCGCGCGGCAGCAGCGCCAGCGGACCGCGGCCCGCGAAGCGTTCGCAGGCCGTACCCGGCGCAAGATCCGCGCAGTCGACGTCGCCGACCAGCGCCACCTGTCGATACGGGTGCGCGGTACGCTGCAGGACGCCCCCCCCGTCGACACCCTCGGCGCCGTCGGCCAGCAGCACCCATGCGGCCTGCCATGCGCCGGCGGGGCCGCTGACCCGCGCGCCGTCGCCCAGCGGCGCGAGGGCCTCCACGCGCGCCTCGTGGACGACCTCGACCGATGCGGCGTCCAGGGCCTGCGCGCACGAGCGGGCCAGATCGGCATAGTCGACCACATGGCCCAGCGCGGGCACTCCGAGCTCGCGCGCCGACAGTTCCATCGTGCCGAACATCCCGCGCTCGGAGACCACGACCCGGTCGATCGGATCGGCGCGGGCAACCCCCGGCCATACGCCGCATCGCTCCAGCACGAGGCGACTGCCCCAGGACAGCGCCAGCGACCGTCGATCGTGGCGCCACGCCCCGCGCGGGCGGGCGTCGAGCAGCATCACCGGCACGCCGGCGGCCGCCAGCGCGAGGCCGGCAACCGCGCCGACCGGGCCGGCGCCCACGACGATGACCCGCGGCGATACGCTCACGATTCGCTCACGCGCGCGGCCGCTCGCGCATCCAGGCCTCGATATCCGCCACGGCCTTGGGCGCATCCGGCGTGAGCACCTCGCACCCGTCTTCGGTGACGAGCACGTCGTCCTCGATGCGGATGCCGATGTTCCAGAAGCGCTCGGGCACGCCTTCGCCCGGCCGTACATAGCAGCCCGGCTCGACGGTGGTCACGTTGCCGGGCTGCAGGCGCACCCAGTCGCCGGACTCCCGGTCCTTGTATTCGCCGGCGTCATGCACGTCGAGGCCGAGCCAGTGTCCGGTGCGGTGCATGTAGAAGCGTCGGTAGTCGCCCGACTCGATCACCCGCTCGACCGGCCCCTGCAGCAGCCCGAGATCGACGAACCCGCGCGCGAGCACCGCGACCGCCGCATCGTGCGGGGCCTGCCAGCTGGCCCCGGGCGCGACCGCGGCGATGGCTGCCGCCTGCGCGGCCAGCACGCACTCGTAGAGCGCGCGCTGCTCGCCGGTAAAACGCCCGTCGATCGGGAACGTGCGCGTGATGTCCGATGCGTAGCCGTCCAGTTCGCAGCCGGCATCGATCAGCAGCAGTTCGCCCGGGCGCAGCGCCGCGTCGTTCTCGACGTAGTGCAACACGCAGGCGTTGGCGCCCGCGGCGACGATGGACGGATAGGCCGGGGCCTGCGCGCCGCTGCGCCTGAACTCGTGCAGGAGTTCCGCCTCGACTTCATATTCGTGGCGACCCGGCAGGGCCGCGTGCATCGCGCGCCGATGCGCGCGCCCGGAGATCGCGGCCGCCCGGCGCATGGTCGCGATCTCGCCCGCATCCTTGATCCGACGCATCTCGTCGATCGGGCCACGGATCTCGGCCAGCAGGTCGGGCGCCCGCACCCCGCTGCGCGTGCGTACCCGTACCGCCGCCAGCCAGCCGGAGACCTGCTGGTTCCAGGCGGCGCTCTCGCCGAGCACGCAGTGCAGGACGGGCTGGTCGGCCAGCAGGTCGGGCATCCGCGCATCCAGCTCGTCGATGGGATAGGCCTCGTCGAACCCGAAGCGCACGCGTGCGGCCTCGGGACCGTGGCGGCGCCCGTCCCAGAGTTCGCGATCCGGGTCACGCGGACGGCAGAACAGGATGTGGCGCGGCGTGGCGCCCGCGACCAGCACCAGTACCGCCTCGGGCTCGGCAAAGCCGGTCAGATAGAAGAAATGGCTGTCGAACCGGTAGGGGTGGTGGGTGTCTCGATTGCGCACCGACTCGGGCGCGGTCGCCAGCACGGCGACGCCCTCGCGCAGCCGGACAGCCAGCCGCTCGCGCCGCGCGCGCGCCGGCTGCGCGCAGGGCAGCGCGACGCACTCGCCCGGGACTGCAACGGGATCGATCGGACGGACTTCGGACATGCGCACGCTCCAGGGGACAGCAGGGCCTTGCCGGCACCGATTATAGGGACGGCCTGCGCTCAGAAGCCCTCGCGCAACGCGCGATCGAGTTCGGCCAGCCGCTGCGGCGTACCGATGTCGAACCAGCGCCCGCGATGCCGCTCCGCGCACAGCGCGTCGCGATCCCGCGCGGCGAACAGCCGGGGCGCCAGCGGCGCCCGGGTACCCGGCACCAGGTCGGCGAACAGCCTGGGGCGGTACACGCCGACACCGGCATAGGTGAGGCGCTCGTCGCCCGACTGCGGTCGGGACACCACGCGCGTCGCGCGCAGGTCGAAATCGCCGGCCACGTGGTGCGGCGGGTTGTCGACCAGCAGCAGGTGCGCGTCGATCC
>Ga0315900_10010070_pt1 | contig 11896 bp, 8 predicted proteins | sample LakEriMetagenome_FD_203521 | JGI IMG/M metagenome (GOLD analysis project Ga0315900, IMG submission 203521) | Freshwater fungal communities from buoy surface, Lake Erie, Ohio, United States - Buoy 12 MA114 | ecosystem: Environmental > Aquatic > Freshwater > Lake > Lake biofilm | place: USA: Lake...
AAACGCATCATAATTTGGTATATCGTATAACTGCCCCAAATCCCTGCTAATATTATCAATGTCCTCCCTGCTAAAATAACGTGGGTTGCTTATCATTGCTCTGCAAAAATCCCTTGACTTTCCACCGGGTTTTAATGCAGGTGCATCTGGTCTTAATTCATACCTATATCGGATGAACAATTCCTCGAAGTCAGGAACTTTTTTTTTATCGCCTTTGTTGGTCAGGCTTATGCCCTTGTCTGATAGCTTTATTAAACCTTCAGCAGTCAGGGTTTCAAGTGCATCATCAATCTTTGTTTTATCCGTGTCAAATATCTTAACCAAATCTTCTGCCGTTACATCGGGAGTCTTTTTGATAATATCCAAAACACCTTCTTCCAACTTAGATAAAAATTCTTGCCTTGATGCAATAAACTTTTTTGTCTTTACTGATACAAAGTTTTCAATAGGCTCACCATACTTGGAAAATACAGAATAGTCCAACTCATCATTTTGCTTCTTTGGTTCTGAATTAGAAAATCCAGATGGTGCAGGTGCGCTATTTGGTAACACATCACCCCCTGCAAGTGGTGGTTTATTTACGATTGCCCTTATATCATTAACTGTGAGTGAAGTCAACACCTTATTCGCTACAATCGGACTCAATGAGTTCAATGAATCTGTTATGTCTTTGTTTACATTAGTAGATATATCCAAAGGTTTGCGACCTATAATCTCACGCATTTCATCTTTGGTTAAGATTTCACTTAATACTGTTTCATTAAATGAAGGCATTACTGGCTCAACTTTCTTAATCTGTAACTTGCCTTTAACAGGTGCAAAAATGTTATAAATCTTTTCCTGTATTTCCTGTTTTGGCGAAATATATTTGTTTTGAAATAAATGAAAAGCATCAATCATTTCATTCCTACCACCCAACTGACCTTCAACTCTTACACCAAAAAGCATAGGTGATACCACCTTATGACCTACAAATATTTCCTCTTGAATGGTTTTGTTTAATGCCTCATATCGTTTATCAAAGTCATCTCCATTTAAAGTCAACACATCTGGCACTCTGTTAGGGTCATCCACAAAGTCAACAACCATACTACCTGCCGAATCTGTATTTGTAAACTTGGCTTTTAATTGCCTTTCGGTTTTCTTCATCTCCTCATCCGAAGGCACTCCGTTCTTAAATACAATCATCTTAGAACCCTTAAACCCATTCTGAATTTCGGCTCTATGGAAGTTTGCAATTTCCGCATCGGTTATAATTGCAGGAACTGCACCAATATATTCGGGCAAAGTGTAAGTCTTTAAACCCGGCCTGTAAGACTTGTAATAAAATATGTAAACTTTCTGCTTTTTGCTTGGGTCATACGCAGGCAATGTTTCATACTCATCAGGTTTAAGATTTGCCTTGTATGTTCCATCCGTATTTACCCAAAAATCGGAAATGTAAAATTCCGAGTTATGCTCGTTGCTTCGCACCCTGCTATAATCCACATGATATAGTTCAGCTAACTGCCCTGTTTTATCGCATACACCTTTAAGATAAAATCCACCATAAAGAAGTTCATCCAATGCAGTTTTAGAAAGCAAATCATTGAGTGTTTCATAAGGATTAGGGTTGTCAATAAATGCTCTTAATTGTGCCTCTGCTTCACCTTCGATTCCTGTTGAATCAAATACCCAACCTTGCCCTGTTATATATAGCTGCTTATCTGTGCATATAGCGTTATGCTTTGCCGACCTATTAAACAAGGTTGTAAGGAATTGCGGATAGTCATTATTCTCGCCATAAAACACCCACTTTTGTTGCGAGCCTTTGCGTGGCTCTACAAATGCAGGAACTTTATTGTTTTCAAATTCTATTTTTATTAGGTTCATTATCCTACTATTTTAAACCAGATTGTAATGTCAGCATCAGTATCTGCATTATGTCCAGTGAGTTGAAGGTTTGCTATATGGAATGTAACTTGATTTGCAGTTGTTTGATAATACATAACAACAGGTGCGCCTGAGCCTGAGTATTTAATCTCAAAATCTATAACAGAATTGTTAGTTATATTAGTATTGTTAAGAGTAAAATTAGCAAGGCTATTTTTCACAACAGATTGAGTAAATGTGCAAACTCCACTTGTCGTGTTCAATGTAACTGAACTTACACCACTCGCAGTATTAGCAGTATTTAATATACTTTCCTTTGTTGCCCATTTATGAAAGTTCTCTAACTTTAATGGAGTTATGATTCTCGCATCATCTGTGCCTGCATCCGCTTCACCTTGTGTGGCTATCTCAGCAAGTCCTGCCAATGATTCACTTGCAACAACTGAAGCAAGTCCAGCAGGTGTTACTGCTCTCGTTGTATCGCTTCCTGTTTGTGTTTCTGCATTAGTTGCTAACTCAACAACTCCTTTTGCACTTGTGGATGCCGTCAAATAACCCTGCAAAAAAGTTGAAATCTTGGCAAGTGTTGTCTTGAATGTTGTCGAGCCTTGCACCATCGGAAACATATCTCCGCTTGCATTGGCTGCAACTAATGTTAATTCGCTTATTCTTTTATCGCTGCTCATAGTTGTATTAAATATCCATCTTCTTGTAAGATGTACGCATCATCTTCTTGTACTAAATAATCAAACTCAATCGGCTCGTATGCAACTGCCGTGTCATCATCTGGCTCATAGTTGATTATTGCATCTGCCTCTGGTAATACCCAAACCAAACCATTCTCAACTTGACCTACAATGTAAGGGACTGCCTCCTCTGCATTGGATAAGCCCGATGTATTGGCAAGGTTTGTTTCGTAAACATAGTAATTATAAAACCCCTCATTGCCTAACTCTATTTCGGCATTCAATGTATTCGTTCCTGACGCTATAACAAACCGATTGTAGCGTTCTTTATATTGGCTCGTATCATTAGCAATGAAATAATAGTCAACATTGGTCTGCTGATTATTGAACTGGAACAGATAAATAGGGTTTGTTAACGTGCTATTCTCTGTCAAAGTCAATGTTAGTGTATTGCTTTGGCCTTTTGTGAACTGAATCATCAATTATAAATAGCAAAAGTACAATTTATTGCATAAAAAAAGGAGGCCGAAGCCTCCCTCTTTCTCAACAACCCCTTATATTTATGAAAGCAATCCGCTTATTATTGAGCTGCTCACCTCGTTAGCAAGGTTTTTCTCCATGCCAGAGAGTGTCAAAGTGTAACCTTGAAACTCATTCATGGCTTGTCCAGAGTTAGCGTTTCCGCCTGTTACCTCTAAGCCATTATCTTTACCGAATAACCAATAGCTGCCGTCTTTTGTTTCAACAATTACAGACAATCTGTTTTTAATCAGGTTCTGTAATGTAGCTTGTGTTTCGTATTTTAACTTCACAAAGTTAGCAGTCAGAGTTTGCTCATAAGCAACTGTTCCAACTGTGGCATCACTTTGTATTGCTTGGGTAAAGTTGTTCTGTCCACGAGGTTCTAACTCATAAACAAAGAATTTCTTACCTGCTGCCTTAGTTATGCTTGTTACAAAACCACTTGCATTCTCGGTTACGGCAGTTACATTTGCCAATTCGGTTACATAGATTTTCTTAATACCTCCAACTGTATCTTTACAATCGAGGCTATATCCTGATACTATTGCACATGCCATATTTTTAAAATTATTAAAGGGGAGGTGTTACCCTCCCCAAATGATTACCAAGTAAATTTAACTATTTCAGAAGTTTGTGAAATCTGAACACCCATTTTGAATTTCAAGCGAATCATCACTTGGTCATAATCTTCAGAGTACCATGCTTTCACTTCTTCATCTTCACCTTCCAAATCAACACCTAAGAACATATTTGAAGTTCTCAAAGCGTATGCTGCTTTTTGACCATTCAATCCTGGTACTGGAATTACACCTACATTAGTTCCGTGTAATTTGTATTCACCAAGTGAATTATCAGTAGGCATGAAGTGGAACAGGTTAGCATTAGTTAATGCAGTTATGTACAAACGGCTGATGTCCTCACCGATAAATATCTTCAAGTCAGGCTTGTTGATAATATCCACAGGGATAGCAGCGTAAATAGCTTGCATTACGTCAATTACATTAGCAGCAGTTACGGCAGTTACAGGAGTGATGTAAGCAGCAGCGTTAGCTTGAACAGGTCCTGAAGCAGCACCGATAATCTTTACAAGACCATCAAATTTGTTCAAGTAATCTTGCCATTTAGCAGTATCACCTTGCCAGATAGCTAACTCGATTTTGTCTTTTACATCACCGATAACGGTATTCATAAAAGCCTCATCGATACCGCCTGGTAGTGATTCGTATTGTGAACCTGGTGCAAGTAACAACTGGGTGTATTTTGCCTCAAGTGTAGCCACGCAGAATGCTTGCTCTGCTTTTACTTTACCTACTGTAAGAACACGAGCAGAAATTGTGGTGTCGCCTGATGCGTTGATTAATCCACAAGTTCCACCTGCTTGCCAATACAGGTCATTAGATAAAGAAGGTACTTGAATTGATGATTTTACACCTGTTAATTTTTGCATTACAGATGCAGTCTTAGGTTCGAAGTAAGACTTGATGATGAGCATTTGCTCGTTTGTTTTGGTGTAGTTACTTAAACTACCAACTTGAAATCCAGCCATTTTTTTGTTTAAATTAAATTAGTTATAAATTATTTTCTTGCTGCTTTCCATTGTAAGAAAGCGTTTATTTTGTCATCTGCGGTTAGTGCTTTTTCTTTCTTTTCAGATAAGAATTTTACTGCACCATTTGGTTTGTTTTTCTCTGAAGGTTCAGCAGGAGTTTCAGCAATCTCTTTTACGATTTCAGTAACGGCAGCAAATTTCTCACCCATTGATTTGTCTTTGCTTTCCATCTCTTTGCTGATTGCTGCAAGTTTTTCTTCGTAAGATTTCATTGCAGTTTCAATAGCCTCAACACGGCTAACAACACCTGCGAAATCTTCTGCATATTTAGCGAATGCGGTTTCAAACTCACTTGCCATCTTTTCTTCTTTCTTGTCCTCAACTTCAACTTCGATTTCCATTTCTGGTTTTTCAATGCCAGTTACTAAACCACCAACGGTTGTGATTTTAGTTCCATCTTCAAGTTCGTGAGTTCCATCAGGTGCAGGAGTGGTATTGCCATCTTCTGCAATTACGTTAATGGCTACACCCTCTACAAGTTCGCCTTCCCATTGAACTATTGTTCCATCAGCTAATTTAGCTTCTGCCATTTTTTGCTCTCCAAAAAGTAACTTCTGGATTTTCTCAAATGCTTCTTTGCGTGTCATGTTCTTTTTTATTAAATAGATATTTATTTTTTTGTTGCTTTTTAATCCTCGATTTGTTTTACTATCTCGATAATTTTCTCAATAGTTGTTTGCGGTTTCTTGTCTATCTTGACCATATTAAACACACCCTCAACCGAGAATCCTTTGAATTTGCCTGTCTTTATAAATTCATTCCACACCTCATCATTGTCCACTTTGTATGAGCCAAACCAACTGCCATCGGTTAACTTAAACCCAGCAGGGGAGTGGATGCCTCTTTTGCTATCAATCAAAAAGGATTCAATCATATACACACCCTCAATCATCTGGTTAGGGTCGTGCATAGCATTAACTTCTTTTGTATATGACTTTTTAAAGAACTTATTGCGGATGTTATAAATATCATCTGCCGTAAACAGTCCGTAATATTCACCATTCTCATCTGACCTAAAGATTGGCAAATCCGCTACCATTAGCGGTCCAGATATGATTCTTTTTTCTTTGTCGGCTGCAAACTTGAATTGCTTTTTATCTATCTGCTCAAGTTTCCTTTGCGCCCATTCTATGCCATCATCGCCACCCCAAGCTAACCACATTAATCTTCCACATCCATCTCCTAACTTCTTATTGGAGTTTTGTCTGTGCCTTTCAAATGCTGCCATCCTTGCAATGGTATCACGGCTAATTGCCTCACCATTTGCTAACTGATTGGCTCTTGCCTTGCCAACATCCGTTCCGCAATCACCCCATCCGTTTTCCTCTGCCCATCTTAAAGCAATCTTTGCATTTTCTTTGGCTGCCTCTGGGTAGTCTGTATAGCTTTCAAACTTTTGCAACTCATCTTCGTGGTATAAATACTCACTATCTTCTGTGTGTGTTGCACCTGTCATCAATCTGCCTTCCGCATCTTTATGTGTTGGGCCTGTCCATAACTTGCCATCGGCAGTATAGTGTGGCATACCTTCTGCAAAACCTTTTTTCTCCCACTTGGCATAACACATTGCTGCTGCTTGGTCTTGCTCATAACCATTGCCAACTTCAACCCCTATGCAGCGAGAAACAAATTCATCTTTGCTCTCGCCTTCTTTTGGCTCAACTATAAACTGATTATTGAATGCTTGCCAGTTCATTTCGATGGCAGGCATATCAACCAAAGCAACTGCGGTTACTTCGGCCTCATCATCCTCGCCAACTTTAAATCTGTAAATGGGTAATTTTTCCATCTCTTATAAATAGATTAATTTGTTTTAATTGTTATTGTACTGTTGCCTGATTGCGGATATTGTCAACCCTGCCTTGTGTGGATGTGATGTCCTTTTCTAAAACATATACCCGATTATTTTTAACATCCAATGACCTTGTAATTACTGGCTCATTTCCGTTTGTTAATCTGGTTGCATTGCTTGCAGGTGCAATCATTGGTGCGGATGGTGCTGCGCCTCCACCTCCTGACGGAACATTTCCCCCTCCTGACCCTTTTGGATTCGTTCTTGCAATAGCTGCTACCCTTGCCAAACCTGATGCAATCGCTGCGCCTGCCATAATATATGGATATGCAGGAAACGCAATAGTAGCAGGATTTAAACTTGCCTGTTTATATGCTATTTGCGCTGCATAGTATGTGTCAATAGTAGTTTGAGCAATAGCGATAGCCTTCATAGTTTCTGCATTTGCACCCATAGCGCTTGCCAAATCTGATAAACCTTGCATACTCGCATTGGCTATCATTTGCTGATTCTGCAAATCTTTAATCCTTAATTCCTCTTTGAATTGATTTGCATCTACATCTAATTGTAAACCTTGTTCTTGAAGTTGTTTTAATGCCTCTAATCTTTTTTCGCCACTTAATTTAGTATCAGCAAAATCAAGATTTAAAGTATTTATTCTGTTTTGCCTATCTTCCTCTTGAGCCTGTTTTATTGATTCTTGCCTTTTTTTATCAGAATCTTGAACATATTTATCTCTTGCAATATTTAAAAGTTGTATGCCATTATCATATTCTTTTTGTTTTATTAAACCATCTTTTAGTTTTTGTTTTAAAATATTCTTTTCAGCAGTTTGTATCTTATCAAAATCACCAATGTATTTTACTTCTTTTGCTTTTAGTAAATTCAATGTGTTTTCTAAAGATTTTACCCTTTCATCAGCAGCCTTATCTCTAATCTGTTTCCTGACTCCTTCTATCTCTATTAATTTTGCATTGTATTCATCAGACCCTTTTTTTAATAAAAATAATTCATCTTGTAAAAACTTTAATCTTTTTGCTAAAATATCCTTACCTTTTGCTTCTTCTATATCAAGTTGAAGTTTTCTACTTTTTAAGGAGTTTTCAATTTTAATTTTTTTATCTTCTTCTTCATAACCTTCATTATAAGCCTCTGCAACTCTTGACCCAAAAGATTTAGCAGCATCAATAGCTTCACCAAAATCTCCGCTAAAGAATTTAGCAACTACTTCTCCTATAACTCTAAAACTTTCAACCGCAGCCTTTATTGAACCAACGGCAATTTGTCTAAAGTTCTTAAAGAAATTAACAATCGAATCAAATCCGGGTATTGATTCTGATAATACTTCGCTAAACTTTCCCCAATTTGTAGCAATAGCGCCAATAGTAACTACAAGCAAACCTAAACCAGTTGCAGCTATTGCACCTTTTAAAGTAGTAAAAGCCTGAACAACTTTTGTTCCTATGGTTTTAGCTAAATCTGCAAAGTCATTTTTAAATTCTAAAACAGAATTTAATCCTTGACTGAAAGCCATTGCGCCTTGAACTTTCAATAATGTTTTTTCAAGGTCTTTACTTTCATTGCCAAACAAAGCCATTGCACCTTGCAAACCTGTAAATGCACCTGCTGCACCTTGTATTGCTCTGCCAAACATAGCAAACTTCTTCTCAGGGTCTGCATCTTCAATAGCATCATTAACACCCCTAATCTGTTCCTTTAATTGGCCTGCTTTTTTTCGTGCTGCTTCAAATGCTGCTGAACCTTTTTCTAAACTACCTAATGCAGTTGTTGTTTCTCGCAGTTGAGTTTTTAAAGATTTAATACTCTCGGTACTATTGCCAGTGTCAACTGTTGTCTTTAATATTATTTCTTCGGTCTGTGCCATTATTTTATAGGTTTTAATCTGTAATAAACTTCAACATTGATAGCACTATTGCCACCTGTCATTTCCTCTTTTGATGTTATAAACACCGCATCTTCAAATTGAGCCAAATTAGCTATAACTGTCCCTTTGTATCTTGTGTCAACTGCTGAACTCGTTAACGCACTCGGTAATTCTGCAATGGTTGTCGCATCATTCTCATATTTTAACTCAATCTTCGTTGCATTGTAGGCACTTGGCGAAACAAGTGGGTCATATATAACCTGCCCATATATGTCTGTAATCTCCGTATAATAACCATCAAATTTAGGAATGATGCAAACAGGAGTTGTATATATCCCTGTTACATCGTATTGCGTGAATCCACTTGCTGCATAAAATGGATATTGGATATTGTTAATAACCTGCTCACCATAAACCCCTGCCGTATATCCTGTACAATTTAGCAAGTTTACATTTGATGCTGCAACCTGATTGTTTGCCCCTCCGAGAATATTAATATACTCGCCTGCATAAGCATTGCCCTGACTATTTACAATCGCATTGTCGGTTTCGCTACCTTGAACATTGCCATCCCCATAACTCATGTTATTTGAGTTGCCATTGAAACCATTATCGCCTTTTGTTTGGTCATTATAAAAAACAGGGGAATCACCTGCAAATTTGCCCTCCTCATCTGTCCATATTTCGCTGCCACCATTCATTGTTTCAGCACCAATGTCTTGCCACTTACTATATGGCAACAACTTGAAGAACTTGCATTGAACAGTGTCATATCCTGCCACATTGTAATTAATCTCAATAAGCCTATAATAGCTGCGGTCAATTAAATACTTTTTGTCAAAGGTCAAATCCCTTACTTCAAATTCATTTAGCTTTAAACTCAATTCAATAACTTTGCTATCTGGGTCGGTTATCTCTTGAATGTTCTTTCGCCAATATTTATTAAATAAGTTATTAGTTGTATACCCACTTGCTGAATAGTAAACAATTTCGGGAACACCCCACGATAAATCAAATGTCGCATTGTTAGGGTTATCCAAATGTCCTGCATATTGGAAAACAGGAACGCTGCTTCCATTTACAGGAACAATGCCACCTCCTGACCTGTCATCTAATGTTACAACGTTTGTAAACCCAGATTCCAAAACATTGGCATATAAAACCCTGCCTTTTGAAACCTTCTGTGTATAGGTATTGTCTTTGTTCTTATATCTTACTTTGCTGAATATCCTATCGTGCCAACCAGGAGTATCACTCAATGGACTTGGCGCAAATGTTACCTTTATGTCTTTGGTTTCTTTTATAAACTGATTAGATATATCAAACTTCCTAAATCCATAAGTGTATGGGGAAATTTGATTATACTTCTGATTGTACTCATCATCATCTTTTTCATACTGGTATATATAAGTTTTATACTTAGCCAATTCAAGAGGAGTAATTTTAATCTCTTTGCTTGTGTCTACTTTGTTGGTAATATCAACAACTGTGTCAGTATAGTAGTCATCTCTTGGCTCAATCTTAATCTTGTTAGGAACATTTGGGTCAGGCTCAAAATAAAGATTAAACATGTTCTTCAAGTTGGTCATAAACTCAACTTGAGTCATATCTTGTGGCACAAAGTTTTTTAACTCAATGTTTGCCCCATCGTATTTCTGTGCGCTTGGCACATTGTAAAACTGAATCGGAACATTGGTTGTGTTAAACCTCCATTCTAATGTACCCAAACCGCCTCTGAATGTATTTATCGGGGTATCAATTTCAAGGTAAACCGCATCTGTTGTTTTTAAGAAAACAGGAGTTGTCATCTCGATTGAGATTGCCCAATCAAAAAAATCGCCCCCAAATAATGGGTCGCCTCTGAATGTTGTTACAGTTGCTAACGTGGTATAGTTAGTGCCATCATATTTCCAAATGTTAACAGTTACAGGAAAGTTTCTTATATAATTACTTGCGGAATCATTATATTTAATATAAATCTCGCCTGTCATTATAAACCTATAATAGCCATCTTCTGGTATTGCGAACAATCCAGTTGTGGTATCATAGCCTGTTCCTGTGGTAGGTTGCTTAGGTGCATTCGGCAAAACAATCGTTCCTGCTGCCGTTGGAATAGTGGCATAAGAATTATTGGTTGTCCTATTTGCTAAGAATGTCCTGTTATCTATTTGGGTTGCGGTTAGATATTGTGCAGGGTTATCGCCACACCATAACACCAAGTTCTTAAATAGGTTGCTATTAAAGAATGTGGAGTCATAAGTATATCCGTATGTTTCAAATATTTTATCGACTAAGGTCTTAAGATAAACCGCAGGACTCATTTGGTCAATGAAATACTGCGATTCAAACCTTGCCAATCCTGTATCGATTATTGGATATATATATCCATCAGCAGATGTATGTGCGGTTGTGTCAACATTTGCAACGGTCAATGAGTGGTCATACGCTGACAAGTCAAGTTCCCTCAACTTCTTCTCGCCCATATCTTTGAAAAGGTTTGCTACCTCACCGAATAGCACTATCTCATAATCAACTGCGCCATCAGGTCTTTTGACAATATTTGTCAACTGAATGAATCCTTTAATCTGAACCAACCCATTGCGATATAGTATAGCACTTGTTTTTAGTGCCACATTAAAGTCAGGGTTATACTGGGTTTCAGTTGTGTTTATGGTATATCTTGACAAGTCAAATATGAATGAAAACACCTTGTTGTTGTTCGATGTTCCAGGCACTTTGATTGTGCGAGTATAGTCCGACCTCCTTTGCTCTGGGTCAACTATATCCGTGATGCTCTTGGTTAGGTCAATAGTTTCCGACTCGTATAAATCAATCTTATACGATGTGTTGCCTTGATATACTAATAATTCATTTATCATAATGACTGCCTGTATCTATTATAAGAGTATTGCATATTGCAGGTGATTTTATGTAACTGCCTGCCAGAGTTTAAGTATGTTTGGTTTTGATATCCTGTTTCGGTTACTTGTACTGCAATGAAATCAGTCGCACTTCTTTCCAACCAAATCAAAGGACTTTCAAATAAACCTTGCATCCATTCCGATTGAGCATCGGTTATCCAATCTGAGTTCAATAATACGTTATCAATTATCTCGGTGTTGTAATTTACCTTTAATCTGTCCGCATCTATGTAACCGAGTGGAAGCATTTTTCTGTATTGTGTTCTGTTAACCTCAATGCTCTTTTGGTTTACTGCCGTGAAGTTATATGCCTCCCATCCTCCATATTGGTTTAACCAATGCAGGCGATATGTTCCATACTTAGTGCAGGCAGGAACTATGTCGATTCTGTATGTTTCAAGTATAGTTTCGGTCATTCCTATTATGTTCATAAACTCAACGTCATAGTATGCAGTATTTGCATTTAAACTGAATCCGCTTATCTTTTCTGCATTTACATTGTAAACATAAGTTGTTCCCGATTGACTTATTCCTTCAGTTGTGGTAACAAGCAAAGAGCCTGCATTGTCATATTGCTTCACTCTTATATGGCTCAACCTTCTACTTGCA
>Ga0315900_10010071_pt1 | contig 11895 bp, 6 predicted proteins | sample LakEriMetagenome_FD_203521 | JGI IMG/M metagenome (GOLD analysis project Ga0315900, IMG submission 203521) | Freshwater fungal communities from buoy surface, Lake Erie, Ohio, United States - Buoy 12 MA114 | ecosystem: Environmental > Aquatic > Freshwater > Lake > Lake biofilm | place: USA: Lake...
TAATGAAGATCATGTTGATGTAATTGCTGCTGCAGATGATGCTGCAATTGTTAGACAAGCACTTGCAATGCTCTCACCTGCAGAGCGAGCAGCTCTTGTGATGTGGGAGATGGAAGGAAGATCAACTTCAGAGATCGCTGCAGAGCTTGGTATTAAAGAATCTGCTGTTAGACATACTGTCTCAAGAGCAAGAGCATCTCTGCGTAAGGTAATGAGCGAGCTAATTATCGATAAAGAGCGCGGTTTAACTGCTCTAGATATGCTCTCAACAACTTACAAGAAAGCAGCGCAGATCGCTAAGAAATCAAGTAAAGCTGCACTTTCACTAATTTTAGTTTTCTTTGCCTTCCTTGGATTTAATGCGATGCCAACAGATAGCGAGCTTCCTGTTGTAACACTTCAGGAAAATAACGCTTCAACTCCAGTTGAAGCAGTAGAGGCTCCTACTGTTGAAGCATCAGCAACTCCTTCGATTACTGCGGCTGCAATTGCTAAAGCGCAAGCTGCTGCCCAAAACGCCAAGGCAACTAGCCTTAGCTTTACCGGTCTTGATAAGGCTGGAATTCCAACAGGGTTTACGGTAACTGACTCATCTGGAGCTCTAGGCTCTCTCTATATAACTAGCCGTGCTCCAGTGCTCTCAGAGACAGAGCTAATCCTCTCTCAGGTCGCTAAGACTGATACTGGGGCAGCTAACATCTTTATCTCCCAGCAGCTGGTAAGTGACTCACAGGGCTTTAACTACCTACCCTCAATCTCCTATGGCAAGGATGGAGCCTGGGTCCCCCTAGTAACCAAGCTCACCTACCTAAATTCTGAGCGTCTTTTAAGTGGCGATTACCTAATCACAGCCATTATTAAAGTAGAATCTGAGGTTGAAACCCCAGTTGTGATCCCAGCGAGTGCTTCAGGCCGGGATCTACTTACAGCCCCACGGCAGGTCATCACTCGCTTGGTGCTCAACCCAGGAAAAACTCAGATTTTATCTCAAGCAGTTTATGTAGTTGAAAAGGGAGTTAAGTAATGAACTCTCCATTTAAGTTTCTCCGCCGCGTCCGGATACACGGCAGAGAATGTGGTGCAGTAGCACGTGCATTGCATCACGAGGTAAAGGGTTCATCTCTCTACCAAGCCGATCTTGAGAAATCCTCAGGTTCGACTAATGAAAGGAAATAAATGTCTACAAAGACAACACTCAAGCGCATAGCGTTTGTTGCTGTTTCTGCTTTGGGAATCGGATTGACGTCAGCGGTAGTGCCTGCAAATGCAATCGCTGCTACGTCAATGGCTGTCGCGGTCGGTCCGACCGGCGCCACTTCGCTAACTGTCGTTGGCGCAGATTCCACAACCACAGCAGCGCTAGTTCGAATTGACGTCACAGTTGATTCAGCTACTTCAGCTAACTCGGCTGCACTTCAAGCCGGCGAATCCATTACTGCAACTGTTGTTGGAGTTCCTACGGGAGTTTTAGCAAAGACCGTGGCAGCAAATGGCGGTTCTATGGCTGACACCTCTACCTGGTCTTCAACTCCTGGAATCAGATCCGATCTTGCGATTATGGAAGTTAAGGGTCAAACAACTGGAACAGCAGGAGCAACAGGCGCTTCAACAACGTCTTACACTGACTGGTCAAAGATTGGATATGTTGGACAACTTACCAACATAGAATCCACCACCGCCGCTGGAGCTGCTCGTTCTCACGATGCCGTAATCAGCGAGGGTGGCGACCTTGGAAATACCCAGTTCTACAACATGGACGGACTTCGCCAAAATAACCCAAATAACAACACTGCAAGTTACTACGTCTCGGTATTCCCAAGACCTGGTTCCACTGTTGTTGATATGGGTGCTTATACAGTCCAGTTCCAATTAACTGATTCAAATGGTGTTGTTATAAGTACGAAGACTGTCAAGATTGACTTCGTATCCACACCAGCTAAATCAGATGCAACTGTGGCGATTGCTCAATCAGGAACATTTTTGAGACTCGCTGCTCTAGCAACTACTGACTCTACGGGTAATACCTACGCTAACTTGACACTTAGAAATCGAGATAACGGAAACGTCCGTACAAACCTTGGTGCTGCTCCAACTCCAACAGTCAAAATTCAGCAATCTACTGCAGCTATTACATCTTGGACCGATACAGGTACATTGTTTGCATCTGATACTGGTCTTCAAGGAACAGACTTTGGTAATGCTGCTGCAGGTGGAACAGGCACATTGAAGCCGTCTGATGGTGTATACGGTCTCTTTACCTCTGTACTTCCAAGTCTCAAGACAGTAACTACCGCAGGATCGGAACAGACATATCGTTTCTATGCTGCATACGGAAACGCTACCGCAGCCACTTCAACCTTGACTCTCTTTGATCCAAGTGGAGCTGGTAGTGCTAGCGCTTTCAATACTGATGTTCTGGTTACCGCAGCAGGCATGTCAGCTGCAGATCAACTAGAAATAGTAAATGATGCAGATGGTTTATATACATGGACCCTTCCAACATCTACAACAAGTGCAACCGTAAGATTCAACATTGAAACTTCTGCGGACACTGCAACTCCAGCTGCTGAAATGACAGTCACTCCTACATGGGGTGGTAGCCATGGCTCAGCAAATGTAACTCCTGCAACTAGCACAACCGGAACTGTTTATACAACCGATGCAAGTGGTAATTTCACTGTAACGGTAACAAATACAGCTCCAGTTGCTGGTGCATCGGTAGCCATCAAGGTAACCGGCGGAGCATCATTTGGTACAGGTTCCTATACAGCCACATTGACATGGGCAGCTCCTGCAGCAGCGACAATTGCTGTAGCAGACCCACTATCTGGCGTATATGTCAAAACTGGTTCAACAAACGTAACGACAGTTATCGTTAAGGATCAATTTGGTAGCCCAGTAGCCAACCAGTCTGTTTCTGTTGCGCTCGGCACAACCAGCGCTAACTACTCAGCAACCACAACAATCGCACCTATTACTACCGGTGCTAATGGAACTGCTACTTATTCATTGGTCGGAGGAGCTACAACAGCTACTCTTGATACTTTGACATTTGCCTGCGTTCCTACTGCTTGTACAACAACTGCATCTGCAACAATGACTTACAACTATGTAAGTACTGTTCCAGCTGTTGGAAGCCTCAACGGCTACTACAACCAGGATTGGAATGCGACTGCAGTTTCAGGCACATTGTGGCCTGCATCTGGCAACTTGTATGCAACTGGCACAACTGAGTTATCTCTTGCTAAGAACATCAACACATCTAAGTCATTAGGTGCCACATTGGGCACCTATGCTGATAGCACCACAGATGCTTTGGTGAGCTTTGCTCTCAACGGATTAACCTCTGCTGGAGTATCAGCAACTGGTGCAGTTGTAACTGTTTCTGCCGCTAGCGGCGGACACATACTTGATGCATCTGGTCTTCCAACTGCATCTCGTAATTTCCTAGTTGGCAGCACAGGCTGGACCTCAAACATCCTGATCCTTGCTACCAAGACCGGAGATGTCACCTTCACAGCAACCAGCGGAACAGTCTCAAAGACCTTCACGCTAAAGGTTGCTAACGCTAATACTGATGCTCGCTTCGTTACCATTACAAGCGCAGCAACAGGAACTGCTAATGGAGCCGGAGTACCTGTAACAGTAGCTGTTACAGACCGCTTCGGTAACTCTGTGGCTTCCGTTGCTCTTGTAATTCGTGCATCTGGCGTGGGTTCACTCCTAGGTGGAGCAACTTCAACTTCATTCACAACTGATGAGGCAGGAACATATACATTCCTTGCAACTTCACTTGAGAATGCAGGCGGAGTAGGAACCTTCACAGCATCAAGCAGCACTGCCGCTGATTTCGGTTCAGTAGCGGGTTACACAGGTGCAACAGAGATTGATTCAACTGTTGCTGCTGGTAACTCCAGCAAGTCCTTAAACATCACTTTTGCAGCTGGAACAAATGCTGCAACTGCTGCTGCTGAGGCTGCAACTGATGCTGCCGCAGAAGCAATCGATGCAGCTAATGCTGCAACCGATGCTGCAAACCTTGCTGCTGAAGCTGCAGATGCTGCAACAGTCGCTGCTGAAGAAGCACGCGATGCTGCAGATGCTGCAACCGCAGCTGTTGAAGAGCTTGCTACTCAGGTTGCCACATTGATGGCAGCTTTGAAGGCTCAGATCACAACCTTGGCTAACACAGTTGCCAAGATTGCAAAGAAAGTAAAGGCATAAGTTCTTAACTGAACTAGGCTAAAAAGAAAGGGCCCCAAGCGTCGAAAGATGCCTGGGGCCCTTTCTCTATATAATTAGAGAATCATGAGCGAGTCCAAAAAATTACAGCCGCAAAGTTACATTTATTTTGCACTCGCAATTGTTCCAGTGTTTTTTCTACCTACAACTTTTGATGTATTCAATATTCCAAAGAGCATAGTTTTATTCCCTATTGCCCTTGCCTCAGCAACTCTCTACTTATTGCAACGAAATCGACATGCTCGAATTTCGAAGCTGAATGGACTTTTCATCCTTCTAATTATTGGAATTTCAAGTACTTCGCTTATCACAGAAACTAGCACTGCAAGAGTAATTTTTGGACTCCCGGGAAGGGGGAACGGATTACTTTATTATGTTGGCGTATTTCTTCTAGCTTGTATTGCAAGCTCTTTTATCCCTTCAAATTCCAATGATATAGGGAGAAAATTCTTGAATTCATTGGCTTTCCCATTAATAGTTAATGTGGCATACGGCTGGATTCAATTTTTCGGACTTGATCCAGTTTCCTGGAATAACCTCATAAACCCAGTCATTGGAACAGTCGGAAACCCCAATTTCTCAGCAGCAGTTCTAGCTTGTAGTGGGGTTTTTTTCATTTACTTGGCTACGGCTTATAAGAAAAAGACAAGATTTTTTTGGCTGGTCATATCAATATCAGCATTCACTTTGAGTGTTTTAACAAACTCAATTCAAGGTCCTATTATTTCCCTCTCTGGAGTAGTAATACTGATAATTACCCTCACCTACCAGCGTTCAAAGAAACTGGGCACCGGTTTGCTTCTTACATCAATTCTATCTGCATGCATAATGTTTCTGGCGTTCATGGGAATGTTTGGAGATGCTCTAAGACAATATACCTTAGTCTTGAGAATGGAATATTGGAAAATTGCGGTCAAGGGCATCCTTGATAATCCTTGGTTTGGCCTAGGACCAGATTCCTATATTGAAGCTTTTTATCGTTATAGAACTGTCGAGTTGATAAAAGAGTATTCTCTCATTCTAAAGTCGGATGCGGCTCACAATGTAATTCTCAATTTTGGTGTGAATTTTGGGGTATTTAACTTGGCCCTTTACCTTATTTTAATCTTCTTTATATCTAGAAATGCTTTGAAGAATCTAGCTTCACAGAAGCTGAGTCCTGAGAATCTTCACATTCAAATTGGTAGCACGCTTTGGATTCTCTTGCTTTTGCAAAGCATATTATCGATAGAACAAATCGGTCTCTCAATTATTCAATGGATTATCGGCGGTTTCTTGCTGAATCCAAACTTCAGTAATTTGAGGTTTTCAAAAGACTCGAAAGACACAGCATCTAGATTGAGTAAAAAAAGAAGCAATTCAGAAAATAGGAAATGGGGCATTAGTGAGTTTAGTGGCGAGTTTTCATTTCTGGCACTAGCGATAACTTTCTTTGCTCTGAGCCCGATTTTAAGGGAAGAGTCGAATTTAGCCTATCTCAGATTTGCTAAGCCTGATTCTGGAATATCGAGTGAACAAATTGAAAAAACTGGGCAGGAGTATTCGTTTTATACTAGAGATGAGTATTCAAGATCTATACATCTTTACAACTTTTATGTTTTAGCTGGCAGGCCCGAAGAAGCCATAGCTGTGCTTGAAAGAACTATTCTCGCAGAGCCTCAAGCTATGGAAGTTTATGATCAGCTTGCCCGAATGAGCAATTTCGAAAAAAATTATGGGAGTGAGATTGTTTTTAGAAGAATTATTCAAACACTTAGCCCCAATAATGCGAACAACACATTAGCCCTAGCAGAAGCATTGTTAGCAACAGGGCAGGACAGTCAAGCTCTGGCTTTGGCTAAAAGCCTGTCAATTGATTTCACTGGATTGGACTTTGCGGATTCAGCGACAGCAATTATCTCAAAAGCTTCAGAATAAGAGTATCTATCGGTTAGCGGAAAAGTAAGCCACTAGGTCCAAGATAATATCTTTTATGCTATTTTTAGGTTTCCACCCAGTTAGCTGAATTAGAAGCCTATTATCGGGAACTCTTCGTTGCATATCTTCATAGCCTGCTGGATAAGCATCGGAATATGCAAGGTATTGGATTGAACTATTTGATGATGTCATTTCAATAACCAATTCCGCAAGATTTTTAATAGAAATCTCCTTATTGACACCGACATTTACAGGCATTCCAACAGCCTCTTTTGTTTTATCCAAAAGCATGATGGCTGAAGTTATGTCAGAGACATGGCCAAAACATCTCGTCTGCGTTCCATTTCCGAAAACCATTAGTGGCTCGTGACGAAGTGCTGCCTGAACAAAGCGAGGTACCACCATTCCATAATGGCCAACCTGCCTTGGGCCCACAGTGTTGAATAGTCTTACTATCCGTGTTTCAAGCCCCTTTTTTTGGTGAAGTGAGATGGCAAGTGATTCATCAATAGCCTTAGCATCGCTATATGACCATCTAATCATTTGGGGTGGTCCAATAATTCGATCTGAATTTTCATTCAAGGCATCTGAAGCATTCTTTCCATAGATTTCGCTACTACTGGCAATTAGCACCGGTACATTTGAATTGGCGCAAGCATTAAGCACATTTTCACTGCCACGAATATTGGTCTCCAGGCTTGAAAGGGGGTTAGCCATAATGTTCATTACCCCGACGGCTGCAGCAAAGTGGAAGACTCTTTCAGATTGATTTACAGATTTTTCAACCAAATCTGCATCAAGGATGTCACCTTCGGTGATGGTTAAGTTTGGATTAGAAATGTGACTTCTAAGGTTTTCAATCGAGCCAGTCGAGAAGTTATCAATTACAGATACTTTATGGCCATCGGCTAGTAATAGATCGACAAGGTGTGAGCCTATAAAGCCTGCTCCGCCAGTAACTAAATACTTCATATACCCCTAATTATCTATGAAAATAGCCTAAAAACATCTGACTTCTCTTGCGGAAAGATACCATTGCCCAATGATTAGGACCGAAAAACAGGTTGTTGCTGTAATCGGCCAAGGCTATGTCGGACTACCACTGGCTGTTGCCTCCGCAGAGGCTGGATTTAATGTTGTTGGCCTTGATAAATCCTCAGATTTGGTTAGCAGACTAAATTCTGGCAATAGTCATATTGAGGATATAGCTGATAATCGATTAATGAGCCTAATTGGCTCAGGAAAATATCGCTCTTCGAGTGAGTTTTCAGATGTTACCGGAGCTATGGTTTGTATTATCTGTGTTCCAACTCCCCTTGCTAAAGATGGAAAGCCAGACTTATCTTTCCTTGAAAAAGCAGTTGTAAGTATTGCTCCCTATCTACAAGACAACGCCCTCTTGATTAATGAATCAACTTCCTATCCTGGAACCTTGAGAGATGTCATAAAGCCTCTAGTAGAGAAAAATCGAAAAGGAGGTGCAGCTTCGATTCACTTTGCCTCTGCTCCTGAGCGAATTGATCCCAAGAATCAGAAGTGGGATTTGAAATCAACGCCAAGGCTAGTATCAGGGCTAGATAGAGAAGCTACTGATTTAGCCAAAAGTTTCTATTCCACTATCTGCTCTCAAGTTATTGAGCTATCTAGTCCTGAAGTTGCCGAGATGGCAAAGCTATTAGAAAATACTTTCAGGCAGGTAAATATTGCTCTAGTAAATCAACTGGTCCCATTTTCTAGAGAGCTAGGAATTGATATCAGAGAGGTTATAAAAGCAGCTGGAACAAAACCTTATGGCTTTATGGAGTTCTATCCAGGAGCAGGGGTTGGAGGCCACTGCATTCCAATAGATCCTATGTATTTGCTCTGGAAGTCTCGGCAATTGGGGATAGATCTTCCCTTTATTGAAAATGCTGATCGAGTCAATGCAAATATGCCTGCCTATGTCAGCAAGAGATTAGTTGAGCTCATCAAAGATGATAAGAGTAAGAACCTGCTTATCTGTGGCGTCTCTTATAAGAGTGGAGTTGCAGATGTGCGAGAGAGCCCCGCTCATCAAGTAGCCCTAGAGCTTGAGAAAATGGGCTATAAAGTCCTTTGGAGCGATCCTTTAGTTGAGAGTTTTCAAGGCTTTGAGAAATACAGCAATCAAGGGCTCTGCGGGGCCATTATCGTCACAGCTCAAGTAGGGCTAGATCGGCAATTTATAGAGAACTTAAAGGTTCCTGTGCTTGATTGCACAGGGGTTTTCAGCTTGGCTACCAACGCAATCCAACTCTGAGAGAGTTTGGTTAAGGTATTCAAGTGAAGAAGTTTCTCTTTCGCCTAATTGCAGTACTTGTTTCATTAACCTTTTCGATATCAAGCCTCTCCGCTCCTGCTCTCGCTGCTGATCTAAGAAGTATTGATGTTGTTGAGATTACTTGGAGTGGGGCAAAGAGGCCAGATAGCTCGATTGGCCAGGTGGTTGAATCAATAGATGGCAGAGTTGCTCAGAGATGGAAGAGCTTTACAACCTTAGTTGGAGATCAAAGTGATTCTTCAATCACCTTTTCTTTTGGCAAGAGCCTAGATGTCCCTATTCGTCTCACCGCAGCAATGTCTTGTGATGGATTTAATCTCACCGCTTGGATTAATTCAATCCGCTCTGAGACATATCGCCAGTTAGGTATTGCAGATTGGCAGGGTAGATATCTAATAATCCTTGCCCCAGATACTGGATGTATCTGGTCTGGGCGGGCTCTGGTTGGAAGTCCTACCAATAAGGGTGGGGCGATGATTTTGCATAACACCGCTAGCGCCTTTGTAATCATGCATGAGTTAGGACACGCACTTGGTCTGGGCCATTCAAATCTACTTCGATGCGACTCTGATCTCAGAGATGGGGCTTGGAGCAGAAACTGTAAGGCTGTTGAATATGGTGGAAGTATCGATGTAATGGGCAATGTTGATACAGATTCACCTCTCTCTACTTATCATCAATGGCGAATTGGCATTCTTAATGAGAGTGAGGTTAAGCAATCTTGGGTCAATGAAGTCATTGAGTTAACCGCCTCTGATGTTAGAGGTGGCACTAGAGCGATATTTATCCGTGATGGCAGCTCTGCCTACTGGCTGGAATATCGACGCCCACAGGCGGAATTGCCATACAAGCCGGGGCTAGCGATCTTTAGAACTGATCCTCCATCACCAACATTTATAGATAGCCCAAACCCTGATGATCGAATCGGCGCTGAGCCAAGCTTGGGCGTGAGCGCAGATCTTTGGATGCTAAATCTAGATTCTCATTTCTACTCTTCCACCGGAAAAGCAACAGGTTCAATGACTCTGCCTACTAGCAAGTCTTTTTCACTCTATTCAGGGAATTTAACCTTAGAGACCTTACCAAGTACAGATGATAAGAAGCTGCAAGTTAAAATCTCAAGAAGAGTAGATAGCACCCCTCCACCTAGACCTGAATTCTCAGAGAAGCAGACCTGGCAATCACCAGATGCAAGTATTTTAAAGCAGGGCTATAACGATCTTGAGTCGGCAATTGATTTCTTTGAGGCAAGAGTAGATGGGAAAGTTTTGCCAGCTAAAATTACTTCTAAATCAAGCTTTGTTCCCACCTACCTTGATCCTTTTATCTCAAGGCGGACGATTCAAGTAAAGGATCTTCCAGAGGGTAACTACACCATTGAGGTTCGAAGTCAAGATGTCTGGGGTAATCAAAGCCCTTGGTCAAAAGCTGAGAGCGTTTTAATTGATAGAAGTTATCCAAAGGTTGATTTAGGTATTAATACAGTTACTTTTCAAAATCGAAAGGTCAGGGCATCCCTTCAAGGCTTTAGCGATGAAGGCAGTGGTCTTTGTAGAACTGCTCTATTTAACCAAGACGGAGTAGTAACGAGTGCAGATTCTTCAAAGAGCGCACCGACATTTGATTTTCCTCTGGGTCAGAAATTTAGTTCATCCTTTGAAACCTTTGATTGTCTAGGAAATGGCATAGGCGGTGATCTCTCATTTACTGGCTCATATAAATCAGCTTCTGAGAACCGGCGTACTGGCAAGTGGAGCTCGATCAAAAGTGGTGAATTTACAGGGCTAAAGTGCGTTGGCAAGTGCTCAATTTCTGCCACCCTTAGAGATAACGGAGCTTTCTTATTTGGAGAGGGAAGCGCTGAGATAACGAGTGCCGGAAAGGTTATTGGCAGAGTAACTGATTCAAAGAAATCAAGTTTAAGAGTTGGGCTCAACTTAAGTATTGGTGAGAAGAGCAGGGTAGTAAGGGTTACCGGCTCAAACTTTGCTTTTTATGGGCTGGTTCAAAGCAAGCTTGAGATTGCTCAAAAGCGCGAGATATCGCGAACCGCTTTTGCTGCTGATTCATCACTAAGTGATGGAATCCAGCTTCGAATGGCTGAGTATGGCTTTCGCCAAGGTGATTTCTCTAACTCATGGCAGATAACTCCAATGGATCGCGGGACCACTCTGCTTGATCCCACACTTGATCTTTGTAGCGCTACATACACATCAGAAAGTGGCAGGCAATACCGAAGGCAGGTTCTAGCATCCAAAGCTGGATCCCCGTATATCTTTCTTTCAAGTGAGGTTGTGAAATACAAAGATAAGAGCGCAGCAGATGCAGCTCTTGCTGAGCTATTAAGTAATTATCAAGCTTGCGTGAAGAATAAAGGCGGATCAGAAAAAGATGGCACCTTTGTAGATTACACATTTACTCCTATGCCTAAGAGCGATCTAGAGCTAGTGCCTGAAAGCTCTAGGGTTTTAGTAAGAGCGCAGATTGGTAAAGGAGCCGGTGCAAGGCAGCTATTGGCCTTCTATCAATTCAAGGGTGAGATGTTTACTGGCCTCTATGTAGTTAAGGCTGGAGAGGTTGGTTTTGAGGATGCTGAAGCAAAGCGCTGGTTTGAAGCAGCTTCATTAATGGCCACAAGGCTTGAAACAAAATACTGATTTACTTGCTGTGGATAACTGGTCTGAGATGTCGCCCTTTAAAGACAAACTATCCTCATTGAAATTTCAAAGGAAATTAAGTGATGGCTGAGAACCAGATAAGGCCAGCAGTTGTTGATGCAATTAAAAAAAATTATCGCCAAGTATTTGTCGTTGGTGAAGCTCTAATGGATCTCATTCCAGTTTCTGGGGGAGCAATCTCAGAGATGGTAGGGGGAGGTCCTTGTAATAGCGCAAAGGCATTAGCTCGCCTTGGTTTTTCAACCACTTTTATTGGAGGTATTTCAAGTGATAGTTATGGCAAGGCAATAGAGCGCGAGCTATTAGATAGCGGAGTTAGCCTTGATTTAGTGCATCGCTCAGATCTTCCAACTGCGCTTGCCATAGCAACTATCAATGAAGCAGGTCTTGCTAGCTATGAATTCAAGCTAGATTCAACGGTGAGTTTTAACTTCCACTCCTCATGGCTTCCTAAAGAGGATGCTGAAGTTATTCATATTGGCTCAGTTGCCACTCTTTTGGAGCCAGGTGCTTCAGAGCTACATAAGTGGCTATCAAATAAGAGCGCAATCGTAGTTTTTGACCCCAATGTCAGACCTTCAATTCAAGGCGATAGAGAGATCTATCGAGATAGCGTTGAGAGATGGATAGATCTAGCAAAAATTGTGAAGTTAAGTGAAGATGATTTCTCCTGGCTTTATCAGGTACCAGAGAGTGAAGTAATTGCTAATTGGTTCTCAAGAGGTGTCGAGATTGTTGTTGTTACAAGGGCTGAGAAGG
>Ga0315900_10010072_pt1 | contig 11895 bp, 10 predicted proteins | sample LakEriMetagenome_FD_203521 | JGI IMG/M metagenome (GOLD analysis project Ga0315900, IMG submission 203521) | Freshwater fungal communities from buoy surface, Lake Erie, Ohio, United States - Buoy 12 MA114 | ecosystem: Environmental > Aquatic > Freshwater > Lake > Lake biofilm | place: USA: Lake...
AGGTCAAAAACAATATTAAACATGCTATATTCTAAGGCTAATAAAAAATCAATAGCTGAATCCAGCCCCTTATCAACCGCTGCTTCGAATAACCCCCTAGCTTTTAAATAATAATTACTATTGATTAATTTTTTATTATTAGCAGAATTTTCTTGTTGTTGGATTGCGTTTACTGTATAGCAACGCGCTAAATTATGTTCAGCGCTTTTAATAAATACCCCTTGCTTTATTAGATCTTGATAAAATTCTATTAAGGTATCGATGCCTTGAGTTTGTATGATCAATGCATTTAGCAGCTTTATTTTTTTATCGATGCTAGTGATTTTACCAATGCTATAGTCACCGATTAGTAATATGTATAAACATTGTTCAAGCGCTTCCTTATAATCACCCAAATGCAAGTGTATACTGGATAATATATCGGAAATCTTTATAATTAAATCTTTTGCACCTATATAATAAAAATTCAGTATTTTCATACTTTCTTCTAAGTGATTCAATGCTTCACCATAGCTTTTAAAACTGAATAATATATCTCCTATATGATATAGTGAGTAAGCAATTTCTAATGGCTTAGCATTCACCTTTCGGTACATTTTTAGCCCATTTTTTAGATATTCTAATGCTGTTGAGTACTCTTTTATTTTTATATATAAATGGCCAATTTTAGTTAAAGATGCCGCTGTGGCATAATTGTTTACTTTATAATGAATTAATCTATATTTTGCTAAACACTCCTTTTGATATTCTAAAGCTTTTGCATATTCTCCCATTTGATAAAAAGTATCGCTAATACCATCTAAGATGCTTGCTATAGCTTGATAATTACTATAACCTGCTGGATGTATAGACAATGCCTTTTCATAATAAATCACCGCTTTTTTGTATTGACCTAGTTTGGTAAGCAAACGCCCTATCTTTGCATAAGAAGTTGCCAGTTCACAATGGTCTTTATCAAAAATTTCCCTGTCTATTTCGGCCAAATATTCTTTTTGATATGCTAATGCCTTATTATATTCATCCATATTATATAAAGTATCGCTCATACCTTTTAATGAATTTAGGTAGATAGGGTGTTTATCTATAAACATCCATAAGTCCGAGTGTAAACAATGCTTATAACATTCAAAAGCAATTATATACCTCCCTGATTGATAACTAGCTTGTGCCGCATCAAACGAGCTTTTAGCTTTAATAAATAGTGGAATAATATGATTAGCGCTTTCTAGCTTCAATTCTTGCAAATAAGAGATTACACGATTATCATCTCCTAAATTATAAAATATTTCGGCAATTTCAACTAACGTTTTGTTTATTTTTGAATGATTAGAAGGCAAAACATCTAGCCATCTTTTTAAAACTAAACTCAGATAAGCTAACTCTTCATAACAACTAACTACCTCTTTTTCCCTCATGTTATAAATACACAAACCCCTCAATAACATCAAAATTTAGAGCAATAAGAAGAATTGCGCAAGGTAAACTTATTCAATATAATTAGCTATCTTTAACTTTCAAAGCATCAATGAATGCCGATTGTGGAACTTCAACCCTACCTATAGAACGCATGCGCTTTTTACCAGCTTTTTGCTTCTCCAAAAGTTTACGTTTGCGCGTTACATCGCCACCATAACACTTAGCCGTAACATCTTTACGCATAGCGCTAATAGTCTCTCTAGCAATGATCTTACCGCCGATCGCTGCCTGAATTGGAATAGCAAACATGTGTCGTTAACCGTATACATAACTCACGCCCGCGACTTTCCGCTTTGCTTTTATGGACGATCATTGATAAAGCATCAACAACTTCCCCGTTAACCATTATAGCTAACTTAACTAATTCGCTTTTTTCATGGCCATCCCTCTGCCAATCAAAGCTAGCATAGCCTTTAGTGCATGATTTTAAACGATCATGAAAATCATAAACAACTTCGTTTAAAGGCAAACGGTAAACTAACATCACCCTGGTGCCAACATAAGTTAGATCAACCTGTTGCCCGCGCTTTTCATTACAAAGATGCAATATAGCACCCAGATATTCTTCTGGGGTTAGAATTGTGGCTTTAATCCAAGGTTCTTCCATAAATTCTATCTTCATTGGATCTGGCATATCAATCGGATTATGCATTTCCAATATTTCACCAGAACGCAAATGCAACTGATAAACTACACTTGGCGCAGTCGTGATCAAATCAAGGTTAAATTCCCGCTCCAAGCGTTCTTGAATAATTTCTAAATGTAACAAGCCTAAAAAACCGCAGCGAAAACCAAATCCTAGTGCGCCTGAGGTTTCCATTTCAAAACTAAAACTGACATCGTTAAGGCGTAATTTAGCTAAGCTCTCTTTTAACAATGGGAAATCGCTTGCATCAGCAGGGTAAAGCCCACAAAAAACAACAGGTACACTCGGTTTAAAACCAGGTAGCGCTATAGCGCAAGGAGATTTTTCTTCGGTAATTGTATCACCAACTTTACAATCGGCAACTTGGCGGATGGCAGCGGTTATAAAGCCAACTTCACCAGCATTAAGTTGCGAAACCATTTTCTTCTTAGGGGTGAATATACCAACATTTTCAACATTGTAAGCAGCATTATTGGACATCATTTTAATACGCATACCTTTGCTAATGTAGCCGTCGATAATTCGTACCAAAATAACTACCCCTAGATAAGGATCGTACCAACTATCTACAAGCAAAGCTTTTAAAGGCGAATCCTCTTTACCGTTCGGGCATGGCAACTCTTTAACAATACCCTCTAAAACTTGCTCAATTCCCATCCCTGTTTTAGCAGAAATAGGGATGGCATTATGAGTGCTTAAACCAATTACTTCCTCTATCTGTGCTTTTGTACGATCCGCATCGGCGGCAGGAAGGTCTATTTTATTCAGAACTGTGATTATTTCATGATTATTATCAATTGCTTGATAAACATTTGCTAAGGTTTGCGCTTCAACACCTTGGCTTGCATCAACAACTAGTAAAGAACCTTCACAAGCGGATAAAGAGCGGCTAACTTCATAAGCAAAATCAACATGCCCTGGAGTATCAATTAAATTTAGTATATATTCATTGCCATCTTGCGCCTTGTAAACAAGGCGTACTGTTTGCGCCTTAATGGTTATACCACGCTCCTGCTCAATTTCCATCGAATCTAGGACTTGTTTGCTCATCTCTCTTTTTTCTAAGCCACCGCACGTTTCAATCAAACGATCAGCCACTGTTGATTTGCCATGGTCAACATGGGCGATAATAGCAAAATTTCTAATTAGTTTTTGGTTGTGAGCCATAAATTCTATCTTGTTGAAGTTAGGTGGTGCCGGATGTGGGAATCGAACTCACGACCTACCGCTTACAAGGCGGTTGCTCTACCGCTGAGCTAATCCGGCATGAAAAATATGCATGCTTAATGAATAGGCAAGCTAGCATATTTAAACATAATATGCTACAAAAAAATATATGAGCATTTGTATTTTTTTATATGTTAAAAGAATTGCTATATCAAGCTATTGTCAATGATAAAACAGCAGATGATTTAAAAAATAATATTTTAATCTTAGCTAATAATAACAAACATGATCTAATTAAACAAATTGCGCATACGCTTTGCAATGGTTGTTTACCTCAAGAAATGGCAGTTTTAACTAATATATTAATATATCTTATCGAAGATGAGTGTTATGAAACACGGCAGCATATTATGGAAATCACTTGGGAATTAGATTTATTGCCTAGTGAAGTTATTCAAAAAATAGCTCTTACTTATCCAGTTGATATAATCACGGAATTTTTATCTACATATAGGGGTTTCGCAGAAGAAGAGCTATTACTTTTTTGCCAGCAAAATAATGATGTTGAAAAGCTATCGTTAGTGGCATTACGGCCTGATTTGGATGATAAGATAATTAACAATCTATTGGCTAAAAAAGAATTGAAAATAGTAATAACCTTATTAGATAATAAAAACATTCATTTACAATTAAGCCATTACGAAACAATAATCCGTCATTTCCAGGAGTATCCTCGTTGCGTTTCAGCAATAGCGCGGCGTGAAGATATTACTGATCAGCTAGTTGATCAATTTATTGAATTTTTCACGCCAAGTAACCGTGAAAAATTTTTGAATAATTATGTTCATCGCCCCGTATTAAACCAAAGCGAAACTTTTTGGAACAAGATGAATTTTTATTTAACATATCAAGATGAGCTCAGCGCTTTTAGCAAAGTAGATATGCTGTATGCACGCAATCAATTGCTTGCCTTTGTAGTGCTAAGGTTTTTATATGTAGGTGACCTGCTCTCTTTTATGTATTCTTTAGCAAAGCTTTCCGACATTCCTTTTAGCTATTTAAAGCTTGCGTTTAATAACGGCTACGATGAAAAGTTTTTTTGTAACGTATATAAAAAAGCAGCAATGCCAGCTAATATGGAAGCCTTAACTAGTAAAATTATGAGTATCATCATTGCTAAACTCGCCGAAGGTGCTATTAATAAAGAAAATTACCGCAGTGTAATCAGCGAAGAATTACGTAAAGATAGAGGAAATATCAAAATACATAAAGTTCAATATATGATAGAATTGCTGGAGAATTGTTGATTTAATATATAGCAATCATCTAACGCCAAAGCAGCAATAGACGGGAGCATGGTCAGAAGGCTTTTCCCAGCCGCGTAGATTAGTATGTATACCAGCACCAATAAGTAAATCACATGCTTCTGGGGAAAGCAAAATATGATCAATCCTCATACCTTTATTATGTTGCCAGCCGCCAGAGCGATAATCCCACCAAGAAAATTCTTGTTTATTGTTATTAGCAATACGAAAAGAGTCTTTAAATCCAGATTGCAATAACATATTGAACCATTTACGCTCTTCAGGGTGGAAGCCTATATCACCTGCAAGGTGCACAGGATCATACACATCAATTTGGTTTGGAGCAACGTTTAGATCCCCACCAACTAAAGTTATCTCATGCTGGCTATGCAGGTACCGCATCCTTTCATGCAGCGCTGCAAAAAACTTCATTTTGCTCTGAAATTTAGGGGAAGAAACCGCCATACCATTTGGCACATAAACTGATGCCACGCGCACAACTTCACTGCCAAGATAAGTGATCGCCTCAATATATCTCGCTTCAGCATCTCCCTCGTCAATTAAGCTAATAAAAACATCTTCGATAGGAGCTTTACTTAAAATAGCCACCCCATTGTAAGATTTCTGCCCATGAAACACTGTATTATAGCCTAATTCCTCAATCCTCTCTTTAGGGAATTTTTCATTAGCACATTTTGTTTCTTGTAACAAAATAACATCAGGATCACTATCTTTGACAAAACGCTCTAAATGGTTAAGGCGCATGTTTAATGAATTGACATTCCAACTAACAATTTGACGAGAAGCAGACATGCAAAACAAGACCAAAATTAATGGTGCCGCCGACAAGAATCGAACCTGCGACCTCTTCATTACCAATGAAGTGCACTACCACTGTGCTACGGCGGCATAAATAAAAAGACAAAGACCGCAAACTTATAACATAGAAAAATAGCCGCCGCAATAGGCTTTACACTATTTCTTCTGAAGTTCTTGGTGTATATAAGCAGAAAATTTATTAATAGTTGGATAATCGTATATCATTCCCGATAATAAATCTGTACCGAATTTAGTATTAACTTCCATAACTATGTCTAAACTTAATACTGAGTCAATGCCTAGGTTCATAATATTTTCATCAGCATCAATTTTACTTTTCTCTATACAAGTAATTCGCTCAAAAATATCTAACAATTCCTCTTTTATATCGATAAGCTGCATATCAAATCATCCCTTTTAATCTTAAGTTAATCAAGCCAATATCTATTTTTATCAAAAACATAACCAGGCAAAGAAATCTTTACCGCTTCTTGATATTTTATTTGTAATAACGGCTCAGCATTGCCAGCAATATACTCCGCAGCAATTTTTTTCAGCTTTCCTTTGCCTACTAATTGGTTGGCTGTATTTATAACTTTTTTAATGCCAATAGTCAATTCTTCTATATTGCTGGCAATTATCGCCACTCTCTTGGCAAAATGCTCCCTTCCATGCGCCAACGTATAAGCAATATTTTTAATATCTACTTCCTTGTTTTCTACTAACCAATTTTTGAAATCAAGCAAATAACTCTGTAAACTGATATTATTTTTAGCTGAAAAACAACAAATTACACTTTGATTTACTAAAGAATAATGCTCATCATCAGAACTTTTATAATTTGCCAAGGCAATATGCGAATTAACACCACCAAAACCAAATGAGCTTACCCCAGCATAGAGTTCATTATCATTTTCTGAATGCCATTCTTGCAGCTCCGTTACTATATGTAATGAAGTGTCCGCTAAATTGATCTGCGGATTTAATTTACTGAAATTGCTAATTGGCGGTATCTTATTTTTTTGCATGGCTAAAATAGCCTTAATCACTCCCGCCACGCCAGCCGCACTTTCAAGATGGCCAATATTAGTTTTAACAGCGCTTATAGCGCAAATCTCCCTATTCTGACCGATCACTTCATTATAATGGTTATGCAAATTTTGCCATGCTAGCTTTATGCCTTCAATTTCAATAGCATCCCCAACTGGGGTTCCTGTGCCATGCGCTTCTAATAGCCCTATTTGCGAAGGAGGAACCCCAGCTTGTTGCCAAGCTTTAGTTATTACTTCTGCTTGCGCCTCGGCGCGCGGCCTTGTCAAACTAGAAACTTTACCACCACCATGTTTTACAGCAATACCTTTAATCACTGCATGTATTTTATCACCATCTGTTAATGCTTTGTTTAGGGGTTTTAGTAGTAATACTCCGCCACCTTCGCCGCGCACATAACCATCAGCATCTTCGCTAAAAGTTTTACATTTACCAACTGGTGACAGCATCCTCATCTTACCAAATTCAAGATAAGTTATCGGGCTACAGATAATATTAACCCCTCCCGCAAAGGCTAATTCGCATTCATTATTAAGTAATGACTTTATTGCCATATCTATCGCCACTAATGAGCCTGCACAAGCCGCATCAACTACCATACTCGGCCCAGTTATATCTAAAAAATACGATACCCGGTTAGCAATAATACCATTGCTAATGCCAGTTGCCATATGCGGAGCTATATCTTCTTTTTGTGCCAAAATATATTCTTGATAATCATTACGGTAAGCGCTGTAAAAAACACCTACATCCTTGCCCTTAATGAGCCGCGCAGGGATATTAGCATCTTCTAAGCTTTTCCAAGTAAGCTCTAACATCAACCTTTGCTGAGGGTCAATGAAACGCGCCTCTTGCGGTGAAATATTAAAAAACAAAGGATCAAAATCAGCAATATTGTTTAAAAAACCTCCCCATTTACTTACCGTCTTATTCGCCTCATCCTTTGATTGGCTGTAATATTCCTGCCAGACGAAACGCTCTTGCGGAATTTCAACAATAGAGTTTTCTTTATTGCAAATATTTTGCCAAAATTGCTGATAAGAAGTGGCTCCTGGTAAACGGCATGACATTCCAATAACAGCTATTTCTAATGGCTTCATGTAATTAATTTAATTTACTACCCAATCTAAATTTTATCCTAATATATTTAAAATTTATTAGCAAATATTACCACATGATTGACGTTAGTATTTTTTTAACTTAGCATAAAAACTGGAGAGAAAAAGGAGAAGAACGTGCTAAACGAACTTAAAGCCTATCGTGAAAGAGTTAATGCAGCTCTTGATAGGCTGTTACCACCTATATCAGAAGAACCTGCAAAACTGCACGAAGCTTTACGATATATGGCATTAAATGAACACAGCAAAAGACTCCGCCCCGCGCTGGTATATATAGTTGGCGATTCGCTGGGTGGGGATCGTGATGTTCTTGACATTGTTGCTGTAAGTGTTGAACTAATTCATACTGCATCGTTAATAGCCGATGACTTACCTTGCATTGACAATTCTGATTTGCGCCACCATAAACCTACTTGTCATATAACTTTCGATGAGGCAACTGCTGTAATTTCGATATTTTATCTCTATAATCTATCTATAAAAATTATCCAAACAAAAACCATCAATCATAAACTTATATCCTTATTGACTAAAGGAATAATAGAATCCATTAAAGGCGAATATATGGATATTAAGTTATATGACACACAAGAAATCAAGCAATTAGAAAAAATCTATAAACTTAAAACTTCTGAGTATCTCAAAATGGCTTTACAAGCAGGGGCGATCGCTTCTGGCTATGAAGATGAAAAGCTATTAAATTGCCTAGGTAAATTCGCCGATAATATTGGCCTCGCTTTCCAAATCGTTGATGATATTTTAGATGTAGAACAACCAACCGAAACATTAGGCAAGCCGCAGGCCAATGATATTGACCGTAATAAAAGCACATACCCAACTTTATTAGGCTTAGATGCGTCAAAACAACTAGTAAAAACTCTACACAGCGAAGCAATAGAAAGTATTAGTAATAGTGGGTATGAATTCAAACAATTAGAAGAAATTGCTAACTTTATCATCAACAGAAAATATTGAAGAGGGACAATATGGGTAACAGTATAAATCATTTAGAGCTATTAAGATCAATAGATAATAACACCTTTCTAGAAAATATAAAAAAAATATATTGCCCATTTATTGTGTTGCCTCCTAACCCAGATTGTGACGATATTTTAGCGCAAAGTATAGCATGGTTAGAAAAATTAGGTGTGGCCGATAAGAATTACGATTATAAGCCAATGCTTGCATACATGAAATTAAGTGCACCATCCACTTTTAATGAAGAGCAACTAAGGCTTTACAGCGATTGGTTTTTGCTCACAAATTTTGTGGATGAAGTTATAGGAGAATCAATAGAAAATATAAACCATATGCAAATAATTGTTGATGCCTTTAGCAAAGCTTTAAAAGGAAGGCCAGCTAACCTCCCCCAGATTAACAACCTACCGCAAGCTAAGCTTTCACTAGTTAATAATACAATTAACGCCATCAACGACTTTCATAGTAATTTATCCAAATTTCCTGGTAATAAAAAATATTTTATGAATAACTGTATATTACAACTTCGCTCACTTATTGTGGAAAATCACCTACGTAATTCTAACAGCATTAACAGCTCCCTCATTGATTACATGGATTTACGTGCTAGCTCAATAGGCATGATATATATGGCGGAAATTCTTGCGATAATTGCCAATATCCACCCATCCAACAAAGCAAGGAACAGCTTTGCTTTCAGCATGTTAAGGAGGATAAGTGCTCGGCATTGTGGTGCAATGAATGATATTTTCTCCTTAAAAAAAGATTTACGAGATGGGGATATTGGTAATATAGTTTTAGCAATTCATAAAGCGCATAACTTATCAGATATCAACGAAGCAATAACTAGCGCAATTGAATATACAAACAATATGATTCATACTTTCTTAACTTTAAAAGAATTATTAGCTGAAGATAAAGTTAGTTTGCAATTTATTGCTATATTAGAAATGATAATGTCTGTAAATATTAAAGCGTTAATGATGTCAAAGCGATACCAATAAAATCAGGAGAAAATAATGGAAGCAACAAGTTTTGCAAATGTACCGATGGCAAAAATTGGCCCTATCCGCATTAAGGGGATGGAGGTAAATGATGATGTGGTTGTGCAGCTTGCTACTTATGAAACCACCTTGTGGCCTTCTACCAACAGAGGCGCAATAGTTTCAAGGGCATGCAATGGTATTAATGCCATCATAACTGATGAAAGGATGACGCGCTCCATCGCCTTGCAGGCCAAAAATGCAACTGTTGCATTGAATATCAAAGAAAAACTGCACCAGCAACGCAACGCACTACAAGAAGTGACGCAAAAAACTGGTAGATTTGTAAAGCTAGTTGATTTGCAAGTGCAAATCATAGGAAATATTCTGTTTATTCGCTTTGAATTTACTACAGGGGATGCATCGGGGCATAATATGGTAACCAAAGCTTCCGATCAACTGGTATCCTGGTTACTCGCAAATTACCCGCAACTGAGTTATATTTCTGTTTCAGGCAATTATTGCGTGGATAAAAAAGTAAGTGCAGTTAATGCTATTCGCGGCCGCGGCAAAAAAGTAATCGCTGAAATAGTCATTCCTCGTGATATTTGCATTAAGCTATTGAAAACAACCCCAGAAAAAATAGTTGAATTGAATATTAAAAAAAATTATCTCGGCTCCATTGCTGCTGGCAGTTTAATGAGTGCTAATGCACATTTTGCCAATATGCTCCTCGCATTTTATTTGGCAACTGGGCAAGATGCAGCAAACATAGTGGAAGGGTCACAAGGAATTGTAACCGCTGAGTTGCAAGAAGATAACTTGTATTTTTCCATAACTGCCCCTAACATTATCGTTGGCACTGTTGGTAATGGCAAACATTTAGCTTTTGCCAAAGAAAATTTAGAATTAATGGGTTGTACAAATCAAGCAGAGCCAGGAATTAATTCGCGAAGGTTAGCAATTATTTGTGGCGCCGCAATTCTCTGTGGAGAATTATCTTTGCTTGCCGCCCTCACTAATCCTGGGGAGCTAGTTACCAGCCATATGTTTTTTGAACGTAATAATAGGTAATATACAAAATGGAAAAAGTAATTTTAGTAGATGAAAATGATAATGAGATAGGCGAAGCAGAAAAAATAAAAGCTCATCAAGATGGCCTGCTACATCGCGCTTTTTCAATTGCTATTTATCGCCAAGAAAGTGGGCATATAGAATATTTATTGCAAAAACGTAATAAATATAAATACCACAGCGGCGGATTATGGGCTAACGCATGTTGTGGGCATCCACGCCCCAACGAGGAATTATCCTCTGCTGCAAACCGCCGCCTACAAGAAGAAATGGGGTTAGAAGCCAAGTTAACTAAGGTAGGCGTTTATAAATATAAAGCCGAGGTTGGAAATAATTTAATTGAACATGAGATGGATCATATATTTATCGGCCAATGGCAAGGCGGCAGCATCAATCCTGCCCCTGAAGAAATAGAAGAATATTGTTGGCTTACCGCTGAAGAAATTAACGAAAGGCTTATCCAACGCCCCAATAATTTTGCCGCTTGGTTCGCGGGCGTCCATAAAGTAGTAACTAAGGCTATTCATGAAAAAAACTAATTACATCGCTTCCGCACCAGCAACCTTAAAATTATTAGGAGAGTATGCTGTGTTATATGATCATCTAGCAATTGCTTGCGCAGTCAATTATCGTATAACCGCTGTTATTAAGCCTAGAAGTGATAATAAAATAATTATAACTAGCTCGATAGGAAATTATGAAACTACTATTGATTCTCTATGCATCATTCCCGCTTTAAGCTTTGTTTCTGCATCCTTATTGCATTTCAAGCAAAGCTTGCCCGGTGGCTGTGAAATAACTATTAAAGAACAATTTTCAGCAACCCTAGGGCTTGGCTCATCTGCTGCGGTTACAGTCGCTTGTTTGGCTGCAATTACTATGTGGCTAAAACTAGAATTAAGCGAGTTAGAATTATTAAAAATCGCTCATAAAGTGGTTTTACAGGTGCAAAAAATTGCATCGGGCATCGATCTCGCTGCTAGTATTTTTGGCGGCATAATCTCTTATTGTAAAGAGCCACTCGCGGTAACCAAACTTGTTAGCAATCCTAAGTTATCATTAGTTTATTCAGGGAAAAAAACAACAACTGCAAAATCTATAAGTTTAGTTAGCGATAACTTCAACTCCCTTAATCATATTGAAAAAGCTATATACAATCTAATTGGCGATTGCACGCAAGAAGCAGTACCATTATTCATTGCTAATGATTGGCGTAAGCTCGGCTTGCTATTCAATATCCATCATGGTTTACAAGAGGCGCTCGGCACTGGTACGGAAAT
>Ga0315900_10010073_pt1 | contig 11894 bp, 8 predicted proteins | sample LakEriMetagenome_FD_203521 | JGI IMG/M metagenome (GOLD analysis project Ga0315900, IMG submission 203521) | Freshwater fungal communities from buoy surface, Lake Erie, Ohio, United States - Buoy 12 MA114 | ecosystem: Environmental > Aquatic > Freshwater > Lake > Lake biofilm | place: USA: Lake...
GGTCCTGCACCGCGGACAACGTATTGCCCTTGGGTCCGACAAAGAGCTCCACGCCCTCGCCGTCGAGATTCAGGTCGATGTCCTCGCCGTTGACCTCGGACGTCACCGTGCCCGTCACTCCGGCCGCTGCTGCCAAGCCTGTGAGAAATGTCGTCGCCGCTGCCACCACCACAGAGGGGTCGACGGACTCGCGAGGTTCGCTGCGCTCGGGGCGATCCTCCCGCTCCGTCCGCTCAGCACGTTGACGAGATGGTGTCGCTGATGCTTCCTTTGGCTGGCGCTTTGAATCGGAACGCTTCTCGTCCTGTCCCGCTCGGCCTCCCCGGCGCTTGCGGGAGTCCCGGCGATCGGCCTTGGCACGCGGGGTCGTGGGCTTTACCCGCGCTCGCACACGGGCTTCACCGCGAACCCGACCAAACAGGCCCGGCTTCGGCTCCTCCACCACCTCAAACTCAGCGTCTTCCTCGGCCACACCAAGCTGGTCCAGCGCCAGTTCCTTCGCGGCCTCGATGGTCTCCGCGGTCGTCTCCACCCACTCCATGGTCAATGTCCTCTCTCGTCTTCTGTGCACGCCCGGACGGGCGCTGCGACTACTTCTTCTTGCGCGGCACCTGTGCCGCCCAGTTCCTTCCACCCTTGGCGGGGGGCGACGCGGGGCGGGCCTGTGCGGCGCCGCCCTTCGGCGGCGTCACGCGCCGACTCACGGTCGGACCCGATGGGGCCGACTTCTTCGTCTTTTCGTCCTTGGCAATCTCCCGTGCACGCTGGCCAGCGGCCTGCGCCTGCCGGCCAAGCGACTCATCCGAGCCGTAGAACCGGCGGGTGATGTAGGCCTGCTGGCCGATCCGAATGACGGCTTGGGTGAAGTAATAGACCACCAGCGACGTCGGCAGCACCACTTGGAAGACCGAGAAGGCCACTGGCATGTACTGGAAAATCTTCGCTTGCGTTGCCGACATCGTGGGGCTGGACATCCGCGACGAGACCATCCGCTGCTGGAGGTAGTAGACCCCTGCCAGCAGCACCACGAGACCGATGTAGACGAGCCCCGTCCCAAAGTTCTGCTGGACGGCGTTCCATGGCGTGCGTGCAAGGTCAAGACCAAAGGAGCGCATTTCGCGTTCCCCGGCGAGCGACCGATACAACTCACTGCTCGTGTCGAGGAAGCGCGGGACAAATGTGCCTGCCTCATTCCGCCGAGTCAGGCCGCTCATGGCCTGAAACATGACGATAAAAATCGGCAACTGCGCGAGGATGGGCAGGCAGGAGTTGAGCGGATTGACCTTGTGCTCTTGGTAGAGGCGCATCATCGCCTCATTCATTTTCTGTCTATCCGACCTAAACTCTGCCTGAAGCCGGCGCATTTCGGGCTGGAGCCGCTGCATCTCGAGCATCCCCTTGGTGCTCTTCAACGTGAGTGGGGTGAGGATGATCATCAACACCACCGACACCAGCGCGATTGAAACGGCGTAACTGTGGGTCCACGAGTAAAAGAGTGCGATCAACCACGCCGCGGGCCGGGCAACAACGTCCATGGGCTATCGCGTCCTTTCGTGACGTCCTTCGAAGCAACCGGAGCCTACGAGCCGGTGACGTCGTCAGCCCGTGACGGTACCGGATCGAAGCCGCTCGGACCGAATGGCCGGCAGCGACCGAGTCGACGGACCGTCAACCACCCGCCTCGCCACGGTCCGTGCGTGTGAATGGCGATCTCCGCGTACTCGGAGCAGCTTGGGAAAAACCGGCACGGTGAAGGTCGCCCCGGAGCGAGATCGCGGTACCACGCGACAGCCCGAAGCATCGCGCGCTGCGTGCCCAGTGAGACCCTCGTCATGGTCAGCGACCGGCCAAACCCGTCAGCACTGCGGGGAGATCGGTACATACGTCCTCCCACGAAATCTCGCGGGCGGGGCGGGTGACCCCGATGAGATACCACCCTGCGGGCACCTGAGACTCCAGCGGCCCGATCGCGGCTCGGAGACGACGGCGAACACGGTTCCGCTCAACTGCGGTACCCACCTTTCGGGGCAGGGCAAAGGCAACCCGAACTCCGCCTGCATCTGAGGAGACGATCGCGGCGACCCACAGGCACCCTTGACGACGGCGGCGCCCCTCCCGGCTGAGCCGGGCAAACTCCTGACGACGGGTGATCGGCTCGATCAAGCCGAGAGGCGGTGGCGGCCCTTCGCACGACGCGACTTCAAGACGGCCCGGCCGGCCTTGGTCGACATCCGCGCGCGGAACCCATGCTTCTTGGACCGACGACGGTTGTTTGGCTGGAATGTCCGCTTCACTGGCCCCTCCTCTCGCGCCTTGCGCGACGTCGTGATCTCGTTCGATGCCGCAACGCCAGAGCGCGGCTCGCGCACTCTACCGGCTCCCTGCCCGTTTTTCCCTCTGTGGACAACCTGCTACGGTCGCACTCCCGTCACGTTCCCACCCGTAGTCCCCACCATGTGGACAAGGTTGTGGATAGGGCGGGGCGGGTGTCGCATCTCCTCCCAGAGCGACTGCCGCGGGGACAACGACCGGGAAGGAGCTGACCACCGTGACCACCACGCTCGATACCGACGGCTCCGATGGCGCCGTCGCCGTGTGGAACGAAACCAAGCGCATCCTGCGTCCACAGGTCGCCGACTCGGTGTGGTTCGCGACCTTCCACGACTCCGAGGCCGTGGGCGGCGACACGATGAGCCTGCTCGTGCGGGTGCCCAACGCCTTTGCACGCGACCGCATCCAGAACCGTTACAAGTCGCTCGTCCGTGACGCCCTCGATCAGGCCGGCGCAGAAGGTTGCGATCTTCAGGTCGAGGTGCATGCCGAGGCCCGCCTCCACCAGGAATCGACGACCGAGCCGACCGGCGCATTCGACCCACAGGGGTCGGGTTCCGCGTCCCAGACCGTGCGACCCGGCCGGACGGACAAGCCCGAACAGCGAAAGGGCAGCGCGTCCGGACTGAACCCCCGGTACACCTTCGAGACCTTCGTCAAGGGCACGTCGAACCAGTTCGCGCTCGCCGCCGCGCAGCGAGTCGCCGAGACGCCGGGCCGCTCGTACAACCCGCTGTTCATCTACGGCTCGGCCGGACTGGGCAAGACCCACCTGCTGCAGGCCATTGGCGACTACGTCCACCGCAACTACGCGCACTACGAGGTGCGGTACGTGTCGACCGAGACGTTCCTGAACGAATACGTCGACGGCATCCGCAACAACACCATCGCCTCGTTCAAGCGCCGCTACCGCGAGGTGGACGTCCTGCTTATTGACGACATTCAGTTCATGGAGGGCAAGGAGGGACTCCAAGAGGAGTTCTTCCACACCTTTAACTCGCTGCACGGCGCCAACAAGCAGATCGTCCTGTCGTCGGACCGCATGCCCGATTCCATCCCCACGCTGGAGGACCGCCTGCGCGGCCGGTTCCGCTGGGGCCTCATCACCGACATCCAGCCGCCGGACCTCGAGACCCGTCTGGCCATCCTCCGTAACAAGGCCGACCAGCAGGCGGCGATCGTTCCCGACGAGGTGCTCGAGTTCGTCGCGGCGAAAATCTCGTCGAACATCCGCGACCTCGAGGGCGCGCTGATCCGGCTTACCGCCTACGCCAGCCTCACCAAGGTGCCGGTCACCGTCGCCGTGGCCGAGCAGCAATTGGCCAACCTCTTCACCGACGCCAGCCCCAAGCCACGCACCGACGAAGAGCTCCTTGCTGAGATCGCCGACCACCTCGGCTTCTCGGTGGCCGAGCTGCGCGGCAGTAGCCGCCAGCGCCCGCTCGTCCTGGCCCGGCAGATGGCGATGTACGCGTTCCGTCAGCTCACCGAGAACAGCTATCCGTCGATCGCAAAGCTGTTCGGCGGTCGCGACCACACCACCGTCATGCACGCGTGCACCAAGGTGACGACGCTGATGGCCGAGCGCCAGAGCGTGTTCGATCAGGTGACGAAAATGATCGACACGTTCAAGCAGTCCTGACCATGTGGACCGGCCTGTGGCCAAACCAAGGATTGGCGGTGGATGTCGCCCCGTCATCCACCGTGAACGAAATGCCACTCGTGCAAGATGTGAGGCCCAGGGGATCGCGTGTGGACGCCAATTGGCGCAGTTCCGCGGAACGGTTCTTCCGTCCACAATTCACAGCACTTATTACTGTTATTGAGGTACATACGCCTCAACGATTCCAACAATGGGGTGCCGCATGAAGTTCAAGGTTGAGAAGACCGCATTTGCCGAAGCGGTCGGACTTGCGTCCCGAGCTGCGTCGACACGCAACAACGCACTCCCAGCGCTATCCGGTGTGAAGTTGGAACTGAGCGGCTCACACCTCACCGTCACCTGCACCGACAACGACCTGGCCATTCGCCACTCAATTGTTGTTAATGGCATTACCGATGGCACAGCGGTCACCGACGCTCGGCGCTTGAGCGATGTCGTCAAGGTGCTCGAGGAGGGTGCCGTCACGATCTCGCTTGACAATGAGGCTGTCACCATCAGTTCTGGTCGTTCAAAGGCAACCCTCCGTGCCCTCGTGGCCAGCGACTTTCCACCGGTGACGGAAGCCACTACCGATCCGGTGTCGCTGCCGGCTGCCGAGTTCGCGGAAGCACTCCGCCAAGTGGTCCGTGCCGCAGCACGAGACCTACAAAAACCACAGCTCACTGGCGTGCTCATGGCCGTTGACGGCGACGGCATGCGCCTCGTCGCAACCGACTCCTTCCGGCTCGCGGTGAAGAAAATGCGCCATGGCAACCTGATTGGTGCCCGCGACTTTGCCGTCGTGCCGGGTCGTGCGCTGGCGGAGCTGTCACGAATGCTGGGAGCAGGCGGGGACGCCTCGCTCAGCGTCAGTGCGGACCGAGCAACGTTTCGGGTCGGGTCGGCATCACTGTCCACCAGCCTGGTCTCGGCGGAGTTCCCCAAGTACGAGCAGCTGATCGCGCCGAAACTGCCGAACAAGGTCGTCGTTGAGCGCGAGCCCTTGCTTCACGCGCTTCGACGCTGCCGCGTGCTCGCCCGCGAGAACACACCGGTCCGCATCGAGATCGGCGCCGAGACCGTGCGCCTCGTCGCCCGCACGACGGACGGACAGGAAGAGTTTGTTGACGAACTCGACTCGACGCTCACGGGGGCGGAGCTCGTCATCGGCTTTAACCCGGAATATCTGGCTGACGGCATTGAAGCTGTGGCGGGAGAGTCGGCATCGATCGAAACTTCAGATCCGCTGAAGCCCGCGGTCATTCGAGGTGTCGGCGACGACGACTACCTCTACCTGCTGATGCCACAACGGCTATCGGTGTAGCGCGGCCGCGCCGCATCGTGATCGTCCGCACGCTGGAGCTCGTCGACTTCCGCAACTACGCCTCAGCGTCGATCCGGTTTGCCGAAGGGGTCACCGTCGTGTCGGGTGACAATGGACAGGGCAAGACGAGCCTTGTGGAGGCCATCGCCTATCTGTCGACGACACGCAGTTTCCGTGGCGTCGCCGCCGAGGCACTCATTCGTGCAGGGGCTGGCGTGGCGATCGTCCGGGGGACGGTCGGGCACGAGGACGGGCGAGAGTCCCTGATTGAAGCGGAGATCTCGCGCGAGGGCCGCAACCGGATCCAGGCCAACCGCAAGCGCCCGCGTCGCACACGCGACCTGCTGGAGCACTTGCGGACCACGGTGTTCTCGCCGGAAGACCTCGACCTCGTCAAAGGATCGCCGCAGCACCGGCGCGACTACCTCGACGCGGTGCTCGAGTCGGTCGACGCGCAGTCCGCTGACGACCTTGCCGACCTCGACAAGGTGCTGCGGCAACGTAACGCACTGCTGAAGCAGGCCGGTGGACGAATGTCCGGCTCGGTCGCGTCGACGCTCGACGTGTGGGACGAGCGCCTTGCGGCGGTGGGGGAGCGTGTTGGCGCCGCCCGACGGCAGTTGCTCGAACGGCTCGCTCCAGTAGTCGCCGAGGCCTACCGCGATCTTGCAGGTCGTCACGATGGGGTGGCGTTGTACTACGAATCGTCGTGGCCGTCGGGTGGCCTCGCCGAGGCCGTCGCGGCGGCGCGCGAGGACGACCTCCGCCGCTCGGTCACCACGGTCGGCCCACACCGCGACGACGTGGCGGCCGTCATCCACGGCTGGCCGGCACGCACCCACGGGTCGCAGGGCGAGCAGCGGACACTTGCACTCGCGATGCGATTGGCGGTGCACCGGTTTGCGACGCTGCACTTCGGCGTCCCCCCGGTACTCATCCTCGACGACGTGCTCTCCGAACTCGATCCCTCCCGCGCCGAAGCACTGCTCCGCCACGTGCCGTCGGGTCAGACCCTCATCACCACGGCCGGCTACTTGCCGGGAGGCACCGTGCCCGAGCGCGTGCTGCGGATTAGCGCGGGAACGGTGGTGGCGGCGTGAGCGATGTGGCTGGTAGTGCAGGTCGGGAGGGTCGGCTGTTCGACGAGATCAACCGGCTGGTGCAGCGGCTCGGCGGGCAATCGGCTGCAGGCGTCGCGGGCATCTTCTCCGACTGGGCGGCGATCGTCGGCGACGACGTCGCGCGCAACGTGACGCCCGTGAAGCTCGTCGACGGGCGGCTCCTCGTGAGCGTTGCCGACCCAGCGTGGGCGACCCAAGTGCGATTTCTCGAAGCCGACATCATCTCGGCGATCGTCGCGGCCACTCCGGTGCGTGTGACAGGTGTTGATGTGCGGGTGGTGCGCCATCCGCGCAGGCCCTGATTGGTAAGGTTTCACGTGCCGATGACGCAGGTTTCCATGGTGTACCCCCAGCCGTCGGCGGCTGGCTGATGGCGTCGGGCGGATCGAGCGCCACGTACGGCGCAAAGGACATCCAGGTTCTTGAGGGCCTCGACCCGGTGCGCAAGCGCCCGGGTATGTACATCGGCTCAACCGGCCTCAACGGTCTGCACCACCTGATCTGGGAGGTCGTAGACAACTCGGTTGACGAGGCGATGGCGGGACATTGCACGACCATCACCGTCACCCTGCATGGCGATGGTGCGTGTTCGGTCGTCGATGACGGCCGCGGAATCCCCGTCGATCCCTACCCGAGCGGTCCGCACAAAGGCAAGAGCGCACTGGAAGTGGTGCTCACCGTGCTGCACGCCGGTGGCAAGTTCGGTGGCGAGGGCTACAAGGTGTCGGGCGGACTGCACGGCGTTGGTGTCAGCGTCGTCAACGCGTTGTCCACCCGGCTGCTCGCCGAGGTCGATCGCGACGGGTCGCGCTTCCGCCAGGAGTTCGTCAACGGTGGCACGCCAAAGGGCGGCCTGAAGAAGATCGGTCCGTCTCCGGGGCGCAACCGCACCGGCACACGGATCACGTTCATGCCCGACCCGACGATCTTCGTGGCGGAGGGCACAGAGTTTGAGGCACGCAGGGTCACCGACCGGCTGCAGACGATTGCATTTCTCAACCGCGGCGTCATTGTGCAGTTTGTCGACGAGCGGCCCGGCAAGGAACAGAAGGTTTCCTTCCAGTACAAGGGCGGCATCGTCGACTTTGTGAAGCACCTCAATGCGTCGCGTGAGGCGCTGTTCAGCAAGGTTGCCCACTACGAGTCGTCCGAGGCCGATCAGACACTCGATGTCGCGATCCAGTGGAACACGGGATACAACGAGGGCATCTACGGCTACGCCAACGGCATCTCGACCGTCGAGGGCGGCATGCACGTCGAGGGATTCAAGACTGCGCTCACGTCGGTCGTCAACAAGTACGCGCGAGCCCAAAACCTGCTGAAAGAGAAGGACGACAATCTCACTGGCGAGGACATCCGCGAGGGCATCACGGCCGTAGTTGCAGTGAAGCTGCGCGAGCCACAATTTGAAGGCCAGACAAAGTCGAAGCTCGGCAACGTCTCGATGCGGTCGTTCGTGCAAAAGGAGACGAACGCGCGCCTCGAGGAGTGGATGCTCGAGAACCCCACCGAAGCCAACCGCATCGTCAAGAAGGCGATTGCGGCGGCACAGGCTCGGGTTGCCGCGAAGAACGCACGCAACGCGGTTCGGCGCAAGACGGCGTTGGCTGGCGCGGGTATGCCCGACAAGTTGAAGGACTGCACCAGCACCGATGCGTCCGAGACGGAGCTCTTCATCGTTGAGGGCGACTCGGCCGGCGGCACTGCGGTCGACGCACGCGACCCTCGCGTCCAGGCGATCCTTCCGATCCGCGGCAAGATCCTCAACGTCGAGCGCGCCCGCCTCGACAAGATGCTGAAGAACACCGAGATTCAGACGCTGACGCTTGCTATCGGTGGCGGCATCGGCAACGAAGAATTCGACGCCACCAAGGCGCGCTATCACAAGATCGTGATCCTCGCGGATGCCGATGTCGACGGCAGTCACATCCGCACGTTGCTGCTCACGTTCTTCTACCGACAGATGCGGCCGATGGTGGATGCGGGGTACATCTACATCGCGCAGCCGCCGCTGTATTCCACCGAGGTGGGCAAGGAGAAGATCTACCTGAAGGACGATGCGGCAAAGGCGAAGTTCCTCGCGGATCACCCCAACCACAAGAAGGAGTTCCAGCGGCTGAAGGGACTCGGCGAGATGGACTGGCAGGAACTTCGGCAGACGACGATGGGCCCGTCTTCGCGCACCCTGCTGCGCGTGTCGGTAGAGGAGGCGGCGGTGGCAGAGGACGTCATGAGCGTGCTCATGGGCGACGACGTCGAGAGCCGTAAGAAGTTCATCCAAACCAACGCGCGCGACGTGCGCAACCTCGACTTCTAGGCGGCGACGATGGCAAGCAAGAAAAAGGCAACGCGCAAGGCTCAACCGGCGAAGAAGGTCCCAGCGAAGAAGGCCGCGCCGGCGAAGCGTGTCGCTGGTGCGGCCGCACCGGCTGGCCGGGGTGGATCGCGCGGCGGCCCCCCTGCGCAGCCCACGCTCCTCGACGGGGACGACGACTCGATCCAGCCCGTGCAGTTGAACGACGAGATGGAGCGATCCTTCCTCGACTACGCAATGTCGGTCATCATGTCGCGCGCGCTGCCGGACGTGAGAGACGGCCTCAAGCCGGTGCACCGCCGGATCATTTGGGACATGGACCAGCAGGGTTTCCGACCCGACCGGCCGTTTGTGAAGTGCGCTCGCGTCACCGGTGACACGATGGCCCGTTATCACCCGCACGGTGACGGCGCCATTTACGACGCGCTCGTGCGCATGGCGCAGCCGTTCTCGCTGCGCCACACGCTGATCGACTTCCACGGCAACTACGGCTCTCCAGATTTCGGCCCTGCCGCCAGCCGCTACACCGAGGCGCGACTCGATCCGCTCGCGATGCAGCTGCTCGCGGACATTGACGAGGACACGGTCGACCTGATCCCCACATACGACGGCACCGCGGTCGAGCCGACCGTGCTGCCGGCCAGGTTCCCGAACCTGCTGGTCAATGGCAGCCAGGGCATCGCGGTGGGCATGGCGACGAGCATTCCGCCTCACAACCTCGGAGAGGTCATCGACGCGACGCTCCATTTGCTGAACAATCCGAAGGCGACGCCCGACGAGTTGATGAAGATCGTGAAGGGCCCCGACTTCCCGACGGGCGGCCTAATCCTTGGCAAGGACGGCATCAAGTCGGCGTACAAGACCGGCAAGGGCAGCATCAAGTTGCGCGCACGTGTCGAGATCGAGGAGGGCAAGCGCGGCCAGATGCAGATCGTCGTCACCGAGTTGCCGTACCAGGCGAGCTGCTCGTCCATCGCGGCTCGAATCCAGGAGCTGGTGGATGGTGGCGACCTTGACGGCATTGCGGACGTCAACGACAACTCGGCTGGCGGCAAGACCAACTTGATCATCACGCTGAAGCGCGACGCAAATGCGAACATCGTGATGAACAACCTGTTCAACAAGACCCAACTGCAGTCGACGTTTTCGGTGAACATGGTGGCGCTGGTCAACGGCGTGCCGCGCACGCTCACTCTTCGTGACGCCCTCAACGGCTACGTCGACCACCAGATCGACGTCACCACTCGGCGGTCAAAGTACCGGCTGAAGAAGGCACAGGATCGCGCCCACATCATTGAGGGCCGCATCAAGGCGCTCAACGTGATCGATGAGATCATCGCCCTGATCCGCGCGAGCGAGGACGCCCCCGCAGCCAAGACAGCCCTCATGGGCAAGAAGTACGGCTTCAGCGAGCGTCAGGCGATTGACATCCTCGACATGCAGCTTCGGCAGCTGACACGCCTCTCGCGCATCGACCTTGAGACCGAGCAGGCCGACCTGATTGCGACGATCAAGGAACTTGAGTCGATCCTCAAGTCAGACGCCAAGCTGCGCGGTGTCATCGCCGGAGAGCTCAAGGCAGTGCGTGAGGCGTTTGCGACGCCGAGAATTTGCGAAATCGGCCGCGATACCGGTGACATCGGGGTCGAGGATTTGGTGGAGGATAAGGAACTGGTCGTGGTCATGACCAGCGCCCAGTACGTGAAGGCAGTCAGCGCGGATGCATTCCGAACGCAGAGCCGTGGCGGTCGAGGAGTGAGTGGCGCGAAGATGAAGGCCGACGACATCGTCCGCCACGTGATCTTCACGACCGCGCACTCGTATCTGCTGTTCTTCTCCAACAAGGGGCGCGTCTACCGCCTCCGCGGCATGGAGATCCCGGAGCGCGACCGCACGGCTCGCGGCATCCCGATCGTCAACCTGTTGCCGCTGAAGCAGGGCGAAACGATCCAAGCCATCATCGACACGCGCGACTTTGCCGTCGAGCGGTTCCTCTTCTTCGCGACCCGTCAAGGCCAGGTGAAGAAGACCAAGTTCACCGAATATGACTCGTCGCGCAAGGACGGGCTCATTGCGCTGCGCCTGCGCGAGAAGGATGAACTCGTACGAGTCATCGAGACCTCGGGATCTGACGACGTGGTCATGGTGTCGAAGCAGGGGTTCGTGAGCCGCTTCGCGGAGAAGGGCGTGCGACCCATGGGTCGCGGGGCCGCGGGCGTGAAGGGCATGAAGCTGCGCGCGGGTGACGAGTTGGTGTCGATCGATGCCGGTCGCCGCGATGGCGCGGTGCTGATGATCACGAGCGCCGGGTACGGCAAGCGCACCCCGCTGAAGGAGTTCAAGCGCAAGGGGCGCGGCAGTATGGGTACCACGGGCATCAAGCTCACCGGCAAGAAGGGCAGCGTGGTCGCGGCCTTCATGGCCGGTAAGGAAGACCACATCGTGATGGTGGCGTCGACCGGGCAGACGATCCGTCTCCGCGCCGAGGAGGTCTCGAGTCAGAGTCGCGCCGCTACTGGTGTGCGGCTGATGAGTCTTGACGGAGACCAGTTGGTGGCGTCAGCTGCGCTGATCTTCTCGCACGACACCGAGGAATGACGTTCGAGCGCGGCAGTGCCGCGGTGGTCGTGCTCGCCCTGATGGGCGTCGCCGCGTCGCTGTCGGTGGTGACTGCTCGCGTAGGGGCCCACGTGGTGGACGAGGCGAGGGCGGATGTGGCGGCTGACGCAGCGGCGCTCGCCGGCGTGTACGGCGGCGTCGAGACAGCGCGGCGAGTCGCAGCGCTCAACGGGGCACGGATGGTCTCGGCGACGGACGACTTACGGAACGGCGGAGAATTCGTCGTACAGGTGCAGGTCGGTCGCGTGGTTCGAAGTGCGGCCGCCGTCGATTCGTGGGCGCAGCCGCGGCGTACGATCGGGCGGTGAACTCGGCAGGTCAATCCCCTCGCGTCCGGCGCGTGTCGCGCGTAGTGCGCGACGTCGACCCGTGGTCGGTGCTGAAGGTCGGGCTGGTGTTCCACCTCGTCATCTACCTGACGGCATTGGTGGCAGGGGCACTGTTGTGGAGCGTCGCGTCGTCGACGGGCACGATTGACAATGTCGAGCGGTTCCTTGAGTCGTTCGGATGGGAGTCGTTCCAGTTCAACGGTTGGACCCTGTT
>Ga0315900_10010074_pt1 | contig 11894 bp, 21 predicted proteins | sample LakEriMetagenome_FD_203521 | JGI IMG/M metagenome (GOLD analysis project Ga0315900, IMG submission 203521) | Freshwater fungal communities from buoy surface, Lake Erie, Ohio, United States - Buoy 12 MA114 | ecosystem: Environmental > Aquatic > Freshwater > Lake > Lake biofilm | place: USA: Lake...
CTGGACTGTTCAACAGCAATCAGCTGAGAAAACAAATCTCAGAACTATTCCAGCTCTTGATGAGAATAACAAGGTTGGATCATTTGTGATATATTACAAGGATCCAGCTAAGAAAGGCCGCAAAGAGCAAGGCACATATCCAAAGCCACCATACAATGGAGGAATCACAGCAATTCAGACTGATGTTGACATCTCAAAATTTCACATGTACGAATTGCAGAACGGCTTCAAATCGGGCACTATGATCACATTCATGGATGGTTTCCCTGAGACTCAAGAAGAGGCAGAGTCATTCAAGAATCAAATTAAAGGACCAGCATCCAACATTGAGAATTCAGGTGATATCATCATTACATTTGCACCATCAGCAGACCAAGCTCCAAGAGTTGAGAGTCTGACTGGAAATGACCTGGATAAAAGATATGAATCTCTTGAGTCAAGCGTTCAACAGAACATCCTTGTGGCTCATGCAGTTGTATCTCCATCTTTATTTGGTGTAGCTCCAGAGGGATCATTCAACGCGGCTGAATCAGCTGAGCTCTTTGAGATATTTAAAAAGACTTATGTTGATACAAGACAAAGGAGACTTGAGTGGATATTGAATGAGATGGTTAAACTTTCTGGAGATGTTGGAGTTGTTAAGTTGAGAGATGTTAAGCCAATTTCAACAGCTGAGGTTGCTCCTGTGTCAGCTCAGCCTGTTGCTCAAGAGACAGCATTCAATAGACAAGATATCAATGCTTTGATGGATGTTGTATGCAAGATGAATGATGGAAAGATATCAAGTGAATCAGCCTTGACAATCATCATGACAACATATCCACATATTGATGAGGTACAAGCAAGGAGAATTGTGGGATTGCAATCAGGAGCACAGCAATTGAGCTCTTGTAAAACAAACCATGTTGATGATGAAATAGGTTATTTCGCTGAATATGGTGATCCAGCTAATAATTTTGATACTCTTATGACCATAACTATTCCATGGGATACACCAATGCATGAGGTATTTAAAAAACATGATGAAATTTTTGCAACCATTGGACAGGTAAATGTTGGCGGGGAGGGCTCTAAAGGCCTGGGAAAGACTGATGGAGGGAGCCAGTTTGAAGTTCGATATAGTTATCGTCAAATTCCTGGAATCCCTCCGGTTAAAACTCAATCAAGAGCTTTTTGTGTTAAACTAATTGAGCTTAATAGATTGTATACAAGACAAGAGATTGAAACAATATCAATAAAATTAGGTAGAGATGTGTGGAGATACAGAGGTGGATGGTATACCAATCCAGATACTGGAAAAACAACTCCTTATTGTAGACATGAATGGGTGCAGCAATTAGTTATTGCAAAAGCTGGTACTAAAAATATTGAGGTTGTTCAACCAGAAGTTAAAACAAATGAGATAAAGATTGCCACAGTTAAAGATGGTAAACTTGTTGCCGTTGAAACATTTGAGACAAATACTCCAATGAAAATTGCAAAAGTCACTGTATCTAAGGAGATGACAGTTGATAAATTTCAAAAATATGTTACTGAGGTTGATAAATTAACCAAAGAATATAGAATTGAGAATGCTCTTAATAATGAAGTTGAATTAGCATTTCAATCAACATCAAGGACTTATGGATATGTCAGATCAACAGTTTTAGAAGGTAAGGTTGTTAAAATTAATTTAGGTCATCAAACAGATTTAACATCAAGAAACGCAAACAAAAGAGCAATAATTGATGAAAGCGGCAGATTAAGATTGCAGCATAAATCAAGCGTTGATGAAAGCAATACTGAAATTGCAACAGTAACTCATGAGATGGCTCATGTTTTTGGATTGAATCAATCAAGAAATCCAAAAGTTCAAAATTATTTCAGTAAATTGCGAGAAATTTATAAAGAATACAATGATCAAGTCTTTTTAGCAAAGCAAAAAGTTGATGTTAAAACATTAGAAAAAATCTATTTAGGGCAATATGCTCAGACTAATTTAAATGAATTTCATGCTGAGTCATTTACTGAATATAGATTGAATTCTAATCCATCACCATACGCTAAAAAAGTTGGTAAATTGTTTGACTCAATATTTAAAAAATAATTATGACAACTACAATTGATTTAATTTGCTTTAATTGCAAACACTTTGGAAAAACACCACAAGGATGCTCAGCATTTCCAGATGGAATTCCTGATGAAATTTTATTAACTAATGAACATTCAAAACCATTGCCAGGGCAAGGTAATGATTTAGTGTTCACACCTAAAACTGAGGAAGATGAATTATTTATTGTCGGTTGAGAATCTTAAAAAATTAGGATTAATCCACAGCAATACAGATACAAAACTCTTGGCAGTTGCTATCAAGCGAAGTCAAGACATGCATATTCAGCCAGCTCTTGGAACTCCTCTTTATCGAGCATTGCTTGATAGAGTTGAGACCAACACATGGACTCAAGACTATCTTGATTTAATGAATGATTATGTTGTTCCATGCTTGGTTGCTTTTGTTGATTACAGAGCAGCTTTATTCCTTACTGAGAAACTGACAAACAAGGCAGCTGGCAGAGTCTCTGATGAGAATTTGCAAGCCAATACCTTGGATGAGGTTAATGAGCTCAGAGATCAATTGAGAAAAGATGCATATTTTTACAAGCAGAGACTGGTTGGATTCCTTATGGATGACCAAGCAACCAAATATCCTGAATATTGTGATATGTGTTCTGAGCATTGCAATGAATATGTGAAAAAAGATAAGACTGGATACAGGCCTATAAATTGGATGCAATGAAATTCTCAAAGAAACAGATTGATAAATTAAAAGCATATCTCAATAAGGATGGAAAAAACACTAAACCAGCTAATGAAAGAGCTGGAAATAATAGCGACAGAGCACAGGCAGATAAACGAATTTTTTCAAGGTGATTACATTGATGCTGTCTCAAGAGATGCGGCTCAATATCCTTTGATGGTAGTAACTTTGCAACCTGGATCAATGACTGATCAAGCTGTTAATGTTAATATGGTCATCTCAATCTGCGATAAATATAACATCCAGGAATATAGACAAATCAATGAGATACATTCTGATTGCTTGAGCATCTGCAATGACATTAGAATCACATTCCAGCAATGGAGATTTGAGGAGTTCATGGACATCAATGGAGATATTACTACTCAACCATTCATAAATAGAGGACCAGATGTCACTGCTGGATGGACAATCAATGTGAATGCAGCAATATATGACTACAATAATTGGTGTGACATTCCTTATGATGATTATGACTTTGAGAATGGAAATCCTCCAGCTCAAGATTGTGGAGATCCAACAACAACATACAATGTATATGTCAATGGAACTCTTGAGGATACATTCACACAAGATACAACAACAAATAACACAATAAATATCAACGTCTAATGGCAACAACAAATATCAATGTAACAGCTCAGGCTTATGATAGAGTCCAGAATGAAGGCTCTAATCTAACTCAAAGATCAACCATTGACTTTATCGGAGCTGGAGTCACAGCAGCTGATGATGGAACCAAGACAACAGTCACAATTCCTGGTCCAGTTGCAACAACAAACATTGGACTCTTTGCTCAGACAGCCAATAGTACAATAATAACCAATACAACAGCTGAGACATCACTTATTAATGGAGGGGTTGGGTCATTAACTGTACCAGCTAATGGATTCACAGTTGGTGATAGTTTTAGAGCTGTGTTTGGTGGTGTGATGAACGCTAATAACAATCAAACTATTAGAATCAGAGTAAGGACTGGAGGGATTGTTCTTTTAGATAGTGGTCTACAGAATTTAGGGAGCAGTGTTATTAATGATGTTTGGTCATTAAATATTGATTTTACAATTAGACAAATTGGAGCAGCTGGAGTTGCATCAATTGTATCCTTAGGTGCATTTCATTACACAAAAACAAACAACGCTTCTGTTCAAGGATTTGGTTTTAATATAGTAAATAACACAACATTCAATACAACCATCAGCAATACATTAGATGTAACAGCTCAATGGGGTTCTGCTTCCACAGGAAACAACATATATAGTGACATCTTTATGTTGAATAAAACATATTAGCATAATATAATATGGAGAAAATATTCAAGCTTGATTTCAAAACATTTATAAAAAGTCCATTCACTTATATCTTTTTTATACTTTTGACTATGCTGATAGTCATAGGAAGATATATCATAACATCCAAAGACAATGAAATCAAAGTTCAACAAAAGAAAATTGATGATTGTGATGATGAACGCAAAGCTGATAAAAAGCTTATGCAAGATATACTCTTCCAAAAGCAACTAAACGATAAACTAAATGGAGAATAAATTTTTGTTGGTAGCCACAATTGTGAGCTCATTATTTGCAATATTCACACCAATGCCAGTGCATGAATACAAGGCACCTGAAAAGGATCCAATAAGGATTGAGGCTGAAAAATACTTGCATGATCTTGAGCATGAGAATGAAATCAAGGTTGAGTCACTTAAGCATGATGTGGATAGCTTGTTGACAATCAAGAAAAAAATTAAGTATATTTACATCCAAAGAGATTCAATATGAGCTACGATTGGCTAAAAAAAGAGAAAGCTCCAAAGATATTGGTTGAGGCAGTTAAGCACATTGGTGTCAAGGAGATTGTTGGAAAGCAACACAATAAAACTATTCTTGAATGGGCCAAAGCTCTTGGACTTGAGAAAACATACACAAATGATGAGATACCTTGGTGTGGATTGTTTGTGGCCTATTGCTGTCATGCTCAAGGCTTACCAGTTGTCAAGGCTCCATTATGGGCATTGAACTGGAATAAGTATGGCAATGTTGCAAAGGTGCCAATGCTTGGTGATGTATTGACATTCACCAGGAATGGAGGCGGTCATGTTGGGATCTATGTAGGTGAGGATAATACACATTATCATGTACTCGGAGGAAATCAAAACAACTCAGTGAGTGTATCTCGCATTGAAAAGTCAAGACTCAGCCAAGCAAGAAGGACAGCATGGAGGATTGCACAGCCAGCCAATGTCAGAGTAGTTAAACTTGAGCCAAAAGGAGTAATCACAAGAAATGAAGCATAATGAAAAAACCAGGTAGACCAAAAAAGAATCTTAACATCAACATTGACACTAAGAAAGTGGATGTTAAAATAACAAGAAAAGATGGTGTTACAGACATTAAAGTTGATACACCAAAGGTTGATGTTGAATTGCACAAAGATAGTGAAGGAAAGAGCGTTAAAATAGATTCTGAGCCAATTGATGTAACAATTGACAAAGGTGAAATCAAAGTTGATGTCAATGAGCAATCTGGATTAATTGGAAAAATAGCAAAAATTTTATTGAAGAGATTCAAAAAATAAGTATATTTACACCGCATAATTGTTTTAAAGTTAATCAGAGAGAGCCAGTCATTAATTTGATTGGCTTTCTTTGTCTCTGATATGTTAAAAAATGTTAAAATTGTTTCATAAGTGAAAATAGTTATTAACTTTGATTCATAATTTTAAACAAAACAATTATGGGAACATTTATCTATTTGCTGTTATTGTACAGCTTTGTTGCAACTTTAAAAATCATCAGTCATGGAAAATAAAGTTGAATTAATTGAGGACATGATTCATGTTCTGAAATACAAGATGAAAGTCAATCAGAGACTTATTCCTGACTTAAGGAGAGGATATCTTGATCAGCTTGCTGATAAATTTGAGGATCAGATTGATACTTATTCAAGAGCCATTGGAAGATTGCAAAACTATAAAAAGAAATTCCAATGAGCACAGCACATTACGAATACTGGTGGCAAAAGTCAGGCAGATTCAACATTGATTTATATAACAATTTTTTAAGAGCAAAGAGAGATGAAGAATTTCAGAGTAACATACAAGGTCAAGGAGGACAAATGGAAGGTCATCCACAAGATAATTCAAGCCAACAGTCAAGAGGATGCAATCAAGAAGATGGACATGTGGCCACCGTTAATAATTAAAGTTGAGAAGATATGAAAGGATTTATTAAAGTAAAAAAGGCAGAGCTTGTTCCTGATAAATATGGAAAGCACATCAAGATTTCAATGGTTGGAATTTATGATGAGAATGGTAAATGGTTAAAATGGATTCCATTGGATGAGGTATTGATTGAGATATTGCTTGATAATAAAATTGAGTGTTTAATTAATGAGTCACATCTATGATCCTGCACACAGGCAAGCAAAAGGTTGACTATCGCAAGATAAAGAACTGGAAGATAAAAGTAAATGTTAAAAATAAATTTTATAAGAACTATGAAAGAGACTGAAGAGAAACCAAAGTCATGGATTGAAGAGGCTTGGGAGTATAGCCGAATGGCTGATAATACAGATGATTTATCAATAACAATTGAACAATACTATGAGTATGTTAAAGGTAGGGAGTGATTTCAGTGGAGTTGGAGCATTCAATCAAGCTCTCAGAAGATTAGGCATCCAATATGAGGAGATTTTCGCTTGTGATATGGATAAGTTCGCAAGACAAACATTCATCCACAACTATGGTGAGCCAGGATACTATCCAACCAATGTCTATGATAGAGAGATTCCATCTGAGTCACTTGACATTTATATGACATCTCCTCCATGTCAGGCCTTCTCATTAGCTGGTAAGAGACTTGGAAAGGATGACAAGAGAGGTATCTTGTTTTTTAATTCACATGAATTCATTCAAGTCAACAAACCAAGATATTTCATCTTTGAGAATGTCAAAGGATTGCTCTCAGATGATGGTGGCAAGACTTTCTCTGAGTGGGTCAATATGTTGGGAGGAAAGTCAGTCAATGGTGTTCCTGTCTTATTTCCTTATGATGATTGTGTTCCATATCATTTGTATTGGAAAGTTTTGAATGCAAAGGAGCATGGTGTTCCTCAGAACAGAGAGAGAGTCTTTTTGATTGGAATCAGAGATGATTCAGATAATACTTTCAGATGGCCAATTGAAGAGCATTTAACAAAGAGACTTAAGGATGTGCTGGAGGATAATGTTGATGAAAAGTATTTTTTGAGTGATAAATATTTAGATGGAATAGTTAAAAGAGATAGACATATTGGATTTACTGACTCTGAAAAAAAACAAAATGCAAATTGTATAGTTGCGACATATCATAAACAACCAACTGATGGAGAGTATATTAAAATCAAATCAGCCACATCCAAAGGATTCGAAGATGCATCCGAAGGAGATAGCATCAATTTTTCAGTTCCTAATTCAGAAACAATAAGAGGCAGAGTCGGCAAAGGAATTGCTCAGACATTAGATACTGGATGTCAACAAGGGGTGTTGATAGGTGCATTCAGAGGTCGCAATCCTGACAATCCATCTGATAGAACAACTGGATCACCAACAGAGCAGAGACTTGAAATAAATAAAGAAGGCCTCTCAAATACTTTGAGATCAGTTCAAAAGGATAATGTTGTTGTATATAACAATAAACGATTAAATGAGACCATTAATAAAAATCAATTACCTAATGGAAAACCAATGATTTTAGATACTTATAATCAATCAATGCATGAAGAGTGTCCAACATTAAAAGCAAGAGAAAATGATCATCTAAAATTAAGTGATGGATACAAAATCAGAAGATTAACTCCTCGTGAATGTTTCAGACTTATGGACTTTCCAGATTCATTCACTTGGCCAGTATCTGACTCACAAGCATACAAGCAAGCCGGCAATTCAATAGTTGTCAATGTACTTTACAAATTAATTAAACAATTACCATTATGATAGACAAAATCAAAGAGCTAATCATCCAGGATGAACTTGCAACCAAGTCAAGACAGCGAGGCAGAATTTACAAGAGATCATATCTCTATGCAATATTAAGAGAAGAGGCATGGAACTTGGCTGATATTGGTAATCTATTCAATAGAAACCATGCAACAGTGATCAATGCTCTCAAAATACATGACGCGTTCTATGGCAAGGACAAGATTTATGACAGATGCATAAAGGAATACGACTCAATATTTAAACCTAATTTTGATGAGGTCATGGTATCCAAGGATGCTATCTTTCAGGACATTATGAACTGCCACAACACAACTGAGTTGAAGTTGATTAAGGAAAGAATTGTCTCTGGATGGTATGACAAGTTGTGAAAGTGTGAACTGTGAAATGTGTTTCACACCTAAAAATTGAAAAAATAAAATGTAATTTAAAACCTACTTTTTTTACAAAGTGTGAAATTTTCACAGTAAGCCTCTGAAATGCCCATTGTACTTAGAAAAATGGTGTGAAATTAGGTGTGAAATTAGGTGTGAAATTTTCACAGTAGCAATAAAAATTAATACAATGTATCAAATAAAGAATTTTTTATATATTTGCAGAATGATCTCACAAATTAAACAAGATATTTTTTGCCTCATCAATGAAACAGTAGTGAGATCCTGTGGATTTGGTGGGGCAATTTTATTTTCAAATCTATGCTAATACCTTTAACATATGCTAAAAAACTTATTGATTCAGGATACTCTCTGATTGTTTCTGATGATAAGAAAATACCAATAGGATCCTGGAAACAATCTCAAAAAACACCTTTCACAAAGGATCAATTTGAAGAGAAGTACAAATCATCAAAGGCTCATTATGTTGGACTGATTACTGGATTCAATGGGATTGAATGTATTGATGTTGATCTCAAAGTATTTGCAACTCTCAAAGAGCAGAATGATTTCTGGAATGAATTTCTCCAGTTGCTCAGAGATAACATTGATGACTTTGACTTTAAATTTGTAATTTATAAGACAGTTAATCAAGGATATCATATTCTGTACAAGACAAAAGATGTTAATGGCAATCAGAAAATTGCAAAACTCAAAGGACATTCTGAGGCAGTGATTGAATCAAGAGGGTTTGGTGGATATTGTGTTGTGTATTCGAACAATATCAATCTGTTGACATATCTTGATGTCAAAGACATATCTGATAAGGATAAAGAAATTCTTTGGACCATTTGTAAAACATACAACTACACTGGTGATCAGCAAGTAAAAGAGGAAGTTAAGGAAGTTTATGAATCAACATTGACTCCATGGGCGGATTATAATCAAAGGACATCCATCTGGGATATCATATCAGATGACTTTCAGATTGTATCTAAGACTCATGATAAGGATATTATCAAGAGGAATGGAGGCACATCTCCACATTCAGGATATGTTTATAAGAATAGTGGATGCATGTATCTATTTTCAACTGGATCAATCTATCCACATGAGCAATTGATTACACCATTCATTGCATACACTTGGAAATATCACAATGGTGATTTTAACGCATCAGCTAAAGCAATTTATTCTGATGGATTTGGAGCAAGGCTTGAGAAAAAAATTAAGATTAAACCAATTGAGACAAAGATTAACATTGAGAGAGTTCAATTTCCTATTGAGATATTTAGTCAAGAGATTCAGCAGTATATCATCCAAAGCTCTGAGACTCTTGGCTTGTCAATTGATTACATGGGATGTGCATTCCTTTGGGCATTGTCAGTTTGTATTGGCAACTCATTCATTGTTGAGGTTAAGCCAGGATGGAGAGAGACAGCAACATTGTGGATTGCAGTTGTTGGAAAGCCAGGGATTGGTAAAACACCGTCATTGAATCAAATCATATTTCCTCTTCAAAAGTTAAACATTAGAAAGCAAAAGGAATTTCAAAAGTCCTATGCTAAGTATGTGGAATATGAAAGGCTTGATAAGGATGCAAAAAAATATGCTGAGGAAATAACAAAGCCAAAGTCAGAGCAGTTCATTGTTGGTGATATTACTCTTGAGGCTTTGATTGATTTACATGAGACCAATCCTAATTGCATTGGAGTATTTAAGGATGAGCTTGCTGGTTGGTTTAAAGATATGAATAAGTACAGAGCTGGATCAGATTTAGAATTCTGGCTGTCATCTTGGAATGGTCAGAGCATTTCATTGAATCGTAAAACATCCAAAAGTGCATTTGTTGACAAGCCATTTATTCCAGTGATTGGAGGTATTCAGCCAGATATATTTGAACAATTTGCAACTGGAGCCAATAAAGAAAATGGATTCATTGATAGAATTCTAATATCATATCCAGAGCTAAGTGTTGACAAATACAATACCAATGTCTTGGATAATCAATTGATGTATTGGTATGAAAATTTTCTTATCAGATTAAAGGAATCACTTGCAAAGAATTTTTTTATAACTGATGAGAAAGGTGAAATTTTACCACAAGTCACAAGATTCTCACATGAGGCCAATGATGAATGGATTCGAATTCATGACAAGATATCTGATATGCAAAATTCAGATGAAGAGAATGAATACATGAAATCAATGTTGCCAAAACAAAAGAGCTACATTCCAAGATTTGCAATGATGATTAATATCTTGATGAGCTCAGAATATGATGATGTCAATGCTCTTCAAATTTGCAAGGAGGCAATGATACGAGCTGAAAAGCTAAGTGATTATTTTATAAATATGAGTAAGCTTGTCAAGAAGGATGCTCAAGAGAAAGCTGATTTGAGAAAATTGGCAACACATGGAGCAAGTAAATTTGACCAGTTTATGGCCATGTATCAATCAGATCCAGAGCTTAACAGAACAACAGCATCTGAAATCCTCCAGGTGAGCAGAAGAACAGTAATTAATTGGATAACTAAAATAGAGAAAAAATGAAATATAGATGGATTAGAAAACAATGCACAAAAGCTAAAGGAAAAGAATATGTTTTTTATGCTGTAAAAATTAAAGATATTCATCGTTATTCTTCAAATAATTTAGAACATTGCATTGAGTACGTTAAGAATTTTGCTAAGAAAAATAACATTCCTGAAGATAGGATATTAAGAAACGGAAATAAAAGAATAAATTTTCAAGAATTATAAAAGCAAAAAATGAAATACCTTGTCATCTTCATCATGTCTCTGATCATTGAGATAGCAAGCACATTTTACATATCTTATGTGAGTGAAAAGAATGCAATTGGAATGTTGATCTTTGCTTTTATTGGTCCATTCCTTAGCCTTCCATTTGTTGGATATGTTGTTGACTCAAAGAATTGGAATGAGAGAATATGGATGGCATTTGCAGCTGCATTTGGATATGTATCTGGGAGCTTAATAGTAATTAAAATAATATATTAATATGAAACAGACAGCGGTAGAGTGGCTTGAGACAATACTTGAAGGCCAAAAGGACAAGCCATTTGATTTTGATGAGTGGTCAATAGCATTTGAACATGCCAAAGCAATGGAGAAGGAGCAGATTGTGGATGCATTCTCAGAGGGCACCAGGATGATTGATGTCAATGATGAGATGAGTGCAATGTTTAATGGTTTTATTTATTATCAAGAAACTTATGAACAAGATAAACAAAGATAAACTCAAAGCTCTGGAGCTGGAGTCATTGAGAGGCAAGTATCCATCCATGGATGCGAGATTCATTCCTCTGACTGATTGGAAAGATACCTCAGCCAATGGCCTCACAAAGTGCATAATCTTCTGGATCAATGCAATGGGAGGTCAAGCTGAGAGGATATCCAACCAAGGACAATATCGAGAAGGAAAAAAGATTGATGTTGGAACTGGTGAGATTGCCTACAAAAAACAACTGCCAGGAAAGTGGACACCAGGACAAGGGACCAAAGGGACAGCTGACATCTCAGCAACCATCCGAGGGAGGTCAGTCAAGATTGAGGTGAAGTATGGCAAGGATAGACAGTCAGATGCTCAGAAACAATATCAAGAAATGATTGAGAAAGCTGGAGGAATTTATTTTATTGCAAAAACTTTTGATGATTTTGTAACTTGGTATGAAAGTTTTTCTTTACATTTGTAAAAATTAATAATTCTAATTATGCAAAATGAAA
>Ga0315900_10010079_pt1 | contig 11889 bp, 11 predicted proteins | sample LakEriMetagenome_FD_203521 | JGI IMG/M metagenome (GOLD analysis project Ga0315900, IMG submission 203521) | Freshwater fungal communities from buoy surface, Lake Erie, Ohio, United States - Buoy 12 MA114 | ecosystem: Environmental > Aquatic > Freshwater > Lake > Lake biofilm | place: USA: Lake...
GGTGATGCCGTCACTGCTGCCCGATCCCTGAATCAGCAGCACAGATCACTGCTTCTTGGTCACTCAGCGTTGGGCCATCAGGCGTGCAGTCCTGCGCAGGGGCATCCCGACCCCTGAACGCGTACGCCGCTCCTAGATCACTTGCTCCCACTTCTGTGCGCCACGCTTCCGTTGCTGATCGGGGCGGGATCTGTTGGCAGATGGGCGAGCGGCCTGGAGGGAGGACCACCCCTTTCGTAGGGGATGGGTTGGCAATCTGCCTCACGTGACAGCCGGTGAACTCCCAACTGATGAAATAGCTCCCGCATGTTCTTATAGGTATGGCTAGCTTAGCGACGCTAAGCGGCTCGCCCAACAACAGTGACACCTTGTCCTGACTGAAGTCCTAGGTACTAATGCTGGATCAGCCATGCAAAGCCTATCGCGAGATTGGCCGGAGGCTTGCAGATTATATTATAGTCAATCCAGGATTAAGTAGGGATCCTGCCGTACTTGCCGCCCTTGCATCCGACTTTGCCGCATCCAGCCTTGATCAGGTCGCGCCACTCAAAGACCTGATGAGCCGGCCTGGATTTCAGAAGCTGATTCCTTTAGTTCGCACCAAGAGCGGGGTCCTTCAGCGAGATGCTCTGACTGACGAGCTGCGGCCAATCTACTCAGAATCAGTCATCAGAGGAATCACAGAGCTTCTGAACGAGTTCCTAGACCTTCCCGACATTGCGATTGTTGAAACCAGCAAGAAGCTATACCCAGACTACAACCACTCACCTCGGCCGAGTTCACCCGTTTGGCCATCTAATTATAGTACTTACTCCTCTGCTTTGCCAGGGTACTTAGTCAATGCAGGGCTGTCACTGGCGGGGCTTGGACTCATTGCTGCTCTTATCCAATCACCACTGTTATGTAGCTTTGTAGGAATCTGCTCAAACAAGACGCTGTCAGATTCACAACCCAGAAACGAACCTCTGGCGCAGGCCGAGAACTCAGCACGGGATGTGCGTGCTGCCAAAGGTCGAGATGAGTTAGAGACAGCATTATCCCAGCTTGATGAAGATCTGCGCCGAGTCGATCCAAATATGCTAAGCCAGGAGCAATTAAGTCGTTTGGAGGACTTAAAGGAGTTGGCAGCTGCCTCGCGCATCCCGGCTGACCTAGATTCTTCTGGACGAAAGGACTATCAACCAACAGCTCCCCCAAAACAGAAAGACGTTGCCGGCCCTCAGCCTGGACCTATTGATGCAGTGACGCCAATATCTCCGGCAGCCCTGGAGCCCGCACGCCAAGCAACGCAATCGCCGTCTGTGGAGCAGTTCCAGCCCCAACCAGAACGTCCAAAACAGGTGATTCAACAGCAGCCAGCACCTCCACTGAGGCAGGCACCAGAACCATCTGCACCCGCTCAGGCCCCGGAGAATCCACCAATTACGAGGGGAGAAACTCAGGGACAAAAGCGGTACTCACTACCTCCCTCGTGGGAGGAACGGAGGGCGAGACGCAGGGCGATTATGAATCAGTATTCAGGGGAAGCGGGGCAGTAGTGACAGAGCAGTTGAAGAGTAAATGGGTACAGTTGCCTGAACTTCACTGAGAGAGCTGAATGCAATTGTACATGCTGCATGCATTAATTCAGCCTCATCAAGAGCCGATGGGGTTTCATCATTCAGGAGGCCGTTTTTACAATCTGCTTTGGCGCGATACGTATCACCGTCGATTTCAAAGTCAAACTCAATCTCTTCAGGGCCTATAGGGCTAATTGATGCATGGTAAATGCGGAACTCGCTGTTTGGTACATCCATGTATCTCGAGTTTGATGCCACTGCTGCATCGACGGACTGCTGAATAACAATGGTAGGGCTAAGGGTTATAGCTCCCCAGGCTGGGGCTGTCGCAGCCCACCATCCCCAACCTGGATATACCACTGCAGCCGGCCTCCAGCCCCCATACCATCCGTATCGCCAAGGCCTCGCCACAACCCAGCCGCGACGACACCAACTTCCTCGCCGAATCGCCACAGGAGCGACCCTTCTTTTCATATTGACGACATTCTTATTCCTTACATAGACATTTGTCTTGTTCTTGATATCTACTTTTTGCTTGACGGTTGTATTTTGCTGGACATTGACATTCTTTTTCTTGGTATATGTATTTTGGTTGTTGATGGTTTTCTTTCCATCCTGAGTGCTGGGTGCTGCCCTGAGCTTGGTATTGTTCTGATTCTGTCCATCATTATTATTGGTCTGCTTCTGGCTTGGGCTTATTGGTTTGGATTCGCTCTTGGCCGGAGTGTTTTTCTTGTAGGGACTTGATAGAGGATAGCTGCGTTTAGGCTGTCCTGAGCTATTCGGCGAAGATTGGTTAGAGCGGTTGTAGTTTTCGCGCTGAGAGGAACCTTGCTCGCCACTCCGCTGACTCTCCTTCGATCCTGAGCGCTGGCCTGAGGTTGAGCCACCTCCACTCCCTCCTTGAAAGAGACGCTGGGGGGACTGCTGGCGAGGTCGAGCCTGACCTCCACCAGAGCCAGATGAGCGTTGTTGCTGCTGCTGCTTGTTCTTCTTATTTTTTTTGTCTGAGAGAAGAACAGGATTGTCGGCGTCAAATTCTAGATGATCGATCTGGAAGGCCTTCGCCGATGATCCAGTAGTAGACTGAACAAACGAAATGAGTAGTATCCCTGAAAGGATCTTGCGGGACCAGGTATTAAGGATCATGTGAGCAGAACATGGTAAGAGCTTGACAGTCGTGCATACTCGACTAGCGCAGGATCACTGCTCTTGGACAAGTCGCTAGAGACTGCTGGGACGAACCTCTTGATACGTTCTAGCAGGCCGGATGCACGAAGACAGGCCCAGCTATCCAGATCCAGGCCACTCTTCATAATAAGTATAGGTTTCCACCCCAACCAGCCCCCCCCCTGTACTATGCGTAACGGATGGAACCTAGGGATTGACGGGGGCATGGTCGAGCTAGCTCGCAGAGCCGAGGCTATCAAGCCTGGCTGCTTTCCTGCCACTGTCGGCCTAGACGTTGGTTTGCTCTCACGGAAAACCAGTCAAGTTACAGTGTACTCTTTACCACAGACAGCATTAGTCCTTAATCTTGAATGAAAAGCCTGATAGCGTGTAGACACTAGGTTGGTAATTCAGGTGACGTCTTCGCTGAGGAGGCAATGATGTACTACTGGCCTTCGTTCAGTCATCGCTTTATCAAGCACACTGCGGTTTAAAGCTCTTGTCGTCTTATGCCCCATGCCGATTTATACAGGGGTCCTGATCAGCTTCGGCAATTGCTGAAGTTGAAAACCCGGTATCTCATCGGGAGAGATGTCAGCTGCTGTGACGTGGTCGTACCTAAGCATTGGCATGGTTGTTCCCGGCTGCAGGCAGAGCTGTACTGGACAAGTAGAGGCTGGGTTGTGCAGGACGGCGTGGATGGTCATGCCAGTACCAATGGCACCTTCCATCATGATGGGAGCTCATTCAAGGAGCCGGCAGTACTTGGATCGATCCATGAACTCACTCTGCTCGTGGGCATGGACCCTGATACCCAGATCACCATTCATATAAAAGGACTGGGAGCCCCTGAGTCATTTCCTATCTCAACACCCAGCCTGAATGATGAAACTGCAGGCAACGACAACAGGATATTCCGCCAAGCTGTTCAGATTGTCACGTCGGCCCTTCCCGGCACAGTAACGATCGGACGTATGCCGTCTTGCAGTATCTGCCTTGATGACCCAACGGTTTCGCGGCTACACGCCGTACTACGGCCGGAGCGCAATGGCACGGCACTCGTGGAGGACTGCAGCAGCAATGGACTTTTCATCGGCGGCAGAAAGGCCGGCCGCATCTCAAGGATTGCCCCTGGAACGGAAGTCAGGATTGGACGCGGCCATTTCCAGTGGGATGGGACTGAGTTGTTGCCGCAAGGAGATCAACAGCGCCTTGGTATTGAGGTGCGCGATCTGGAATTACCTGAACGCCTGCAGCCGATGTCTCTCTCGATCACCGGCGGACAACTGGTGGCCTTAGTGGGTGGAAGTGGTGCTGGCAAATCAAGCCTCCTCTCCACCCTTGCAGGGCAAAACCCCTCCTACAAAGGTCAGGTCCGGATCGGCGGCGATGACCTGAAGAGGAGCATCGATGCACTGAGACCTTTAATGGGCTTTGTACCCCAGGACGACATTGTCCATCCCGAGTTGAGTGTCTGTGAGGTGCTCACTTTTGCTGCACGACTCCGGATTCCGGACCGTGAGGCACGTCAGCCTGCTGTGGAACGTGTCCTGAATTTGCTGGACATGGACCATCGCCGGCACGCTTTGGTCCGTGAGCTCAGCGGAGGCCAACGAAAGCGGGTGAACATTGGGATGGAGTTGGTGGCTGACCCGCGTCTGCTGTTTCTGGACGAGCCCACCTCCGGCTTAGATCCAGACCTGGATCGCCGCATGATGCGGCTGCTGCGTCAGCTCGCGGATCGGGGCCACACCGTGTTGGTCGTGACCCATGCCACAGCAAACGTGCATCTCTGTGATCAACTCGTGTTCCTTGCTCGAGGAGGCCGATTATGTTATTCCGGTAGCCCTCGAGGATGTCTCCACCACTACGGAGTCAGTCATGATTTCGCTGATGTGTATGAAAGGCTCAACCTCAGCGACCTAGAGCTGGAGCAGGAGGCGAAGAGATTCAACAAGCAGCAGTCACTACCCAGTCTCTCAGCACAATCAATAGTTGCCCGCTCTTACCAGGTTGCTCCCGCACCGTGGCAAGCTATTCGTCAATGGGCCAGTCAGGTCAAGACAGTGTGGCATCGCGAACTCCTGGTGAACTGGAGAGATCATATTTCGCTCGGCCTTAATCTGCTTACATCACCGGTTGTGATTCTACTTTTGGCGGCTGCAATCCAAATGCCTAATATCTTCGTTCTACCGAGTGACGATCTTGATGCCTCGTTGCTGCCCTTGGCGATCAAGGTCATTTTTGTGATGAGCTGCGTGTGCATCTGGACCGGGATCAGCAGCCACATCAGTACAGTTGCAAGGGAACGTTCGATTTATGAACGGGAGAAGTCCTTTAATCTGAACCCTTTGGCCTATGTCGCTGCGAAAGGTCTGATGATCCTCCTGCTGGCATTGCCACAGTCTCTGCTGATCGCACTGACTTCAGCTCTGGTCTTCCGACTGCCTTCACTGGATGACATCGGCCCATCCTTAATCGGGTACTGGATGGCCGCCATGTTCACTATCCTGGCCAGTGGATCAATGGCACTGTCTTTTTCTACACTCGTAACAGATCAGCGCCAAGCTGCCAGTTCATCAACGCTACTGTTGATGCCTCAGCTGATTCTCTCTGGGGTACTGTTTGACATTGGAAGCCTTGCAACCCTATACCCTCTAGTGGCGAGCCGTTGGTCGGTCAGGATTGTGGTGCTTACTCTGATCTTAAGAGGCTTCATTTGGTAGCAGAATCTTCATCAATGCAACCAATTGATATCGAGCCATACCTTTCAACGGTTGCCAATGTGCGCAGCTGCAGCATCCTTCTTTTCCTGCAATACGCCTGTTTCCTGGTTCTTTCCATTGTTAGCCTAAAGAGACGCAGAAGCCATATTCGTTAGTTCGGAGCGCGTGCCAGATATCATCAGGCTGCCCATCACGAGGCAGGTAGTGTTATTCCATGCCCTCGTTGCTATTCGACTCATCGGGGGAGGTAGTCAAGTCTGCAGGAATAGCATCAGTAATATCACAGAAAAGCTTGGCTTTGATTTCTGCAACCTTGCCGCCAATCGTTTCTTGGCTAAGCTCCTCAAGAATCTCTTCGGCTTGAGCCAGCTTCTGGCAAGCCCACTGCTGTTTTGCCAGAACAAGCTTCCCTTCCTCAAAGGCACTATTGGAAATACTCGCAAGGATTGCAGATATTGCCCTTAGCTGCAGTTGTTCGGCAACAGCATTGAGCGCTGCACCAGCAAAGCCTGGAAGCTGCAAACCTCTAAACTGGGCTTTGGCTGGACTGCCATGCACAGCAACGAGGAGAGCAAGTATTGCCACGATCTTATGCATATCTTGTAGACTCTAGTATGTGAATGATAGGCCCTAGCCGCGAAAAGCGATGATCATTGCTAGAATACATGGAGGGTTGCTCGTACAAAGAAGCTATGGCAAACATAGTCAGCAGGCTAATGTGCTGATCGCAGCACCATCAGTCCAAGCTAGAAAAACCGGAAAGAAATGGTGCCACCAATAATACGTGCGTGCTTCAGGCAAGCCTTCTAGAGAACCTGTCTCATCTTAGCGCAATACGCTTAGCCCCTCCCAATGCAGGCCAACCGCGATCTCTGTGGCAACCGGCCCCAATCAATGAGTGGCCTACTATGGTGCCTGATCTGCGGGTGCCGCTTGGGCCTGCTGGCGATAGAAATCTTAATGATAGACTTTAGTTGAAGGGGGCGAGTGTACTGCTATCTACGGATGCGATAGGGAGACCTCCTGATAGGGATCAATGGTGATCGCTGCACCAATAGCCTGGATGACCAATGCCTGCGGCGGATCGAAAATGATTCAAGAGCTCATGCAATGCCTGAATCGGCACATCCCACTGCTCTGTGCCAACAGTCCGCAAAGCCTGTTACCGTTGATCAGTGCGAATCATCGCTCCACGCCCTATTTTAAGGCCGAGCAATGCTGATCTTGCGGTTGTTGAGATCCGCAGGGAACGAGGCCCTTTGTGTTTCAAGACGTTACAACTCAGCGTGATCCGTGTTCCTATGTCTTGCCTCCCACCACTTATTCGCCCCTGATTGTTGAGAGCGCGTTTGGAGGGGTAGTGAGGCCTCGGCAGTAGGCTGTATGAATAGCTGAGGGTCTTCTGAGATTGGCTGGCTATCAACCCGGCAATGCTACTGCTGATCTGGATTATGCGCTCGGCCGCAACCTAGCCCGCCTGGTGGCATCTGAAGGGTCCAGTGCCTTCGAGTCGGGAGTGGCCAATCGGCGCATCCTTGCTGGCGCACAGGATCTGCTCGGTGCAGAGACCGCCCTCTCATCGCCCCTTCGCGACCTGCTGCAGCGTCCAGGCTTCCGGTTGCTGTTCAGTGATGAGCGCCTGAGTCAGACCGTTGGCGCGCGGGATGCCCTGATCAGTGATCTGGCCAACACCTACAGCCCGTCCATGGTTCAGCGGTTGGCCAGTGTGATCCAGGGCTGTCTGGGCGAGCCCCAGGCATCTCCCTCTCCCGCCATGCCGGTTGCGGCTGCCTCGGTGGCGCCGCCATCCGCCAGTGTGCTGCCAACTGCTTTGAGTGGGAACGCGACACCTCCGGCTTCGCTGCCGATGCCTGTGGTGACCGTTCAATCCAACAACGGCCTGGTGGGCGGGCTGATGGCCCTGGTCTCTCTGCTGGCAGGCGTGCTCGTGGTCGGCATCGCCTGGGCATTGATGGCTCAGCGTCCGATGCAACCGATCAGCGCGCCAGCTCCACCGGCTGCACAACCCAAGGCGCCTGAAAGCAAGCCCGAACCTCCGCCCCCTGAACCTGAACCAATCAAGCCGGAACCATCCCCCATCTCGGGGATCAGCCAATCGGAAGCCAGTTCGCTGGTCGACCAATGGCTCACGGTGAAGCAACAGATCTTTGCCCCACCGTTCGATACGGACATTGCTGACCAACTTGTGGCCGCAGGACCCCTATGGACTGATCTGACCAAGCCCGGCGGCTCGATTGAGTGGCTGCGCAATAACAACAGCTATTACACATACAGTGCTGCCCGCGTCAATGAAGTCATCAGCTTCTCCCCTTCTGAAACCATGCCATCGATTGTGGTGTCTGTCACAGAAGATTCAGTTCTGCACTCACCAAGAGGAAGCGAGCCATCCAGCAACACCAGAAACTGGGTATATACCTTCAAGCAAGAAGGCGGATCCTGGAAGCTCTGGGACTACCGCAGGCAATAAGGAATTAGCAATGAGACGTTCAGGTTCTATCGTCCTTTTGGTTGCCGTCGTCCTCCAAGGTTGCTCAAACGTAGCTATTCAACCGCCGTGGGCCCGCAAAGCCAATGAAGGCCCAAGCCTTTTGGATCTGCAGGACAGCCTGGGGGCCGGCCGCAAGCAGGCAATGCAGGGATCCAAGTCATTGGACCGACCAGCCAAGCCACCACGCCTGCTGGAGCCAGAAGCTTCTGGCCTGAGCCCAGTCTCGCAATCGCAGTTTGTTCAGTGTCAGACAGCGCTTGGCCTTCCTGCGGAAAAGGAAGTACTCGCCGATCCAACAAACTTTGGTAAGCGCTACACCCAGGACGCCTGGGGGCGAACCATTGCCTCCACACCGTTGATCATTGTTCTTCACGAGACCGTGCTTGGGGCCAAGGAGACGATTTCGTTTTTTCAGACTCCCCATCCACGCGATGAGGACCAAGCCAGTTATCACATGCTGATTGATCGCGATGGATCCAGGCTGCGCATCGTTCCCGATGACCACAGAGCCTATGGGGCTGGGATGTCGGCCTTTGGCGATATCACCCAACGGGTGCGGCCGGGATCAGTTGGCTCGATTAACAATGTTGCGCTCCATGTCAGCCTGGTCTCCCCAGATGATGGCCGAGACGACACCGATGCCCACTCGGGTTACACAGACGAGCAATATGCTTCCCTTGCTGGCCAGGTGTTGCTTTGGCAGGCGTCCTATGGCATTCCCCTGACCCGAGTGACGACCCACAGCGCCGTGGATCGATCGAGAAGCCGATACGACCCACGCAGTTTGCGCTGGGACCGCTTTGATGCTCACTACCGCAAGTCTGCCAAGTCGTGCGGCATGAGTGGTTTTGACACCATGCAAGCCGGTTTATAAATCCAGCGTTGGTACGCATTACAAGGGCTGGCATTCCTGATCAATCCACAGGGTCAGCTGGTATTGCCTGACATTCTGCACCGGCATCAGCTATTCCGAAACTGCGTTTGCAGGCATTCATCCCCTTATGCCTATCATCGATTGGTTGGAAGTTGCTGTTCGTTTCCTGGCGACACTCCCTAGAGCTGCCTTCAATCCTGGTTCCCCCTCTGCCAGGAAAGAGACGCGTCCTCCCTGCATGCTGCCGCTGGCCTTTCGGTACCCAACCCAGGGCTGATTCAAAGTCTCAACATGGGTTGGGCTGGGGCCTCCGCCTCGCCATCGCCAGCAGGGCCGTGATGTCTCGTGCATCACCGCCTGAATTCCGGATTGGATCGACCGGAATTCAGCCAGCCGCAGCAGGTTGAGAGCTGCGGTGCGCAGTGTGGCCATCACTCCGGCGCCATTGCCGCGATACCGGTGCGCATCCTCGTGCAGCTGGGTGTCGCGGATCCAGTGCCAGCCCTCAATGCTCCAGCGGTCGCGAACCAGTTGCAGCAGCGCTTCTGGCGTGGTTCGCAGGCTGGTAAGGAACAGATGCTTGGCGTGAAAGGGCTTGCCATCGCGGCTGCCGGTGGCCATGACTTCAACGATCCAGCTGGTGCCGATCCAGGTCTCGGCGATGTGCGGCGGTGCCTGTTTGGCGCGGAGGGTCCAGGAGATGGCGCGGCCGTGGCTGACCTCGTGATCCGTTGCCACGACAGGGATCTTGCGCTTTCCCTGAAACTGGCTGCGGATCTGCCGGTGGAGCGTTTTCTGGTTGGCTTTCACCGTCAGCAGGAAGTCGGCTCACTGCTCCTGGCGCTGCCGAATAACGGGCGCTGGGTATGGAGCGCGTCCGACTGGATCAGCACACCATCGAGATCCAGCTCGCCAAGCAGCTGGCGCAGCACCGCCCGCTCATGGTCTTCGCCGGTGGCGTGGCAAGCCTGACTGATCGCCACGCCCAGCGCTGCCGAGTCCAGTGTCACCTGGGCGATGAAAGCTGAGCCGCCAGCGGCAGTGGGCTCGATCGACACCCCGTAGCGTCTTGCCGTCACACACCTTCTGATCGAGATCCTCGGCACCACCAAAGATCTGGGCGATCGTCCAGTTACCAATGGCAGCACACAGGGACGCCACATCCACCTGGTGGAAGAAGTAGCGGAACGCGGAATCCGACGGCGGACGCCTGAACTCGATACCCAGCGACTCAATGGTCTCAACATGGTAGTGGATCGCAAAGCGCTCCAGATTCCGCAAGCTCTGGCAGCCACTCAGTATTCCCAGCGCCGCCACCAGCAGCAGATACCAGGTCGGAAGCCGAACCCCGCGCCGCATCTGTGTATCAGGGATCGACCTCAGATAGCTGACCAGATCGAGATCGGTTGCGGCAGAGACGCTCTCGAGCACAGGACAGGGGCGATTCCGCCGACCTCAGCCCATGTTCGCAGCCCCGGCAAGGATGCCCGTGACAGACTTTGAATCAACCCTGGTACCCTACCCAAGGGAGCAGCGGAAGTTTCTCTATAGGTGGTCCACAAGAGCGTTCCTAGCACTATAGTATGTGAGAGCATTGGTTCCATGCATGGCGTTTAGGTATTTTACCCCTAATTTTAGGGATGTTTTGACTGGCACCTCAAAGCATGACCGGTTTGTCGTCAACGAAATCAGTGATGCATTCCATAACAATCAACCATTCCTCGACAAGATAACTCGTTATGGAAAAGGTGACTGGATTGATTTGCCTTTGTATTTCACCCCCACAAGGAGATGGAGAGATGGCTCTCTTCGCCCATTATACAGAGCAAACAAGGGCCTGTTTGACTACAGCAGGGCACAGGTCGTAAGACCGGGAACCATAGGGTTAATTGATCGAAGCATTGGGAAAACAGGCCCCCGTCATTTTGTGCTTATTGCGAACCTCGGTCAGCCTCAACTCTTTTCCAACGAAGATATTGTCATAGATATATTTGCTGACCCTGGCGTCAAGGGCGTATTCATAATCTAATCTCACGCAGGCTTGCCGCCACCACGCGCTTAGATGCGTGAGCTTGCGAAAGGCCATTTCTGCTCTTTGGTCGGGTATTATCTTGCTTTCACCACAATTGCTCCTTTTCTCAATCTGGAAGCAAAGTTGTATATGTGTGCCCCCCAAAGAGTGTGATTCTGTATTAAGCAATAAGCGGAAAGGCAATCTAGTGCGCCCAATATAACGTGAGATTATTCGCGCATATTGACATTAAAGAGTCTTTGGGATGCTTGATTATCCTTTTTGTCGCCTGATCTTTTCGAGGGGCCGCTGATCTCTGGCATTGGGATGCATTCCGCCCTCAGCCCGCTCGCAACAACGCGTCGATGCGGCTGCAGCAGTCGGCCACGGCGTCTGTGCATTGAACGGCTGCACTGAGGGAGCAGAAGAACTCCCGCCACAGCGGCGGCACCGCCAGGAGGATCAGGGGACGTTCGGCCTTGATCGCATGGGCCGCCTCCGAGGCCGTGCCCGCTCCCCCAGCGCCGCACACCACCACCACGTCGGCGCTGAGCACGTTGATCAGGTTGCGCGCCTGGCCCATGCCGGTGAACAGGGCCAGATCCAGCTCGGCCGTCTGCTGCCGGCCGTCGCCCCGGCCATCGCCCGGGAGCACGCCCACCACCAGGTGGCCCTCCACCCTCTGCGCCCCGCGGGATGCGGCGGCCATCACCCCCTCGGGTCGGCCGCCGCTGAGCAGGGCCCAGCCGCGGCCGGCGATGGCGGCGCCCAGCTCTTCCGCCATGGCGATGGTGGCGGCAGAGGCACCCTCGCCAGCGCCCATCACCCCGATCAGCGGCCGGCGCCTGCTCATGCCACCTCCGGCGCCCAGCCCTGCTGGCGCGTCATGTCATCGGTCCAGCCCTGGCAGCGGCTGGTGAGGTGCTCGCCATGGGCGATCAGCCCCTGGTGCAGCTGGCAGGTCAGCACCGGGATGCAGTTGACCCCGGCGTGGTGCCTAAACCAGTGGCAGGTCATGCAGACCTTTCGGCTGCGGGTCC
>Ga0315900_10010083_pt1 | contig 11888 bp, 12 predicted proteins | sample LakEriMetagenome_FD_203521 | JGI IMG/M metagenome (GOLD analysis project Ga0315900, IMG submission 203521) | Freshwater fungal communities from buoy surface, Lake Erie, Ohio, United States - Buoy 12 MA114 | ecosystem: Environmental > Aquatic > Freshwater > Lake > Lake biofilm | place: USA: Lake...
CACCATCCAGTACACCCACTTCGGCAAAGCCTAGTTTGCGCAATTCTTTAGCGGCCTTTTGGGAATGCGTTGGTCCTCGACCAATCAGAACCACAGGAAGCTTTTGATCCAATTTCATGGTTTTTAAGCCCGCTTCAAGACTCTCCAACACCAGATTTTTGGCATTGGGTAGATGCCCCGCCTTAAAATCTTCTTCCGAACGTAAATCAATCACCGTTGCTTTGCGACGGTTTATCCAAATCGTCGCATCGGTAGGGCTTAGGCCTTTCCCAGTAATTAGGGTTGATAATGTCGGCATGAATAAGGCCATCCCTGAAATAATCATTAAGGCGGCAAGTACTAAGTTGTCTGTTTGAGCTAAGAAGTCCATTGCTAGATTATAGAATGCATCTATGAAACAACTCATCCTTGTCCGCCATGGCCAATCTGCGTGGAACCTTGAAAATCGCTTTACAGGTTGGGCCGATATTGATCTAACCCCCACCGGTGTTGAGCAGTCCCTGACAGCCGGCAGACTTTTGAGGGAGAAGGGTTATGAGTTTGATATCGCCTACACCTCAGTACTCAAAAGAGCCATTCGGACCCTTTGGCATATTCAGGACGCAATGGACCTGATGTGGGTGCCGGTGGTACATAGCTGGCGATTGAATGAACGCCATTATGGTGGTTTAACAGGTCTTAATAAGGCTGAGACCGCAGCTCAATTCGGGGATGAGCAGGTCTATACCTGGCGTCGTTCATATTCAATTCCGCCGCCACCCCTTCGTCCAGAACAGCGTGCAGAAATTGCCAAAGACCCCCGCTATGCCAAATTACACGAGCAGGATATTCCCCATGGGGAGTGTCTAAAAGATACAGTGCTACGAGTTCTACCCCTGTGGAATGAATCGATTGCCCCAGCCCTCAAACTCGGTAAACGGGTCATTCTAGTGGCCCACGGCAATAGCATTCGTGCCCTTATCAAGCACCTAGACCAAATCTCGGATGAGGCCATCATGGGCGTTAATGTCCCTAATGGCAATCCCTTAATTTATGAGCTAGACGACGAACTGAAACCACAACAACATTTCTATTTAGAGGCAAAATAGGGGAATGCGCCAACTATTACGAAATATTGCCCTGATTGGAATCGGCTTAGTCGCCGGAATTGCTGCGACTATTCAACTTTCTGCAACTGCTCAGCAGGGAGCCAATACCCTTCCACTGGATGAGCTGCGGACACTTTCTAATGTTTTTGGGCAGATTAAACGTGAATATGTTGAACCCATCGAAGATAAGCAATTACTAACAGATGCCGTCAAGGGCATGGTTAGCAGCCTTGACCCTCACTCCGCCTATTTAGATAAAAAAGATTTTGCTGAGATGCAAGAGCAAACTGCTGGTAAATTTGCTGGCCTTGGTATTGAAATTACCTCAGAAGACGGCTTAGTTAAAGTACTCAATCCGATTGAAGGATCGCCGGCAGCAAAAGCTGGTTTACAAGCAGGCGATCTGATTACCCGCCTAGATGATAAGCCTGTGCGTGGTATGTCCTTGGATAAAGCAGTGCGCACTATGCGCGGAACTCCTGGCACCAAGATTACTCTCACCATTTTCCGTAAAAGTGAAGAGCGCACTTTTCCAGTAACCATTACACGCGCAGAAATTAAAGTGCAATCGATCAAAGCAAAAATTGTAGATAACAATATTGCATGGGTTCGCATTACCAGTTTTCAAGAGCGCACCATTCCCGATCTTGCTAAAAAGTTAGCCGAGCTTGCGAATAAAGATCCAAAACTCAAGGGCTTAGTTCTTGACCTCCGCAATAATGGCGGTGGTCTTCTTCAAGGCGCTGTTGGCGTAGCGGCGGCTTTTCTGCCTCCAGGGGCGGTTATTGTCTCTACTAAGGGTCAGGCCCCAGACTCTCGGCAGGTATTTAATGCAGTACCTGCCATGTATAAACTGAATGAATCAGGTGATCCCTTGGATGAAGTACCCCCGCTCTTTAAGAAAATCCCAATGGTTGTTTTAGTCAATGCGTACTCCGCATCGGCCTCTGAAATCGTTGCCGGCGCTTTGCAAGACTTCAAACGCGCAACCATCATCGGTAAGACTACGTTTGGCAAAGGTTCCGTACAAACCGTCAGGCCGCTGAGCAGTGACTCTGCCCTCAAAATTACAACCGCCTACTACTACACACCGAATGGTCGCTCGATTCAAGCCTTCGGGATTAAACCGGATATTCCCGTCGATCAAAATAAAGATGGTGATCCCGACGATGTTTTGATCACGCGGGAAATCGATAGTGAAAAACATTTACGGAATAAACAATCCTCTGAAGAAGCCTTAATTAAAGACCGTGAGAAGCGCCGCTTGCAAGAGCTACAGTTAATTGAAGAGCGTAATGCCAAGAAGACGCCTGAAGAGCGCGAAAAAGAAAAGGGTAAACGTCCCCCTGAATTTGGTAGCAATGAGGATTTCATGTTGCAACAGGCTGTTGCTTTTCTGAGCGGTCAAACTGTGAAGCGCTCAGCATCTAAACTTGAATAGTTCTCTTTGCTCATGAATGACGAGCAATTACTGCGGTACTCCAGGCATCTTCTACTCGAAGAGATTGATATTGCTGGTCAGGAACGGCTGCTCAATAGTCATGCATTAGTCATCGGTTCGGGGGGCTTAGGCTCTGCTTGTGCACCCTACCTAGCTGCGGCAGGAGTGGGGCAAATTACCCTCGTGGATCATGATCGGGTTGAGCTTACCAACTTACAGCGTCAGATCATGCATCAAAATAATAGTGTTGGAATGAGTAAGGTTGGGTCTGGAAAACGATTTTTAAATAGCCTCAATCCTGGAATCACGATTCATGCGGTCGAACAAAAAGCGGATGAGGCATTACTCGAAGAGCTTGTAATGAAGGTATCGGTAGTGATCGATTGCACTGATAACTTTATAACTCGTCACCTCATCAATCGAGTCAGCCTTAAGCACGGAAAAACGCTGGTCTCGGGTGCTGCAATCGGATTTGATGCACAAATCAGCGTATTTGATTTTAGGCAAGCAAGCTCACCCTGTTATGCCTGCGTTTTTCCACCAGACCCGCATTTTGTGGAAACAAGTTGTGCAAGTATGGGTGTTTTCTCACCGCTCGTTGGAATCATTGGGTCTCTCCAAGCAGCACAGGCCTTACAGGTCTTGATTGGCTTTGGAGAACCCCTACTGGGGCGATTGTTGATTTGGAATGCCCGTAATTCACAAATCGATGAAATTAAGATACAACGTAATCTAGACTGCCCTGTATGTGGGGCGCACTAAATTTAGCTTTAATGTATTGAATTTAGACGATTGAACAACACACTTTGCTCCACAGGATCAAAAGTAGCTAAGAGTTCATCAATATGCGTTTTAAGCTTGCGTGTGTCGGCTTGCAAAATTTCACGTTTAACCAATAATAATTGACTAAAGTGCATCGAGAAGTCGGTTAAGCCCATCGCTAATAATAGCTTTGTCAATGCAGGGTCTCCTGCCATCTCCCCGCACACTGCAATCGGCACCTTAGCTTTTTGAGCCTGCCGAATAATGGAAGCAATCAAATTTAAGACTGCTGGATTTAATGGATCATACAGATGAGCAACAGCGTGATCAGCGCGATCGATTGCTAAGGTGTACTGAATTAAATCATTGGTACCAATCGATAAATAATCAAAATGTTTTACAAAAAGAGGCATCATTAGGGCTGCTGCTGGAACCTCAATCATGGCCCCTACCTGTATATTGGGATTAAATGCTTGGCCCCGCTCATGAAGTTGTTGTTTTGCTTTATCAATTAAGCGCAAACTTTCATAGATTTCCTGAGCATGTGCAACCATCGGTAGTAAAAGTCGTACCTGCCCATGTGCGGATGCTCGCAAAATAGCGCGCAACTGGGTTAAAAAAATCTCCGGCTCGGATAAAGACCACCGAATTGCTCGTAAGCCGAGCGGTGATGTGCCAGTACTTCCAGTCTCCGCACCCGATACTGATTTATCAGAGCCAATATCAATCGTTCGAATATTCACGGGTAAGCCAAACATAGCCTCGACTGCACGGGTATATTCTTGATATTGATTTTCTTCATCGGGCAAACTATGTTCTTGGTTCATAAATAGAAATTCAGAACGAAATAAACCAATTCCTACTGCACCCAATTCAATCGCATGTCTAGCATCCTCGGGTAGCTCAATATTGGCAAAGAGTTCAATCTCAACACCGTCTCTTGTTTTGGTTGGGCTATATTTAATCTCCTGTAACTTTTGCGTATCGCGATCCTGTTCGGCTTGCAAGGTGCGATATTGGCTCAATAGCGCCTCATCGGGAGCCACAATCACAATGCCAGCATCGCCATCAATAATTAACCAATCACCATGCTCAATGATGTCACTTGCATGACGAATTCCGACTAAGGCCGGAATCTCTAAACTACGCGCAACAATTGCTGTGTGTGAGGTCTTGCCACCTAAATCGGTTACAAATCCACTTAAGGCATTGTCTTTAAAGCGCAACATGTCATGCGGGGCAATATCATGGGCCACCACAATAGAACCATCTTCAAAATCACCAGAAATTAAGCCCTCTCCCCCGATCACTGTTTGACGATTTTGCGCATGGATTGCCTTAATAACGCGTTCAGCTACCTGCCGAATATCGTTACCCCGTTCCTTGAGATATGGATCATCGATCTCAGAAAATTGCTCAAGTAAATCATTAAGCTCTGTAGTGAGAGCCCAAGCAGCATTTAAACGTTTTTGAAGAATCAACTCGAGCGGCTTTTGCGCCAAGGTTGGATCTGACAAAATCATTTGATGAACATCTAAGAATGCTGCCATCTCTTGCGGAGCATCTTTTGGTAAGGCGGCTTTAAGGGTAGACAGCTCATTGCGAACTTGCTCAAAAGCCTGCAATAACCTGTTAGCTTCAAGCTCTTCAGTACCTGGCTGTACTAAATAATGACTAACCTCGAGTGCTGCGCGTGATATTAGCACCGCCTTGCCAATAGCAATTCCTTTGGATACCGATACGCCGTGGAGCGCAAAACTCATGCCTACTCGCCCTCGCCAAAGCGGTCATTGATCAGGGCGCCTATCGCAGTGAGGGCTTTATCTTCTTGCTCTCCAACCGTCTCTAATGTGACGACACTACCCATTCCGGCAGCCAACATCATTACACCCATAATACTTTTTGCATTAATGCGGCGCCCATTCTTACTCAGAAAAACTTCGCAAGGATACTCACTGGCTAATTGCGACAGCTTGGCAGAAGCTCGTGCATGTAAGCCTAATTTATTGATGATCTCTATATCAAGCTTAGGCATTATGAGTCTCCCGCCTTCTCGTTGATGGCTAGCTCTACATTAATCAGCGGTGCACCTAAACGAATAATGCCATTTTGGCCACCCTGTAAAGCCTTGAGTGCCAAGGATTCTAGGCCATCAGCACGATAGGAAATAGCACGCATTAACATCGGCAAGTTAATGCCGGCCAAGACTAAAACCTTGCAGTCCACTATGCCTGGTTTTGTTATGCGAGATGCCACATTAGCGGGGGTAGCCCCCATCAAGTCGGTTAACACTAATATGCCAGCCTCGCTCTTTACCTGCACAGCAGCGGCCATTACTCGCTCTTCACTCGTGCGCACATCTTCATGTGGCGGAATATCGACCGCTGCGACTCGCACCGGAAGCTCTCCATAAGTGTGCTCAATAAATCCCAACATTGCACCTGCAATCGGCGTATGCGCCACAATTAATATACCGGGCATGACTACGCTAGCTCCTTTTCAAGTAATGTCAGCCATTTTTTTGCAACATCCAAATTCGTTTGTTGAGTAATCTCTACAAAACAGGTAGGGCTGGTCACATTAATTTCGGTTAGATATCCACCAATCATGTCTAGGCCCACCAAAAATAATCCGCGCTTCGCTAATATGGGAGCAAGATGATTTGCTATCTCTTCTTCACGGGCTGTCAGCGCCATGGCTAAACCCTTGCCGCCTACCGCAAGATTGCCACGAATCTCAGATCCTTGCGGAATTCTGGCTAATGCATAAGGTATTACCTCGCCACCAATTAAAAGAACACGCTTATCTCCTGCGGTAATTTCTGGGAGATAACGTTGGGCCATTAAGGTTCTAGCGCCATTCTCACCCAAGGTCTCAACAATACTGCCTAGGTTTAAGCCATCTGGCCCTACTCGAAATACACCCATCCCACCCATGCCATCTAATGGCTTAATCACAATGTCTTGATGCAACGTATGAAAATCCCGAATCGCATGACTATCGCGCGTGACCAATGTTGGCGGAATAAATTGTGGGAACTCGGCAATCGATAATTTTTCTGAATGATTACGAACTGCATCTGGGTTATTGAATACCCGTGCACCTTGTAATACTGCCGCTGACAATATCCATGTGCTCGTCAAATATTCGACTGTAAAGGGAGGGTCTTGGCGCATTAAGACCGCAGTAAAGTAATCCAAAGAATGCTCTTCAACATCGCCCAATCGATACCAAATCAGATCGTTCGTTATTGTTAGGGGTTGAGCCCGCGCCCTAGCTTTGCCTTGTCCCCATAGCAAATCATGACTTTGTGTGTACCAAATGGTGTGCCCCGCACTTTGAGCAGCCCGCATCATCGCTAAGGTGGTGTCTTTTTCTACCTTAAAAGAATCAAGTGGGTCGGCAATAAAAAGGAGCTTCATAGCAATGGCTGATATTAGGCAGCCTCTGCATCGGGGTCGGTTCGCTCCAGCTCAAGCGAGGCGGCCAGTAAGGCTAAACGCGCCACCACACCATACAGATAAAAACGATTAGGAGCGGCACTACCAGGCTTTGCGCGCATATCTGGCATTGCATTTTGTTCAAATGCCAGCGGCACAAAATGCATGCCGGGGGCATTCAAATTCTCATCGGGCCCGCGATCGGTATGAACGCGATAGAAGCCTCCCACCACATAGCGATCAATCATGTACACCACCGGTTCGGCTACTGCCTCGTTAACCTTCTCAAAAGTGTAAACACCTTCTTGTACGATCACATCGCTTACTTCTAGACCCTCTTTCACCACGCTCATTTTGTTACGATCGCGTCGATTTAAGTTCTTCAGATCACTCGCATCATGGGCAACCATAACACCCATGCCATAGGTTCCAGCATCGGGCTTGACCACAACATAGGGTTTATCTTTAATGCCGTACTCGCGATACTTTTTAGCTGTTTTCTTAAGCACCTGATCAACGGCTGCCATTAATTCTTCTTCACCCTTTTGCTCATGAAAGTTCATGCCTGAGCAACGCGCAAAATAGGGATTAATCATCCACGGGTCAATATTAATTAGTTTGGCAAATTTCTTGGCAAGCTCCTCATAGGCTAAGAAATGATTAGTCTTGCGTCGTATCGGCCAACCGGCATGCAAACCGGGTAATAAATACTGCTCGTGCACATTCTCCAAAATAGGAGGAATGCCTGCTGATAAATCGTTATTGAGCAAGATTGAACAAGGATCAAAATCTTTTAAACCCAAACGCGTCTTGCGCAACCCCAAGCGAGTTAGGGGCTCCAGAACTAAACGTCCCCCTTCTGGTAAATCAATCGCAGTCGGTTTCTTAATTTCATCTGACAAAGTACCCAAGCGAACATTAAGACCTGCCTGTCTCAGGATCGATGATAAACACGCGATGTTTTGCAAATAGAAAGTATTGCGGGTGTGACGTTCCGGTATCAAAAGAAGATTTTTAGCCTCAGGACAAATCTTCTCAATCGCAGCCATTGCAGCCTGAACAGCTAATGGCAACATCTCCGGAGAGAGGTTATTAAAGCCACCCGGAAAGAGATTGGTATCAACGGGGGACAACTTAAAGCCAGAGTTACGCAAATCAACCGAACAATAAAAGGGCGGGGTGTGCTCCTGCCACTCCAGCCTAAACCAGCGCTCAATCGTTGGGGTTGCCTCGAGTACCTTGGACTCAAGCTCTAAAAGGGGGCCACTAAGGGCGGTAATAAGATGCGGGACCATATCCGCATTGTAAGTTTTTTTGAAAGAAAGACGCGGAATCTCTCGATTCCGCGCTTAAAACTAGGCAACCAACCAGTGCTGCCTAGTGAGGGGTAACGATAAACAGACTAAATCAAGCTAGTAAAGCTATAAGCTCAAATTATGCAGGGTTTGCTGGAATCACTAAAAACCAACAAACCCATTCCCGATTAAGACTCGTAGGCAGACTCACCATGCGAGGTGATATCCAAACCTTCGCGTTCAGCTTCTTCCTTGACACGTAAGCCAAATACGAGATCAGCAATCTTAAAGGCTATAAATGCAACAATGCCTGACCAGATTAAGGTAACAACCACACCTTGTGCCTGAATAATCACTTGGCTCGCAATCGAGTACTCCTTGGCAACTGCATTTGCAACGTAGTCATAGATGCCAGCGCCACCTAGGGCAGGATCAGCGAATACGCCGGTGAGCAAAGCACCAGTAATACCGCCAACGCCGTGAACACCAAAGACATCTAGGCTGTCATCTGCTCCCAGCATACGCTTGAGACCAGAAACACCCCATAAGCAGAGAACGCCTGATATGAAACCAATAATAATGGCGCCCATTGGGCCAACAAATCCAGCAGCCGGTGTAATTGCAACTAAACCTGCTACACAACCAGATGCAGCACCTAACATCGATGGCTTGCCTTTGGTAATCCACTCAGCTAAGGTCCAACCCAATACTGCAGCAGCGGTCGCGAATAAAGTTGTAGCAAATGCGAGAGCAGCGCTACCATTAGCCTCTAATGCAGATCCGGCATTAAATCCAAACCAGCCGAACCACAAGAGTGAGGCGCCCACCATGGTGTACACCAAGTTATGCGGCTTCATAGCTTCTTTGCCGTAACCAATCCGCTTTCCAATGACATAGGAGCCTACTAAACCGGCAATAGCAGCATTGATATGAACAACCGTACCGCCAGCAAAATCAAGAATGCCTTTTTGCCATAACCATCCTGCACTTGCAGAAACCGCTTCAAGACTTGCGGCATCCTTGATGGCATCTGGGCCAGCCCAGAACCAAACCATGTGTGCAATTGGTAAATAGCTAAAGGTAAACCAAATGATCATGAATAACAGTATTGCTGCAAACTTTGCACGTTCAGCAAATGCACCGATGATCAAGCAGCAGGTAATACATGCAAAGGTTGCTTGGAATGCCATGAACAGAAGTTCAGGGATAACCACGCCTTTACTAAAGGTTGCTCCATTACTCTCTGGTGTTAGTCCAGACATGAACAGCCGATCAAGGCCGCCAAAGAAGGCATTGCCTTCAGTAAACGCAAAGCTGTACCCATAGACAGCCCACAACACAGCTATCAACGAGAACACCACCATACATTGCATCAAGATCGATAAGACGTTCTTACTACGAGTAAGGCCACCATAAAACAATGCTAGGCCTGGCAATGTCATCAACATCACTAGTGCTGTGCAGACCATCATCCAAGCTGTATCAGCCTTATTTGGTGTTGGTGCTGGCTCAGCGGGTGTTGCAGCAGCTGGAGCTCCAGGGGTAGCAGCGGGTGCCGTTACAGCAGGCTTTTTGTCATCCGAAGCATACGCAGGGGCAACTAGGCCACCGGTCGTACTGGTAACTGCAAGCGCCATAACTCCCGCTGCAATAACTCGTTTCATCCAATTAAACATGTTTAACCCCTATTAAAGTGCAGAAGTACCGGTTTCACCGGTACGAATACGAACGACATGTTCGATCGACGAGACAAAAATCTTGCCATCACCAATCTTTCCAGTACGTGCTGATTTCTCAATCGCCTCTAAAGCACGATCTAAAATGCCATCTTCTACCGCAGCTTCAATGCGAACCTTAGGTAAAAAATCAACGACATATTCAGCACCGCGATAGAGCTCGGTGTGACCCTTTTGTCGGCCAAAGCCTTTCACTTCTGAGACGGTGATACCCGAAACCCCAACTTCTGAGAGAGCTTCGCGCACCTCGTCAAGCTTGAAAGGCTTGATGATTGCGGTAATCAATTTCATGCATATCTCCTAGAGAGTGAGGGGAATTAGAAGGTTTTGGTGAGGGCTACAACAGCGCCGGCACTACCTAAACTTTTACTACTTGTATTGATATATGTGTAATTTGCTTTCTTAGCATTCGTATCAACATAGGCAGCAGATAGAGAAAGGCCGCCTCCAAAATCTTTGGTCAAGCCAAGCTTCCAGTCCGTATAGGTATATAACGAGCTATTACTCACACCAGCTGTAGCACTAGTGCCCGCAAAGTATTGATAGCCAACATGCGCATTAGCGGTAATGCCCCAAATACCAGTATCGTAATTTAGTGTTAAGTCTGTATAGGTTGAGCCAGTACTTCCATAAAACCCAAAAAGAGTTGTGGCCGCATAACTGAATTTTAAGAATCCAGCAACAGGCCCAGCGGTAAAGTTTTGAGCGGCATAAATTTCTGTTGTATTAAAGTTTTTAAATGACGCCGTGTTGATTACACCGGTAATTGGATAATAATATTGAAGTACTCCAATATCAGTTGCAAACCCTGGTGCAATTAACTCTTTTTTAAAGCCAGCATAAAAATCCATTTCGATTGGCGCTGATTTAATTGGACCATTATTTGCAGGCCCCCACTGGTCCGTAATCCAACTAATGCTCGAGTTCCAGTTGCCGATATAGAAGCCACTCTCATGTGCGTAATCAAAACCACCTTGAATTGCAGGCTGGAAGTTAGATTGGCTAATACCGCGATAACGATAGTCATTTGTAACGGTAACGTTCGCCGTAATTGGGCTTGTGGCGGGTGCTGGAGCTGGTGCAGTTTGTGCGATTGCACCACTGGCTAGTGCAGAGACCGCTAGAGCGAGTGTGGTTTTCTTAAATGTGTTCATGTATGTTCCCTTCTGGTTGAATAAAAAAAATGCACTACATGTCTACAAATGCAATAAGTGTGCCAGCACTATTAATATCCAATTTAATCAATTAGTTAAGTAATATTTTGAGGATTATTTCTTGTCTGATGATGGTTCAATTTGGGGAAAATACGTGCTTAATCAGGAATTTGCACCAAATGAATGCATCATGATTCGGGTCTGTATGCACTATCGTTGTGCATGCAGCATCTGCTCAATCGCCCTACAATTTAAAGATGCAAAAACCCAGTCAACTATTCGAGCAAATGCAGACCATCGCGGTGGATATGCAAAACAAAATTGGTGAAGCCATTCGTAATTCACCAGCCAAAGATATTGAGAAAAATGTGCGGGCGATGATGAATCAAGGATTCCAGAAAATGGACTTGGTCACTCGTGAGGAGTTTGATCTTCAGTCACGGGTCTTGGCTAAAACCCGTGAGAAGTTAGAGGCGCTTGAAGCAAAAGTGGCGGCCTTAGAGAAAAAGTCTTAATTTGTTGGCTTAATGCTTATCTCATCATGATTTTCATCATCATGAAAAACGGCCATCGGAAAATAGTGTGGCGCAATCAAAAACCATATAAATCCTAAGATCTGAATTGCCAAAAAAACTGCAAGGGCCAAATCGTAGGCACTTGTTTTATTCCAGCCTAAAGCAATTCCTAAATCGAGCATGTGCCCAATTCCCCACTGAACAATAAATGCCCCAATAAATAGAGTGAGGTTATAGGTTGTGCTTACACGACCTGAGTAATTCTTCGGGAAGTACAACACAATGATGCTTTGTGCCAGCACAAATGAAGCACAGGTAATCGCAAATAAAAACCACCAAACCCACACAAGCGATGTCTGCCAAAAATATGCGCCTGCCTGCATGATCATCGACATTCCTACCGTCCAGGTCATATAACGCATCGTATCAATGCCTCGTCTTGCTAACTTCGGCAGGA
>Ga0315900_10010085_pt1 | contig 11886 bp, 10 predicted proteins | sample LakEriMetagenome_FD_203521 | JGI IMG/M metagenome (GOLD analysis project Ga0315900, IMG submission 203521) | Freshwater fungal communities from buoy surface, Lake Erie, Ohio, United States - Buoy 12 MA114 | ecosystem: Environmental > Aquatic > Freshwater > Lake > Lake biofilm | place: USA: Lake...
GGTCGGGCGGGGGGCGGCGGATGTGCCAGGTGCGGGGGGTGAAGAAGGCTTCGGGCCAGTCGAAACCTTCGGCCTGGACATCCTGGCAGAAGGCGAGCGTGACGGGCCCGCATTCGGCGGGGTCGGTCATCACGCGCATGGCGCGGGGCAATGCGGTCAGCAGGTGTTCGGGCCGGGTGATGCGGTCGAAATAGCGGCTGACGGGGCGGAAGCAGTCATTGGCGCCGATGGTGCCGTCGCCGAAATCCTCGACCTGCTGGAGCACGGGGTCGGGGCCGCGGTTGGCAAAGACATCGCCGGGGACAAAGAGCACCGGAAGCCGGTTGACATGGGCGACGCCGGCGGCGGTGACCATGTTCAGCGCGCCCGGCCCGATGGAGGAGGTGACCATCATCGCGTGGCGGCGGCCCAGCTGCTTGGCATAGGCGATGGCGGCATGGGCCATGGTCTGTTCGTTGTGGCCGCGCCAGGTGGGGAAGGCGTCGCCCGCCTCGTGCAGCGCTTCGCCCAGGCCCGCGACATTGCCGTGGCCGAAGATCGCCCAGGTGCCGGCGAGGAAGGGCAGGCCATCTTCGGCCATCTGGACCGAGAGCCAGCGGACCATGGCCTGCGCGGCAGTCAGACGGATCGTGGCCATCAGGGGACCTCTGTGAGTTGTTCGAAGTGGATGGGAAAGGCCGCCCGCATCGTATTGGCGACGGTGGAGATTTCGGTCGTGTCGTTGAAGATGGTGCGAAGCTGGTCCGGATCAGAGCCGGCCAGCCGCACGGCGACATGCGCGCGGACCACGCGCGGCGGGTTTCCGGCCAGTCCCATGGTGACCTTGACCGAGTCGACCGTGATCGGAGTCCTGGCCGCATGGGCGACGATGTGCAGTTCGTTCCAGAAACCGCCGCCGAGCGCAGATGCGAGCAGTTCGGCGCCGTGGAAGCCAAGCCCCTGGCCACCGGACATGCCCTGGGGGCGGTCGGCGATGACGGTGCGGGAGCCGATCCGGCCGAGCCCGGCCTCGGTCCCCTCTATCCTGACGAAGTGAACGGCGACGGACTTGGTCATCTTCTTTCCTGCGCGGCGGGGCGCGCCGCATCCCAGACCTTGCAGAGCGCGGCATAATCCGCCGCCATGCGGGCGACCGCGCCTGCATCATCCAGCCGGCCGGCGAACCAGTCGCGCGCGGGGGCGCCGAAGATCGTGCGGCCGACGGCGAAACCCTTGACCAGCGGACGCGCCGCCGCAAGCCGGAAACTGTCGGCCAGCCTGTCGGCCGGGGCATCGAGACCAAGGACAAGGATGCCGCGGGTATGGGGATCGTTGCGGTCGATGGCCGCAACGGTCAGGTCCCAGGCGGCGGCAGTGGCGAAAGGTTCGAGCTTCCACCAGTCGGGGGTGATGCCATGGTCATAGATGCGCTGGATCACCGCGGGCGTGGTCGTGTCATCGACCGGGCCGAGCCTGGAGGGGATCACCTCGAGCAGGAATTCGAGCCGGTTGCGCCGCGCGGCGGCAAAGACGCGCGCGAGGGCGGCAAGCTGGGTGTCCCACATCGCGGCGTCATCGCCGGGGTGGCAGAAGCAGAGCGCCTTGACGACATGAGCGAGCGGCCATTCGACAAGCCCGCCGCAATCGGGGCCGATCTCATCTTCGAAGGCGAGGGGGCGGGAGCCGGGGCGTTCGACCGGCCGCCCGATCCAGAGGCCGGTGCCGGCGGCGCGCCAGAGCGCATCGCGCCCGAGCCGGCCGTCGCAGAGGATGCCGAAACCGTCACGCCCGGCCTGGACCGAGAGGGCGGCGTCGAGGCACAGATCCTTGAAGCGACCGATCCGGGCGGGGGTGGCGCCCGGCATGTCCTCAACCTGGGCGCGGTGGTCGAAGGCAAAGACGCGCAGGTCGGCGATCTGGCCGTGGCGGTTGGTCGCCCAGTGGACCTGTTCGAGGGTCGCGTCCTTGCGGAGCGCCGGTGTCACCACGCCGCGGGCGAGAAAGAACTGCAATTCGGCCCACGAGGGATAGGCGGGGGTGCAGCCATGGCGCGACACGGCGAGCGCGCCGCAGGCATTGGCATAGGTCAGCGCGTCCGGCCAGGGCGCATCGTCGAGCCAGCCGCGCAGCAGCCCGGCCATGAAGCCGTCGCCGGCCCCTAACACATTGAACACGTCGATCGGAAACCCGGGGCCGGCTTCGCCCTCATCAAGAGAGGCCGGGAGCGGGCCGGGGAAGGCTGACGCCCCCATCGGCCCGCGTTTGCACACAAGAACAGCCCCCGACACGGCGCGAACCTTGCGCAGTGCCGTCATCGTGGCGGGCGAACCCCCCGCGATGTGGAACTCTTCCTCGGTGCCCACGATAAGGTCGAAAAGGTGAAGATGGCGTTGAAGAGCCTCGGTCACGGCGGCGGATTCGATGTAGCGGCTTTCGCCCTGCCCGTGGCCTGCCAGGCCCCAGAGATTGGGGCGGTAATCGATGTCAAGCGCGGTGCGCGCACCATGTTTGCGAGCAAGATCAAGGGCTTTGAGCACAGCCGCGGCAGTGCGCGGGTGGCTGAGATGCGTGCCCGTGGCCACCACGCAGCGCGCCTCGGCGATGAAGTCTTCGTCGATGTCGTCTTCGCAGAGCGCCATATCCGCGCAATTTTCACGATAAAAGATCAGCGGAAACTGGCGGTCGTCGCGGATGCCGAGCAGGACGAGCGCGGTGAGGCGGTCGGGGTCGGTACGGACGCCGCGCACATCGACGCCTTCGCGGGCCAGTTCCTCGCGGATGAAGCGGCCCATGTGTTCGTCGCCCACGCGGGTGATCAGCGCCGACCGCAGGCCAAGCCGCGCGGCGCCGGCGGCCATGTTGGTCGGGCTGCCGCCGATATACTTGTTGAACGATCCCATATCCTCGAGCCGGCCGCCGACCTGGGCGCCGTAGAGGTCGACCGAGGACCGGCCGATGGTGATCACGTCGAGCGTGCGCGTCATCGTGTCATTCCCGCCTTAGCCCCCGGGGGCGCTGGCCTTTCAGCCGATCTCGGTCACTGTCACGGCGCGGCCCTCGGCCACGGATTTGAGCGCCGCATCGGCCAGGATCAGCGCGCGCAGGCCGTCGTCACCGGTCGTGGGCGTGGCGGCGCCGGTCTTGACCGACGCGACGAAGGCCGCGATTTCATTGGCATAGGCGGCGACATAGCGCGTCATGAAGAAGTTCAGGAGCGGCGGGCGGTGGAAGCCCGCGCCATCGGCCAGTTCGATATTGGCCTCGGCGGTGTTGAGCGCGGAGGCGGCGCCCTTGTCGCCCAGCACCTCGATCCGCTGGTCATAGCCATAGGCGGCGCGGCGGGAATTGGTGATGACGGCCTGCCGGCCCGAGGCGGTGCGCAGGATGACGTTGACCGAATCGTAGTCGCCCGCCCGGCCGATGGCCGGATCGGTGAGGACCGAGGCGGCGGCGAGCACGGTTTCGGGCTCTTCGCCCAGAAGCCAGCGCGCCATGTCGAAGTCGTGGATCGTCATGTCGCGGAAGATGCCGCCCGAGCGCGCGATATAGTCGAGCGGGGGGGCGCCGGGGTCGCGCGAGGAGATCGTCACCATCTCGACCCGGCCCACGCGGCCGGCGTCGATCGCGGCGCGTACGGCCATGAAATCGGGGTCGAAGCGGCGGTTGAAGCCGACCATGAGCACGCCCTTCGCGGCGGCGACGGTGGAGAGGCACGCGCGGACGCGGGCGACGGACAGGTCGATCGGCTTTTCGCAGAAGACGGCCTTGCCGGCGCGAACGAAGCGTTCGATCAGGTCGGCATGGGTGTCGGTCGGGGTGCAGATCACGACCGCGTCGATGCCGGGATCGGCGGCGATGGCGTCGATCGTGGCGACGCGGGCGCCATGGGCCGCGGCCAGTGCCGATGCCGCATCCGGCAGGGCATCGGCCACGGCGACAAGGACGGCATCGGGGTTGCCGCCGATGGCGCGGGCATGGACCTTGCCGATCCGCCCCGCGCCGAGAAGCCCGAATCTCACGCTCATTCTTTCACCCTTGTTGCGGACGGGCCCCCGTCCGATGCTGGTCTCGCCTCCGGGCGGGTCCGGTCGCGCGGAGCACAGGCCCGTGGCGGGCGCAGGCTCCGGCGCGGCGTGTCGGCGCGGGGGCCTTTGTCCGGTGTGCCATCGCATGCCCTGCCGGACAGGACCATCCGGCCCGGGCCGCGATTCGTCAACGGCGGCGGGGCGCTTTCGCCTCAGCGCTGATGGGGCGACGGCAGGGGCGTGATGCGAAACCCTCATGCCCGCCCCTGTCCCGATCGTCCCCGACCCTGGGGCTGAACCGGTGAGAGGTGATGCGCCTGTCGTGCATGGAACCCGGGCGCGGCGCGCGCTAAGTCCCGGCGGGAAGTGGCGAATCAGTGGAGGACCCCATGGCCGAATGGATCGATGCCTGCGCGGTGGACGAGATCGACGAAGAGGACGTGATGCGCTGGGACCATGGCGGGCGGACCTTTGCGATCTACCACAGCCCCGATGGCGACTTCTTCTGCACCGACGGGCTGTGCACGCATGAGAAGGTCCACCTCGCGGGCGGGCTGGTGATGGATTACGTGATCGAATGCCCCAAGCATAACGGCCAGTTCGATTATCGCACCGGGGCGGCAAAGCGCGCGCCCGTCTGTGTCAACCTGCAGACCTATCCGGCCAAGACCGAAGGCGGTCGGGTCTGGGTGCAGGTGGGCTGAGGCCCCCTGCCCCGCCGCGGGCGCGCCCCTTTCAGAGCGGGGGCGCGATGCGGAGCGCGAGCGGGGGCAGACCTTCGACCCCGGCCGCGATCCGGTCGCCGGGGGCGACGGGGCCGACGCCGGCGGGGGTGCCGGTCATGATCACGTCGCCCGGCCCGAGCCGGTAGAGCGTCGAGAGATGGGCGATGATGTCGGGCAGGGACCAGACCATCGCCGACAGCCGCGTCTCCTGCCGGGGAGTGCCGTTCACCGCAAGCCGCATGGTCTGCGGCCCCGGCGGGCCCCAGTCGGCGGCGGGCACGAGCGGGCCGATCACGGCGGAGCCTTCGAAATCCTTGGCGATGTCCCAGGGGCGGCGTTTGGCCTTGGCCTCGGCCTGAAGATCGCGGCGCGTCATGTCGAGCCCGACGGCATAGCCCCAGACCGCGGCGAGCGCGGCATCGGGCGCGACGCGGACCGCGGGCGCGCCAAGGGCGGCCACGAGTTCGACCTCGTGCTGGAGATCGGCAGTGCCGGGCGGATAGGGCAGATCGGCGCCGGCGGGCAGGAGATGATGGCAGGATTTGGTGAAGTAGAAGGGGGCTTCGCGGTCGATCTCGGCCCCCATCTCGGCGGCGTGGTCGGCATAGTTGCGCCCGACGCAGAAGATGCGCGCGACCGGAAAGGCCGGCCCGCCCCCGGCAACGGGCAGGACCGGACGCGGACGGGGCGGAAAGAGAAGGTCGGTCATGGTCGCTGTCTCCGGTCCGGGGCGCGGGGTCCCCTTGGGTGCCGATGTCGCGCAACCTTGCGCCGGCCCGGCGGGGGTGTGCAAGCCCGGGCTGACCCGGTCGGGCCCGGCCGGGCCCGGCCGGTGCGAAAACGGTGCGGACCGGCGCGGGGCTTGCAAGATACATCTTGAAAGCCTAATGTATTTTCATCGAGCCCGCGCACCCGTTCAGGAGAGCACGATGACCGGCTACCCCGTCGACATGACCACGGCACCCGAGGTTCACGGCTTTTTCGACGCGGCCACCAACACGATCTCCTATGTCCTGCGCGACCCGGGGTCGGCGTCCTGCGCCATCATCGATTCGGTGATGGACATCGACTATGCCGCGGGGCGCATCACGTCGGACCATGCCGATGCGCTGATCGCCTTTGTCCGCGACCGCGGCTGGACGCTGGAATGGCTGATCGAGACGCATGTCCATGCCGACCACCTGTCGGCTGCGCCCTATATCCAGGAGCGGCTGGGCGGGCGGATCGGGATCGGCGAGATGATCACGGTCGTGCAGGACACCTTCGGCAAGGTCTTTAACGAGGGGACCGAGTTCCGGCGCGACGGGTCGCAGTTCGACCGGCTGTTCCGCGACGGCGATACCTACATGATCGGGGGCCTCACGGCCTTTGCGATGCATACGCCGGGGCACACGCCGGCCTGCATGACCCATGTCGCAGGCGACGCGGCCTTTGTGGGCGATACGCTGTTCATGCCCGACGGCGGATCGGCGCGGGCGGATTTTCCAGGCGGGGATGCGGGGGTGCTTTACGATTCGATCCAGAAGGTGCTGGCCCTGCCCGATGCGATGCGGCTGTTCATGTGCCACGATTACGGCCCGAACGGGCGCGACATCCGCTGGGAGACGACAGTGGCCGAGGAGAAGGCGCAGAACATACATGTCGGCGGCGGCGCGACGCGCGAGGATTTCATCGCCTTCCGCACCGCGCGGGATGCGACGCTGGCCATGCCGCGGCTGATCATCCCGTCGCTGCAGGTGAACATGCGGGCGGGCGAGATTCCGACCGACACCCAGGGCCGGCCGATGCTCAAGGTGCCGGTCAACCGGCTCTGAGGCACGGGGCGGGTGGGGTGCCCTGCCCCGTCGGCGGCAATCACGGGCTTGTCATGTGGCGCTGCCAGGCTTAGGCCGCAGGCATGGCCCTGACGGAGAAGTCCCATGTCCCAGGCGACGGAATTCCATGACCGCATGCTCTCGCTCGGGCTTGCGCGGGTGAGCGAGGCGGCGGCCATTGCCTGTGCGGACCATATCGGGCGGGGCGACGAGAAGGCGGCCGACCAGGCGGCGGTCGATGCAATGCGCAAGGAGCTCAACAAGCTCGACATCACCGGGGTGGTGGTCATCGGCGAGGGCGAGCGCGACGAGGCGCCGATGCTCTATATCGGAGAGCAGGTGGGCTCGGGCAACGGGCCCGCGGTGGATATCGCGCTTGACCCGCTCGAGGGGACGACGCTTTGCGCCAAGGACATGCCCAATGCGCTGGCCGTGATCGCGATGGGCCCGCGCGGGTCGATGCTGCATGCGCCCGATGTCTACATGGACAAGGTCGCCATCGGCCCGGGCTACAAGCGGGGTGCGGTGACGCTCGCCATGACGCCGTCCGAGCGGGTGAGCGCGCTGGCCGCGGCCAAGGGCTGTTCGACGCGCGATGTGACGGTCTGCGTGCTGGACCGGCCGCGCCATGCCGGGATGATCGCGGAAATCCGGTCGACCGGGGCGGCGATCCGGCTGATCACCGACGGCGATGTCGCGGGTGTGATGCATTGCGCCGACCCCGCGCGGACGGGGATCGACATCTACATGGGCGAGGGCGGCGCGCCCGAGGGCGTGCTGGCGGCGGCGGCGCTGAAATGCATGGGCGGGCAGATTTTCGGCAAGCTGATCTTTCGCAACGATGACGAGCGGGCCCGGGCGCGCAAGGCGGGGATCACCAATTTCGACCGCGTCTATACGCGCGACGACATGGTGACGGGGGATGTGATCTTTGCCGCGACGGGGGTGACGGACGGATCGCTTCTGCCGGGGATCAGGCGCGAGGTCGGCCATGTGACGGCCGAGACGATCCTGATGCGGTCCAAGACCGGGTCGGTGCGGCGGATGAACTATCGCAACCCGGTGCGCTGACCGCCCCGGCATGGGCCGCGGTCACGGGGCGGAAGTGCCGGCGCGCACGAGCGCCCCAGTCCTGACCGGGGCGCTTGCAGGACCGGCAGACAGGCCGGCCGGGAACCCGAACGGCAAGACCCGCGGCAGGAACCCCCGGGGGGGCGGCGTGTGAGCGATTGCAGTTTCGTGCCGGTTCCGTGACGATGGGGCAAAGCGACGGGTCCGGGCGGGAGCAGGGTGTGGACATCCTCGGGATGACGGGGATCGGGGCGGGGCTGCGCGGCTGGCGGCCGCGCGACCTGGTCCGGGACATTCCCGCGGGGCTCGCGGTTGCCGCGGTGGGGCTGCCGACATCGCTGGCCTATCCGGCGATTGCCGGGCTTCCTATGGAAACCGGGCTTTATGCCGCGATCCTGCCGCCCCTGGCCTATGCGCTGTTCGGCCCGTCGCGGCGGCTGATCGTGGGGCCCGATGCGGCGGTGATGACGGTGCTGGCCGGCGTGCTTGCCTCTGTGCTTGCGGCGATGCCGGCGGGGACGGACCGCGCGGGGGCAACGGCGCTGATCGCGCTGGGGGTGGGCGTGCTCTGCCTGCTCGCGCGGCTTCTGAGCCTTGGCGTGCTGTCGGTCTTTCTGAGCCGTCCGATCCTGAAGGGATTCTTCGCGGGGCTCGCGGTGGCGGTGGCCGTGGGGCAGATCGGGCGGATGACGGGAGTGCCGGTCGCGGCCGATGGCGTGATCGCGGAACTGGCCGCGATCGCGGGCCGGCTGGACGAGGTGCACGGGGCGACGCTGGCCGTGGGGCTTGGCACGCTGGGCCTGATCTGGGCGCTGGGGGTGGTGGCGCCGCGGGTCCCGGGGGCAGTGGTGGCACTGGCCGCGGCGGTGGCGGCTTCGGCGGTCCTTGACCTCGCAGGCCGGGGTGTGGCGGTCGTGGGCGCGGTCGGGGGCGGCCTGCCGCGGCTGTCGCTGCCGCCGCTGGCCGGCCTGCCGCTGGCCGAGGTGGCGCTGGGGTCGGGCGCGGTCTTTCTGGTGATGTCGAGCGCGGGGTTTCTGACCGCCAAGGGCTTTGCCGCGCTGACCGGTGACCGGGTCGATGCGAACCGGGAATTGCAGGGCTTCGGCGCGGCCAACATCGCCGCAGGGCTGTTCGGGGCGGTCCCGGTCGGTGCCTCGGACAGCCGGACGGCGGTGAACATCGCCACGGGCGGGCGGACACAGGCGGCGGGGATCGTGGCGGCGCTGGCGCTGGCGGGGGCGATGCTCTGGGCCGGGGGGGCGCTGGCGCTGCTGCCAGAGCCCGTGCTGGGGGCAGTGCTGATCGCCGCGGCGGCGAGGATGGCGGACCTGCCGGGGCTGGTCCGGCTCTGGCGGATCAGCCGGGCCGAATTCGGGGCGGCGATGATCGCCTTTGCCGGGCCGGTCGGGCTTGGGGTGCTGAACGGGGTGCTGGTCGCGCTGGCCGCGACCTTTGCGCATCTGATCTGGGAGACGATGCGCCCGCAGGTCGCCGAGCTTGGCCGGATCGCAGGCGAGCCGGGATTCTACAAGCGGCACCGCCACCCGCAGGCCGCAGCCGTGCCGGGGCTGCGGGTGCTGCTGGTCGAGGGGAGCCCGATCTTTGTCAATGCCGACCACATCTTTGACCGGGTGACCGAGATGACCCTGCCGGCGCAGGCGGGCGAGGTGGTGCTGCTGGTCGCGCGGGGCATGACGCAGGTCGATGCGACAGGGGCCGAGATGCTGGTCGCGCTGGCCCGCGCGCTTGACCGGCGGGGGCAGGCGCTGGTGCTGGCCGAGGTCAATGCCCCGGTCAGGCGCGAGCTTGAGGCGGCGGGCCTGACCGGCGTGCGGCTGTTCGAGAGCCTGTCGGAGGCGGTCGCGGTGCTGGAACGCGACGGCGACGGGGACGGACGGAGGGACGGCGCGGGCGTGCGCGGCGCGGCGGCGGCCGATGTCATCCCTGATCAGTGATCCGGACGTAGAGGGCGGTGACGAGAAGGATGATCGCGCCGAAAAGGATGCGCCGCCCGCCTTCGGGGATCTGGAGGAGCGTCAGCATCGTGCCGAGCACGGTCAGGATCAGCGCGCCGAGGATGGTGCCGGCATAGCTGCCGCGGCCGCCGAAGATCGAGGTGCCGCCGATCACCGCCGCAGCGACCGAGGGCAGCAGCAGCGGCTCGACCAGGCTGAGCGAGGGCGCGCGGATCAGGCCGACATAGAGGAGCCCCGTCACCCCTGCGATGAGCGCGGAGAGGACGTAGAGGAGCAGAAACACCCGCCAGGACCGCACGCCCGAGAGGCGCGCGGCGTTTTCATTGGCGCCGATCGCATAGAGCAGGCGGCCGAAGCCGAAGCGCGACTGCGCGACGAGGATCAGCGCCGCGAAGGGCAGGAACAGCACGAGCGCATTGGGCAGGCCCCAGGTCCGCCCGGTGCCGAGCCATTCGAGCACAGGCGGCACGACCGAGCCCGTCGCGATCACGCCGCGCTGGTAGACCTGGAGGCAACCGATGCCGATGAGCCCGGTGCCGAGCGTCATGATCAGCGGATGAACGCGGAAGAGCGCGATGCCGATGCCGTTCAGGAGGCCGAGCAGCACGGCCGGGACAAGCGACACGGCAATGGCCGGCACGGTGCCGATGACCGGCTGCTGGGTCGCCACGACAAAGCCCGCGATGGTGGCGACCGCGGCGGCCGACAGGTCGATCCCGCCGGTATACATGGTGATCGTCTGACAGGCGGCGAGCATGGCGAGCGGGATCGCGAACTTGACCGTGTTGGCCAGCCAGCGCTGGTTGAGGATGCCGGGCTGCATCAGTTCCAGCGCGGCGACAAGCAGGGCGAGCAGGAGCACGAGCGGGATGACCGGCTGGTCGCGCATCAGCCGGGCAAGGCGGGCGGCGGGGCTGTCGGGCCGGGCGGTCATCGGCGCTGCGCCCTGAGCGCGACGAAGCCGCCGAACATGACGACGGCGACCATGATCGTGCCCTCGACGATGGTGGTGACATTGGGGTCGACAGAGAGAAGCGTGAGCATGAGGCGCACCAGCCGCAGGATGAGGACAGCGATCAGCGGGCCGATGAGCCCGCCCTTGCCGCCCGAAAGCGCCACGCCGCCCAGCACGACAGCGGCGACGGCAGCGAGAAGATAGGGGCCGGGGATCGGTTCGCCGATCCCGGTCGAGAGCGCGAGCGAGAGCCCGCCGAGGCCCGCGAGCATGCCTGCAAGCCCATAGGCGAGGATGCGCGTCGCCCCGATCGGCACGCCCGAGCGGAAGGCCGCGACGGGGTCCGACCCGATGGCGCGGATGGCAAGGCCAAGCCGGGTGCGCGCCATGACCCACCAGAAGGGCAGGATGCAGACCACCGCGACGACCACCGCGCCGGGCAGGAGCGGGATGACGACCGCGCCGCGCAGCACCTCCATCAGCCAGGGATAGGCGGCGCCCCCGGGGGCGTTGAGGATAAGGAGTGCGACGCCTTCCCAGACAAAGAGCATGGCGAGCGTGACGACGATGTCGGGCAGGCGGGTGAGCACGATCAGCGCGCCGTTGAGCGCGCCCATCGCCGCGCCGGTCAGCAGCGCGACCGGCACGATGCCGGGGCCGAGACCGGGGAAACGCTCCATCAGGACGGCGGCGGTGACCGAGGCCACGGCCATCATCGCGGCGATGGAGAGATCGATCCCGCCGGCGATGACGACGATGGCCATCGCCGCGGTCGCGAAGGCGAAGGGCAGCGCGGCGCGGGCGAGCGAGTCGAGCCCGGAGGCGCCGAAATCGGGCTGGATGAGCTTGGTCGCGACAAGGAGGAGCGCGAGCAGGGCCGCAAGGCCGAGCGTCCAGGCATGGCGGGAGAGCGTGCCGGTCATTGCGCGGCTCCCTGACGGGGGCCGGGGATGGGGGGGCGCTGCCCCCCCGCCGCGCCGGGGGCGCGGCGCCCCCCGGGGATATTTGGGGACAAAGAATTGGGGGGAGGGACGATTTCGGACAGGGGTTGCGGGCGGACATGCGTGGCGGGGGCATGGGCGCCCTGCACGCCCCCGCTGACGGGGAGGGGCGGCGCGGCAGGCCGCCGGTCGGCGGGGGCCGGGAGCCCGCGCAGGGTGCACCGGGCGGCGACGCGGGAGGGGGCGCGCTGCCCCCCCGGGATATCTGGGGACACAGAATGGGGGGAAGGGGGGATGGCAGACGGGGGGTGGCGGCGGAGGGGAGTGCCGGGGGCGCGCAGGCGCGGGGCCTGCCGGTTGGCGGGGGGGAGCGGCGCGACAAAGTGGGGGGCCGGCGCGG
>Ga0315900_10010087_pt1 | contig 11885 bp, 11 predicted proteins | sample LakEriMetagenome_FD_203521 | JGI IMG/M metagenome (GOLD analysis project Ga0315900, IMG submission 203521) | Freshwater fungal communities from buoy surface, Lake Erie, Ohio, United States - Buoy 12 MA114 | ecosystem: Environmental > Aquatic > Freshwater > Lake > Lake biofilm | place: USA: Lake...
CCGCGGGCGTGACACTCGACGGCGTGAACCTGCTGCCGGTGCTGGCCGGCGGCTCCGTCGAGCGGCCCGTGCCGATGTCGTGGCGCTGGGGCGGGCAGGTGGCCTGGCGCGAGGGAAGCTGGAAGGTGGTGGCCGACGAGAAGCTGGAACGGGCCGAACTCTACGACCTCGCCACCGACCGTGCCGAGACCACCGACCTCGCCGGCCGGGAGCCCGAGCGGCTCGCCGCGATGCTCGAGCGGCTGCGGTCCTACACCGCCGTGGTGGAGGCCGAAGGCCCCGACTGGTGGCGGACCGAGCCGACGAATGGCCGCAACCGGCCCCGGCAGGCCGCGGGACGGTAGCCGCCGGTGTATCTTGCTTCCCACCGCGGGCCTCGCGCCCGCTCCGGACGCCCCCCATGCCCCGCAAGAAACCACCTCCTCCCCGCCGCGCGGTGATCGCCTGCACGGAGGCGCACCTCCCGGCGATCCAGGGCATCTACAACGACGCGATCCTCAACACCACCGCGCTCTACGAATACGCGCCACGGACGGAGGAAGTGATGCGTCAGTGGTTCGCCTCGCGGGCGCGGGACGGCGTGCCGGTGCTGGGGATCGAATGGGAGCCGGGCGTGCTCGCCGGATTCGTGACCTGGGGCACGTTCCGTCCACGGCCTGCCTACAAGTACTCGGCAGAGCACTCCGTGTACGTCGCCGAACGGTTTCGCGGCAACGGCCTGGGCCGGCAGCTCCTGGAGGCGATCGTCGCCGAGGCCCAGCGGCACGATCTGCACATGCTCGTGGCGGGGATCGACGCCACGAACGCGGCCAGCATCGCCCTGCACAGGTCCCTTGGGTTCCGCTTGTGCGGCACCGTCCGCGAGGCCGGCTTCAAGTTCGGCCGCTGGCTGGACCTCGAGTTCTGGCAGTTGCTGCTGCCCACGCCACAGCGTCCGGTGGACGGCTGACGATCGCCCCCGGCGGGTGGTCAGTCGTGCCGGGGCCGGCGGTCGGCCGTCGGTTGTTCGTAGGACACGCTGAGCACGCGGGCCTCGCCCCGGCCGATGGCGTGGAGTGTGTGCGGGATCGCGGCATAGATGTACATGCTGTCGCCCACGGTCAGCTCGATATGCTGATCGCCGTAGACCACCTCGACCGTTCCCTCGAGGACGAGCAGGAACCGCTCGCCATCGTGGTTGTCGGGATGGCGGAGGTTGCCGGTGGCCGAGACCCGGAGAATCGCCGGATCCATCGCCCGGTCCCGCCACTGGTCGGCCAGACACTCGGCCACGATGCCGGCATTGCCGGCTCGGCGCTGTTCGATGCGGCCGGACCCCCGCTTCACGACCACGAACTGGGGCGGGACGGAGAGCCCCGCCACGAGACTGTCAACGCCGCACTCGAGGACGTCGGCAATCCGAACCAGACCCTCGAGCGACGGAGAGAGTTGGCCATTCTCGAGCTTGGAGAGCCAGCTGACCGTAAAGTCGGTCCGCGACACGACGTCCTCGAGCGTCATGCGCCGGGCAAGGCGAGCCGCGCGGACGCGCCGACCCAAGTCGCTCAAATTCACGGTGCTGGCCATGGTGTTGGCCAGAGTATGCCCCAGACAGAGACCACTCGCAAGAGGGGCATCATCGCCCGAAGGAGATGGTGGATCCCTTGCGTCGTGCCGCCGGTTCCGTGCCCAAGCCGCCGTCAGGCGCCGGGGCGGCGGAAGTGGCGGTAAGCCTGAAGGACATCGTGGAGGTCGGATGAGATCGTGATTTCGTCGTCGGCGAAGTCGCCGAGCCACGTGCGGTTGCTGGCCACCGCATCGGCCAGCAGGGGCAACACGTCGCCCAGCGTCACCCGGACGGTCGCGGTGGCCGTGTCCGCGGCCAGCGTGAAGTCCGCCTGCTCGATCTCCGGTTCCGAATAGACTCGCAACTGGCGCATTGCCATGGGGCACACTCCCTTGCCGTGGGGCTCTGCGGGAGGTGGCGGGTCGGCCCTGTCGGGCCGTCCGTCTTCGTGACGAACACCACCTCCGACTTGAGTGGTATCGGCGGAAAATGCCCGCAAGGTTTGACCGAATTCTCTGGCTGTGCGGAATGTGACCGCGGCGCCCACCCGGCGCGTGAAACTGGAGCGAGTGGGCCGTCCTGCCGGCCCGGGGCTTTTCCGGACCCGCGGCCTACCCGCGGCCGTTTGCCCGTGTTCCCAGATCGACCCGGCCGGCCCGGAAGGCCTCGCCGATCGACTTCGGCACCAGCGCCTCGGCCTGGAAGAGCCGGGCCCGGTTCTCGGCCGTGGCAGCCTTCATTTCCTGCTCGCGGGCGATGGCGACGCTGCGGCGTTCCTCGGCCTTGGCCCGGGCCACACGCGTGTCGGCCTCCGCCTGATCGGCCTGCAGTCGGGCGCCGATGTTCTCGCCCACCTCGATGTCGGCGATGTCGATCGACACGATCTGGAATGCCGTCTGCGCGTCCAGGCCGCGTTGCAGCACGGCCTTGGAGATGGTGTCCGGGTGTTCCATGACCTCGAAGTGGCTTTCGGCGGAGCCGATCGACGTGATGATCCCTTCGCCCACGCGGGCGATGATCGTCTCCTCGGTGGCGCCGCCGATGAGCTGCTGGAGGTTCGTGCGGACGGTGACGCGGGCCCGGATCTTGAGCTCCACGCCGTTGCGGGCCACGGCCGACAGCGTGGTCTTGCCGCTCCGGTCGTCGGGGCAATCGATGACCTTGGGATTGACGCTCGTCTGCACCGCGTCGAGCACGTCGCGACCCGCCAGGTCGATGGCGCAGGCCCGGTCAAAGTCGAGGTCGAGGTCGGCCCGCTGGGCGGCGATCAGAGCCCGGATCACGCGCGGCACATCGCCGCCGGCGAGATAATGGGCCTCCAGCCGACGGCTCGTCACGTCCGTGCCCAGGCCCGCCTGCGTGGCCATGATCCTGGCCTGAACGATCGTGCGGGCATTCACCTTGCGCAGGCTCATGCCCAGGAGCTCCATGAACGTGACCCGGGCCTTCGACCAATAGGCCTGAAACCAGAGCTGGCCGTAGTTGAACACCAGGAGCAGCATCGTCAGGGCCACGAGCCCCAGCAGAATGGCTGCGGCCACGAAGGCCTCGGGGGGAAGCGAGAACGGCTGGGGATTCACGTGCGGATCCTGAAGGGAGGCCGGGGCAGTGCAGCGACCGCGATGCTGCCAAGACTAATTCGGCCCTGGCCCTGACGAAAGCGGCGGCCGCGGCGGAAAAAAGTTCGGATTTTCCCGGCCCGCAGGCGGGGCCGACTCGATCCAGCCACCTCCGAGCAGGCGGTCGCCCACGTAGCAGACGGCTGGCTGGCCAGGGGAGATCGGCCCCGGCGAATCGTCCGCAGTCCCGGTGAAGCGGGCGTGGAACCGGCCGCCCTCGAGGATGGTCACGAGTGCCGGTGCGGCTTTCCGTTGGGCGCGGCACTGCACCATGCAGGCGAAGGCCTCCGCCGGCGGCGCCGCGAGCCATCTGGCGTCAGCGGCCACCAATTCGCCCTCGGGCACCGCTTCGCGCGGGCCCACCACGACGCGGTGGCCGTCGGCGTCGATGCGTACGACGAACAGCCGGCTGCCTGTGGCCACGCCCAGCCCCTGCCGTTGCCCGACCGTGAAGTGCTCGATCCCGGGGTGCCGGCCCAGGACTCGGCCCTCCATGTCGACGATGTCGCCTGCCCGTGAGCCGCCCAGCCGGTGCGCCACGAGCCTGGCATGCTCGCCGGGGGCGACGAAGCAGATTTCCTGGCTGTCAGGCTTGTCGGCCGTGGCCAGTCCCAGCGCTGCGGCCCGCGTGCGGACCTCGACCTTGGAGAGCCCGCCGACCGGCAGCAGCATGCGCGCGAGCCTGTCGCGGTGCACATCGAAGAGCACGTAGGACTGGTCGCGGGCGGCCTCCAGTCCGCGTCGCAGCAGTGGCGTGCCGTCAGGACGGTGATCCAGCCGGGCGTAGTGGCCGGTGGCCACGTGCGTGGCACCGATCGCATCGGCATGGTCGAAGAGCCTGCCGAACTTGAGCCACGAGTTACAGCGGACGCAGGGGTGCGGCGTGCGGCCGCGGCCGTACTCGGCGGCGAAGTCGGAGATGATGCGGTCGAAGTCGGCCGTCAGGTCGAGCGCGTAGAGCGGAATTCCCAGCCGGTCGGCCACGCGGCGGGCATCGAGGGCATCCGCCGCCGAACAGCAGCCCTGGTGTCCCGGGCGGGCGGGCGGGTCGATGACGGGCAGGATGGCGGCGGGCAGGACCGGAGCCGACTGTCGCATGAACACGCCCACGCAGTCGTAGCCGGCCGCGACGAGGAGGGCCGCGGCGACGCTCGAATCGACGCCGCCCGACATCGCGACGACCACACGTGTCCCGGCTCGATGAGGCATAGGCCTCCAGTATGCCGGCGCGGACGATCCGGCGTGAGCGGCTGCAGGGGAGCCTCGCGAAGCACGGCCAGGGACGGCCGGCTCACGAACACGTCAGTACACGATCACGCTCTCGACGCGATGGGGCGCGAGCCGCTCCCGGCCTCCGAGGGGCGCAATTTCCACGAGGAAGGCCGCGCCGGCCACCGTGCCGCCGGCGGCCTCCACCAGCCGCATGCAGGCCGCGGCGGTGCCGCCGGTGGCGAGCACGTCGTCCACGACGAGCACCCGGGCTCCGGCGGCGAGCACGCCCCGGTGCATCTCCAGGCGATCGCGGCCGTATTCCAATTCGTACTCGTGCGCGATCGTGTCGGCCGGCAGTTTGCCCGGCTTGCGCACGGGGATCACACCCACGCCCAGTTCCAGGGCCAGCGGGCCGGCGAACAGGAACCCCCGCGCCTCCACGGCCGCGACGGCATCGATCCTGTCGCCGCGCCAGGGCTCAGCCATGGCGGCGATTGCCGCCCCAAAGGCGGCCGTGTCGGCCAGCAGCGGCGTGATGTCGCGGAACAGGATGCCCGGCTTGGGAAAGTCGGGGACGGGTCGAATGTGACGGGCAAGATCCATGGCGGCGGTAGCCTAGCAGACCGGCGGCGAACGGGGCAGCCGCCCGGGCGCCAAGGGTCACGCACCGTGCCGGAGCCGCACCGTGGCCCGCGTGGCCCCGTCGAGCTCGAGCGCCAAACTGGCCAGCGTCTCCGATTCGATCTGGCGGACGCGTTCCCGGGTCAGGCCCAGCACCGCGCCGATTTCCTTGAGCGTCATCGGTTCGCCCCCGCCGATCCCGAAACGCAGCTTGATGATCGTGGCGGCGCGGGTGTCGAGTTGGTCGATGCGACGCATCACGTGCCGCAGCGTATCCTCGTCGAGCAGCACCTCGGCCGGACAGCGGGCGTTCTCGTCGCGGATCAACTCGCCCAGCGACCAGCCCCCCTCCGTGGGCTCGGTGTGCGGCGCTGCCTGGTGCACATGGATCGCCTTCTTGATGATCGGCAGTTTCTTGCGAGCCAGCCCCAGCATCCGCGCCACCTCCTCCGGCGTGGGCGGCCGGCCCAGGGCGTCGGAGAGCCGCATGGTGGCCCGCCGCCACTTCGAGAGCAGTTCCACCATGTAGGCCGGGATGCGGATCGTCTTGCCGGAATTGATCAGGGCGCGCTTGATCGACTGCTTGATCCAGTAGCTGGCGTAGGTGCTGAACCGGGTGCCCATCGTGGGGTCGAAGCCCTCCACCGCCCGCAGCAGCCCCAGGTTCCCCTCCTCGATGAGGTCGGGCAGCGGCAGGCCGCGGTTGGCGTAGCCGCGGGCGATGTTCACCACCAGCCGAAGATTCGCCCGCACCATGTGGTCGCGGGCCAGCGCGTCGCCGCGGCCGATCGCCGTCGCCAACCGCTTTTCATCGTCGGCGGAGAGCAGCGCGGTCTCGTTGATGTCGCGGAGGTAGGTTTCGAGCGGGTTCTGCACGGCGGTGGCCGGCAGTTTCTTGCGCGGAGACGGCATGGCGGTGGCGATTCCGTGGTCGGGGCTGACGAGGTGATCCGGACACGCGGCGGGATGCTGCCGCAGGTGCGGCCGGTTGCGACCGGCACGCAGAAAGGTATCGGCGGTCGAGTGGCACGGCTGCACAAGGCAGGCCGGGATGGCGTACCGCAGCGCCTGTAGCGGCCATGCCGGCTGTGGCGCCCGTGTCTGTCGAGGCGATCGGCCTTCAGTCGGCCGGAGCGGGGCGTGTTCCTGGGCCGAGCACGCGGTCGAGAAACTCGAGGAGCGCGGTCCCCGCGGGGCTACCGCGACCGAGCGGCACGGGCGTGGCGACGTCATCGAGCATCACGAGCGTGCTGTCGACGCCGACACCCCTCAGGGCCCGGTCGAGACGGACACCCTGATCGGGCGGGACGGTCGTGTCACGGCTGCCGTGGAGGATGAGCGTGGGTGGCGCATCCGCTGAGACGCGCGTCAGCGGACTGGCCCGCTGGGCGGCCTCCCGGAATTCTGGCAGCGGGCCGCCGATCAAGCGACTGGCGGGCGATCCCGGTCGATCGTGGGCCGGGCCCAGCGATGTGAGGTGCGTAGGGGCGCCGATCGTGCACAGGGCGGCCACCTCGGTCCGTGGTCGCGTGGCCTGCGACGGTTCGTCGGACATGGAGAGGCCGACGAGCGCCGCGAGGTGGCCCCCGGCCGCTGCTCCCACGACGCAGATCCGCTCCGGATCGACGCCCCAGGTGGCGGCGTCGCGGACGATGGCGTCGAGCGCCAAGCGGCAGTCCTGCTCCTGGGCCGGGAACGGCGCCGCATCGCTCAGCCGGTAGCCGACGCTGATCACCGCGTAACCCTGTTCGGCGAGCCAGGCGATCGGGCAGTCGGACTTCGAGCCGCTCCGCCAGTCTTCCCCGTGGAACCAGACCACCAGGGGCAGCGCGCCGCCCGTGCATGCGGCCGGCAGGTGGACGTCAAACCGCTGCCGGGCATGGCATGGCTCGGCGCCGTAGGGCTGGTCGCGGTGAACGATGATGGCGTCCTGCACGGGGTGGGCGGCGTCAGCCGTGTGAACGGCGTCCGTCCAGGCTCGTTCCTCGGCCGGTTCCTCGGTCGGGATGCGGCGGCGGCTGGCCGCGCGCCGCCCGCGTCGCGACGGCCGACGCTGCGGAGCGGGTTCCACGACCGAGGGCACGTCGGCGGCGGCCCGCGGATCGTCCCGCCAGACCAGTTGCACGCCTGACCAGTCGCCCGCCGTACGTCCGTCCGATTCCCGCGCCGCCGTCTGGCCGGCTGGGGCTGCCGTGAGCCAGCACGCGAGCAGGCACGCGGCAAGGGCGCGGGGGCGGGTGGCTGTCGTCATCGCTCGGTGCATCCTGCGGCAATTGCGCCAGCGGCCAGCGTCACCCCACGAGTATACCGCTGCGATCCCGGCCCCCGGACGGCCACGAACCACACGCCCAGCCGGAAGGACCCGGGAGCGCCCGAGAGTCCCGGCTAGCGGCGGGCCGGCAACTGGCCCGAGGGGGTGAGTTCGTCGATGATCTTGGGGATGTAGCGGGCCAGGACCTCGGCGAGTTGGTCGCGGTCGATGCCACGAGTCCGCGCCATTCCCTCCAGTTCGCGCTGTCCGAACGCGTCCTCGATCTGCTTCCGGTCGACGGGCTTGTTGGGGCCGGTCCGCACCCAGGAGTCGACCTGGTCGCGCATGCCCTTCTCCTCGAACTGCCGCACGACGTCGGGCAACTTCTGCGCCTCACCGCCGCCGAAGATCTGCGTGAGGATGTCGCCCAGATCCTTTGCCGACGGCATGCCTTGCGGCGGGGCCTGGGGCGGCCGCTGCTGGGGCTGAGGCTGCCGCTGCGGCGCCTGCTGCTGGGCCGCGCCTTCGAGCACCTGCTTCAAGATCTCGCCAAGAATGTCCATCGCCCGAGCCTCCGAGGGAATTCCATCCGCCCGACCAAGTTTCGTGACATGCGGCCGCATGACCGCTGGCTGCCACGACTGTCCGGCCAAAGGACCCGTCACCCTAGCAGATGGTGTGGCCCGGTGCGCGTCGCCGCCGCAAACCGCGGAAGTCGGCCCGGCACGGTCTCACTCAAGAGAGGCGTTTTCGCCGCCGGCGCGGGTGCTGCAGGCCCGCCAGACCGCGAGATCGACCTCGTCGCTGACGTTCCGCGTCGATCCGTCCATCATCGACACGATCACCAGGCCCTTGTGATAGCTTCGCGCCGTGATCGCCGCGAACGTCTTTTGGGTGGCACTGCTCCCTTCCTGCCGCGAGTTGAAGTCGAAATCATAGGCGATCCCGCCGACGGCGTGCGGCACCTTCGTGTTCGGCGTGAAGACGGTCGTAAAACCGGAATGGTGCACGCGGCCGTCCGGCCACTCGGTATGGCCGGTGCAGTCGTTCGTCGTGGCCCCGAGCTTCTGGTCGCCCGCCGACGCGCCGACGGCCAGGCTGGACATGACCGTCGGATCGGCTGGAGGATTGCCCGCAGGATACGTGCCGCCTGGGTCAGCCGTGTTGCGCACGTAGGGCGTGAAGGCCCGAACCTCGGCCACGCAGAATGTCTTGCTCATGCCATCGGTGAACATGCCTGCCTTGAACTTCGAGTTGGGATGAAACGAACCGTTGCCGCCATTGCCGTTGGCGGGGTCGTAGATGAACCACGTTCCGAAGTTGAAGCCGTAGGTGTGCGGATACACGTAGGTCACCCCGCTCTTCGTGCGGGCCGTTCTGTTGGCATCGCTTGGACAGGCGAAGGTCGGAATCTGGAGCATCCGGACGGTCGCCCAGTTCTTCACGGGATCGGGCGTGCCCGTGGTAAAACCGTCGTCCCAGGCCTGTTCCATGTTCACCTTCACCGCGGCAGCGCCTTCCTCGATGAAGGGCATGATCCGGCCGTGGACCGACCAGGATCCGTTGTTGCTTACGAAGACAGTGCCCGGGGTGTGCAGCATGCTTGGTGGGAAATACCGCTTGGCGCTCTCGTAATTGAGGACGGCCAGCGCCAACTGCCGCGAGTTGGTGGCACAGGCCGTCCGTCGGGCCGCTTCGCGGGCCGCCTGCACGGCCGGCAGGAGCAGCCCGATCAGCGTGGCGATGATCGCGATCACGACGAGCAACTCGACCAGCGTGAACCCGCGGCGGCCGTCCGGGGCCGGGAGCCAGTGGCTCATCCGCTGGTGTAACGAGAGCAGGACCTGATCCACCGCCGAGCCATCCTCGTCGCAGTCGATCCACGTGTCCGGCCAGCAATCGTTCGCGGCGTCGGGCCCTGGTCCGCCACCGGAACCGAGCAGGAACACGCCGTCTTCGGGATAGTGTGCCGGGGCGGGCGTATCGTCGGACATGACTGGCCTCGCGGGGGTCGTGCCAGCGGGCTCTTCCGCGCCGGCCCGACCGCTTCCTCCTGCACGCGGCATGCCGCGGTTGGGGGCGGCGTTTTCCCGCCGCATCCGCAGCATAGCCCCGGCCCGCCCCCGTTTCCGCCGATGAAATTCCCGGCGATCGCGGTGAAGTTTTCACCGCACGGCGGATGACGTCAGTCGTCGATGCCCAGGGCCTTGAGTTTCGTCCGCAGCGTGGCCCGGTCGAGGCCCAGCAGTTTGGCCGCGGCGGTGCGATTGCCGCCCGCGTGCGCCAGGGCCTCGCGCAAGAGCGTCGCCTCCACGAGTTGCACCGCGCGGTGGTGCAGATCCGGCTCCTCGAGCCCGGCAAACGCAAGCCGGGCCGCCGCCGCCCACTCCTTCACGGCGCTGCCCACCGCTGCGCCGGCGGCATCCACTCCCGCTCCTCCGGACGGCACGTCGGCCCATCGGCCCTGCGGCAGATGATCGGGCCGCAGCGTGCCGCCGCGGGCCACGACAGCGGCGTATTCGACCGCGTGCTTGAGCTCGCGCACGTTGCCCGGCCAGTCACGGTCGCGAAGCGCGGCGAGAAACTCGGCGGACAGTGCGGGCGGCACCGCGGCACCCGCCTGTCGGGCCACATGGCGGGCCAGAAAATGCCGCGCCAAGGGCTCGATGTCCTCGTGCCGGTCGGCGAGGGCCGGCATCGCGATGGGAAACACCCGCAGGCGGTGGTAGAGGTCCTCGCGGAACCGGCCGGCCCGCAGCGCCGCGGCCAGGTCGCGGTTCGTGGCCGCGATCACGCGCACATCGACGGGCCGCGGCACGACCGACCCGACGCGGGTCACCTCGGCGGACTCGAGCGTGCGCAGAATCTTGACCTGCACGTCGGCGGGGGCGTCGCCGATCTCGTCGAGAAAGATCGTGCCGCCGTCGGCCAGCTCGAAGAGCCCCGGCCGGTCGGCGGTGGCGCCCGTGAACGCGCCGCGCACGTGGCCGAACAGTTCGCTCTCCACGATGCCCGGCGCGAGTGCCGCCAGATTGGTGGCCACGAAGGGCCGCTCGCGGCGACCGCCATGGTCGTGGATCGCCCGAGCCGCAAGCTCCTTCCCGGTGCCGGTTTCCCCCTCGATCAGCACCGGCAGGTCGGTGGCGGCGACGAGCGCGATCTGCTTGAACACTTCCTGCATCGGCGGGGCCAGCCCCACCAGCCGGGCACTGGGCGCCGCGGGCTGCGCGGCGGCACCGCTCTGCGTGCCGGTCCGTTCAGCCAGCGCGCGGTCGACGACCTCCGTGATTCGCTCCAGATCGAACGGCTTGACGAGGTAGTCGAAGGCGCCGGCGTGCACGGCGCGGACAGCCGTGTCGAGGTCGCCGAAGGCGGTCATCACGATCACGGGGACGCCCGGGGCGAGCGCCCGCAGGTCGGGGATCGCCGACAGTCCGTCGCGGCCGGGCAGCCGCACGTCGAGCAGGATCGTGTCGGGACCCAGGCGGCGGCAGGCATCGAGCGCCGCGTCCACACTCGCGGCCAGTTCCACCGTGTGGCCCCCGTCGGAGAGCAGTTCGCGCAGGCTCCAGCCGATGGCCGGCTCGTCGTCGACGATGAGGATGCGGCTCATGCCGGGGGTCCTGGTGAGTGAATCACCGCGGAGAGTGTCTGCGCCGGCAGCGAGATTGCAAATCGCGTCAGGCCGTCGGAGCGGGACCACGTCAGGTCGCCGCCATGCTCCTCGGCCACGGCCTTGGCCACGGCCAGCCCCAGTCCGATGCCCTCCGGCTTGCCGGTCACGAACGGCTCGTGCAGCGTGTCGGCCAGTTCGGCCGCGGGCCCCGGGCCGCTGTCCTCCACGACCAGCCGGACGCGGTCGCCGGCGCGGCCGGCGACCAGGCGCACGGCCCCGCCCGGCCCCGCCGCATCGATGCCATTGATCGCCAGGTTGACCAGCGCCGCCCGCAGCGCCTCGCGCCGGCCCACGAGCGTGATCCCGGCCGGCACCTCGCAGTCGAGTCGCACGCCCACGTGGGCGCAGCGGGGCGCCGTCAGGTCGCGGACATCGGCGCACACCTCCGCGATGTCGAGAAGCACGGCGGTGGCTGCGGCACCGGCGGGCTTGCCCAGGGCGAGGAGACCGCGGACCTCCTCCTCGACGATTGCCAGTTGCCGCACCGCGACGACGAGACCGTCGTCCTCGACGCCGCGGCCGGCGGGTGGATGGCAGCGGCGCCGGTGCAGGTCGATCGCCAGACGGGCGCCGGTGATGGCGTTGCGCAGTTCGTGGGCGAACCCGGCGGCGAGCTGGCCGAGGAGCCGCTGCCTTTCGCCGGCGACGAGCGAACCGCGCAGCGACTCGAGCGTGGCGCTCATCCGGTTGACGCCGGCCACGAGCCGGCCGATCTCGTCGGCCGGCCGCGGGCCGCCCGCGTCCACGAGAGCCTGACCGAACTCGCCCTGGGCGATCCGGGCCACGTGCCGCTCCACCGCCCCGATGCGCGCGGCCAGCGTCCTGGTCGTGCGCAGCCCGAGCGGCACGAGCACGGCGAGCGTCGCCGTGGCCACGGCGAGCACCGGCCAGGCGGCATCGAAGGCGGTGGCCAGGATGCCGCGCACGGGAGTGAGCACGAGCACCGATTCGGGCCGTGGG
>Ga0315900_10010088_pt1 | contig 11885 bp, 9 predicted proteins | sample LakEriMetagenome_FD_203521 | JGI IMG/M metagenome (GOLD analysis project Ga0315900, IMG submission 203521) | Freshwater fungal communities from buoy surface, Lake Erie, Ohio, United States - Buoy 12 MA114 | ecosystem: Environmental > Aquatic > Freshwater > Lake > Lake biofilm | place: USA: Lake...
AACCTCGTGCATCGCGAGGTTTTGCACTACGAAGGGGCCTCCATCACCAGCGAGCGACATCCTGGCGATGCGGAGAGCGAATTCATCGCCAGCGAGGACAACTGGTTCCGTCCCAGCATGGCGCGCTCCGGCCCGGATGGCGCTCTTTACGTCGTGGACATGTACCGCTTCGTGCTGGAGCACCCTGAATGGATTCCGGCGGATATCGCGAAGGGGCTCGATTTGCGCGGGGGTGAGGACAAAGGGCGCATTTATCGCATCGCGAAAGCCGGGCTGCCCAAAAGTGAGACGACCGTATCCAATCCAATCAAAGCCATGGCGTCGTCGAACGGCTGGAAGCGTGACACGGCGCAAAGGCTGCTGATTGAGCGCCATGACACGTCCGCGGTGCCCGAATTGAAAAAACTGCTTGGCGCATCGCCTGCGGTGCGGATTCAGGCGGCGTTCACGACCATGCAGCTCGGCGGCATGACGCCGGAGGAAGCCTTCACAACCATCAAGCAGATGGCTCCTCAGGTGCGTGCCGCGGCATTGACAGCCACAGGCGTTTTGACAGACGATGTGTTCATTGATTTGGAAAAGCCGCTGCTGAAGCAAACGCCACCCAAGGCTCTCCCGTCAGCAACCATGCCGGTGATCACGAACAACAATCCCAACCGGCAGAAAGTGGTCGCCCAATACGTCGCAGAATCAGGCAAACTCGACGGTGACGCCAAACGCGGCAGCGCAGTGTTTCAGAAGGTCTGCATGATCTGCCACAAGATGGGAGATCTCGGCGTCGAAGTCGGCCCGGATTTGAAGACCGTCGCCACCAAGCCGCGAGAACAGCTCATTGAGGCCATTTTTGACCCGAACCGCGCCGTGGAGCAGCGCAACGCGGCCACGCAGGTGACGAAGAAGGACAAGACGCTGGTCGTCGGCCAGCTCGCCGCCGAAACACCCGGCAATATCACCATCCGCATGCCTGGCGGCGCTGAGGTCGTCGTTCTGCGCACAGACATTCAGGAAATGAAAACGCTGACAACCTCGATCATGCCCGAGGGCCTCGAAAGCGTGCTGACCGCACAGGACGTGGCCGATGTGCTCGCCTTCGTCGGCGGCAAGTGATCTCACTTCACATCACGCCACAGCCAGCGGAGCGCGTCGGGCAGGTTCGGGGCCATGCCTTTGCTGCCGTGGAAGCACTGGGTCCAGTCGATGCGGAAGTCGTAGTTCATGTATTTGAGCGCGGCGGCCATCTGTTTGTTCGCGATGGGCCAGTTGCCAAATTTGTTATCGAGGTCGTTTTCGCCATCGAGCAGGTAGATGCGGATGGGCTTGCGCTCGGTGAGGCGGATGAGGGAGGGATAGACGTGGCCGCCTTTGAGATCGACGAAGGATCCGACCCAGGATAGGACTTTGCGGAACTTGTCAGGGCGTTCCCACGCGGCGGTGAAGGCGCAGATGCCGCCGGAGGAGCCGCCGGCGATTCCCCAAGCCTCGGGCTGCGGGCGAAACTTCGTTTGATAGCGCTTTTCGACCTCGGGCAAGATTTCTTCGAGAAGGAAGCGCACGTAAGCATTGCCGAGCGAGTCGTATTCGAAGCCGCGGTTCGCGGCCTTGTCGCCGGGCTTTTGGTGCAACTTGCGGCCGGGGTCGATGAAGACGCCGACGGTGCGCGGCATCTCCTTTTTGTGGATGAGATTGTCGAAGACAACGGATGCGCGCATCGAGCCGGCCGGATCGACATGACGCGAACCGTCCTGCCAGACCATGAGGCAGGTTTCCTCGCCGGGTTTGAAGCCAGTTGGCAGGTAAACAGTCACATCGCGCACGGTTTCGGGGAAGACCTTGCTGGTTCTCCATTCAAACTTCTCCAACCGTCCCTGCGGCACGTCTTTCCGAGGCATGCTATCCGTGGTGTAATCGTAGTGCTCCACATGCACGGTGCCTGCGAGGCGGGGCATGCCTTCGGATTCGATGCGGTAGCCGAATTCGGAAAAGTTTGGCATTTCAGCGGCAAGCACCTGCAGACCGTCCTCACCCAATGAAACCATCTCGCCGATGAACGAGCCATCCAACTGCACCACACGGGCGGGCTTGGGGTCGATGACGGCCCAGGCGACGGTGGTGGCCTCGATTTTCGCGCCGGCACGGCCTTGGGCGAGGTTGTTGAGGCCAAACCACTTCACGACTTTGTCATGCAGGGCTTTCTGCGCATCAGGCTGGAGCGCGGTTTTCAGCACCTCGGCGAGCTGTCTGGGGGTGATGGGCGGCTGCCACGCGGGTTTGTTCTGAGCCTGGACGAGGCTGGCGAAAAGCAGAAGTGACGAGACGATGACAGCGCGCATGTGGGTCTCACTAACGCCGCCGTGTGAGGAAGAATATCGTTGGATTTTGCGCGATCACGCTATCACAGCGCAGCCGTGAAGGGCATTTTTCCCTCCGGCAGACCGGCGGTGCGCAGACGAGCCTCAATGCCCTCCATCATGGCGCGGACGTGACGCCATTTCGTGCGGTCGCGCATGAGTTGCATGCTGCGTTCATAAGACCCCCATTTGATGACCTCGATGTCCACATGGCGGACGCCCCAAGCGTCCATCTGGGAACGGCTGGGCTTGTAGAGGTCGATGGTGACGGTGCCGACGAGGGCGCTACCGTAGTCGTCCACCTCGTAGATCACATCCGGCTGGCCGGCGATGCGGAACTTGGTTCCGACGGGAAAGCGTGACCAATCGGCGGCGGCACTGCGGACGTTGCCGAACTTCAAGTTGGTGCCGATGGCATTTTTCACGCCATAGACGATGTGGTCGCTCTCGCTGTGGGTGTAGGCCGTGGTGCGGACACGCATCTGCGAATTGCGATGCAGATTCGAGGCGGCGATGAGCGGCGGCTTCGGTTCGTTGAAGACGAAGGTGTAGCGCTTGATCTCAGCAGGACGGAAGGGCACGTTCGTCGCGAGCGCCTTGCGAACCTCGTAAGTCTTGCCGGTTTCGAGGGGAGAGGCTTTGTGCAGCCGCTTCTCTTTCAAATAAGTCAGTAGTGGCTGCTTGGGCAAAGCGCAGGAGGAAAGCGCCGCCGCGAGGGTTAGGCACAGGCCAGAGAGCATCAAACGTGAGTTGCACATGGCTGAGTAATTTTTGAATTAAAGACAGCTTACTGTAAATTTCATACATATTCAATATCTAAGTCATAATTTTTAGATTACTAAACCTTAATTACCGTAGCCAATCATCAGACCATACCCTCAAAGCCGTGCGAAACCGTGTCTATAGGCTGGAAAGCCTTATTTCCCCTGCTCTTCCCACTGCTTCCGCCAGTGGTCGAGACGTTCCTTGATCCGGGCTTCGAGGCCGTTTGATGTCGGCTCGTAATACTGCCGCCCGCCCTCCAGGCAGCGCTGTGGCACGAACCCGCCCTCAAAGTCATGCGGATAGAGATATCCTTCCCCGTGGCCGAACTGTTTCGCTCCCTTGTAGTGGGCGTCGCGCAGATGTTTCGGCACCGGAAGTGTGCGGCCTTCCTGAATGTCTTTCAGAGCCGCATCGACGGCAAGATAAGCGCGATTGCTTTTGGGAGCGGTGGCCAGGTAAACCACGGCGTGCGCCAGGATGATGCGCGCCTCGGGCATGCCGATGGTCTCCACCGCCTGCTGCGCGGCCACGGCGACGCGCAACGCATTGCTGTCGGCCATGCCCACGTCTTCGCTGGCGGCGATGACGATGCGCCGGGCGATGAAGCGGATGTCCTCGCCGGCATGGAGCATTTTCGCGAGCCAGTAAATCGCCGCGTCCGGATCGGAGGCGCGCATGCTTTTGATAAAAGCGCTCGCCGTATCGTAGTGCGCATCACCATCGCCGTCATAAACGACGGTTTTCTGCTGCACCGAATCCTCAGCGGCGGCCAGCGTGACAATGATCTCACCCGCATCGTTCTTCGGCGTCGTGAGGACGGCCAGTTCGAGCGCGTTCAGGCAACGCCGCGCATCGCCATCGGCGATGGTGGCCAGGTGACGACGTGCATCGGGCTCCAGGCGGGCGTTCATGGCACCGAGACCGCGTTCTGAGTCGCGCAAAGCACGATCCATGAGCGCCTCGAGGTCCTCAATGCCCAGCGGCTCCAGCGTGAAGACTTGTGAACGGCTCACCAGCGGGCTGTTCACATAGAAGAACGGATTGTGCGTCGTGGCGCCGATGAAACGCAGCGTGCCACGTTCCAGATGTGGCAGCAGCACGTCCTGCTGCGCCTTGTTGAAGCGATGAATCTCGTCCACGAAGAGAATCGTGGTCTTGTTGTAGAGCCGCAGATGCTGTCCGGCGTGCTCGGCCTCCTTGCGGATGTCTGCCACGCTGCTTTCCACACCGCTAAGCGTGACAAAGCGTGACTTCGTCTCCTGGGAAATGATATGGGCCAGAGTGGTTTTCCCCACGCCGGGAGGTCCGTAGAGAATGAGTGATGAGAAACGGTCCGCCTGCACCGCACGGCGCAGCAGCTTGCCCTCTGCCAGGATGTGCTGCTGGCCCGCATACTCGTCCAGCGTGCGCGGACGCATGCGCGAGGCGAGCGGCGCGCCCGCATGATGCACCGCCGCGGCCGCACGCGGCGGCTCGGGCGGTGTCGTGGCAAAAAAATCGTCGCTCATGCGGGTTCAGACGATGAATGACGCGGATTCGCCCCGGCGGCAAATCGCAGTTTGCACGAGCGCCAGGTTTGGTGTTCGGATAACACCGTTTCTCCGCATGAAGCTCTCTAAAAAAGCCGAATACGCCCTCCGCGCCCTCGTGGCGATGGGGCGTGAGCCAGAGGGCGCGAACTTCTCCATCCAAGACCTCTCCCGCAGCGAGCAAATCCCGCTGAAGTTCCTGGAGCAGATCCTTCTCACTCTGAAAAACGGCGGTCTGCTGCGCAGCAAGCGCGGAGTCGGCGGCGGCTACCAGCTCGTCACGCGCCCGCATCGCATCACGCTGGGCGAGGTCGTCGCGCTGTTCGACGGCTCTTTTGACCCGCTGCCCGGTGCCGACCATGCGGCGTTGAGCGAAGTCTTCGGGGAACTGCGCCAGCAAGTGAACCAATGGTTCGTCGATCACACCATCGCCAACATCATCGAGAAGGAGCGCTCGCGTGAATCGGTGTCGTTCGACATCTGATCACTTGCCGAAGAGCCACAGCGCCAGAACCAGCGTCCAGGCGATGTTAAACACCTGGCCGCCGAGAAAAGCGAGCGCGGGACGCCCCCCTCCGAGCGAGAACAGCTCCCCAAGCCGCGTCTCCAGCCCGATGCAGACGAACGCGGCGGCAAACCATGCCTCGCGCACAGCTTTCAATGGCTTGCTGGCCGCTGCGGCCACTTCCGCAGGCACCAGATAAGAAAAGATCACCGAGGCCAGAACGAAGCCTATGACGAATTTCGGGAAGCGCTCCCAGATGACCTTCACCGACACCTTGCCGCGCTCGCCATTCGCACCACCGCGCATGCTCCACCAAACGGAGAGCACAAAGGCAGCGACGCCAATCAGCACATTCTGGCTGAGTTTGACGATGACGCCGACCTTCGTCGCATCTTTGCCCACCTGCTCGGTGGCTGCGGCCACTGAACCGCTTGTGTCGAGCGTCCCACCGAGCCAGGCTCCGCCTACCGCCTCGCTGAGGCCCATTTGTTTGATGACGACGGGCATGAAGATCATCATCGGCACCGCGCATAGCAGCACGATGGAGGTCACGTAGCTGAGCTTTTTGCGGTCGCCTTGGATCGCACCGCATGCGGCGATGGCGGCCGACACGCCGCAGATCGACACAGCCGTGGAAAGCATGACGCCGAACTCTTCGTCCACCTTCAGCTTCTTCGCGATGAAGAAGCACGCATACCACACCACGGGAATGACCAACGCGGCCTGGATCAGGCCCGGCATGCCCGCCTTCAGCATCTCCGGCAGCAAAATCGTCGCGCCGAGCAGGACGATGCCCACTTTGATGAAAAACTCCGTGCGCACCGCCTCACGCAGCCACTCCGGGACGGGCAGCGTGTGACTCCAGATCAGCCCCAGACCAAGAGCGAAGATCACATATTCCAAGCCATAGGCCTTCACCGCCGGCTGCGCGGCGATCCACTGCGATGCCCAGCCGAGCGCATACACGATGACGGCGCCAAGGATGAAGGGAACCATCTTTTTTCCCAAGGAGGCAAGCAACGCCACGCCGGAGATCACGAGAAACCACACTGGCAGCATCGTTTCCGAAGGGAAGATGCCTTTGGACGCCGCGATCAGCACCGGCAGCGCCGCCAGCACCGCGAGCCAGTCCTCATTTTTCCACCACGGGGCGGCAGTTGGCACGGGTGATGGATAAGCGGAGTCTGCAGCGGCGGGATTGGGTGTGTCAGGCATGGTCGGGAGAAAAAGAAATCGCGGCGGGAAAACCGCCGCGATTCAAACGCCCTTCATGCGAGGCATTTTACTGCCAGTTGCCAAACGCGTAAGGATTGTAGTTCGAGGGCTGGCCATAGCCGTAGTTTGGCTGCGCATAGCCCCCATTGTAAGGCTGGCCGTAGCCGCCGCCATACGGCTGGCTGTAACCGGAATTGCAATTCGGCTGACCGAATCCTCGCTGCTGACGGCTGTTTTGAAGCGCCCCGCCAGCCAGAGCACCGAGCAGACCGCCGATGGCAGCTCCTTCAAGACCCCGGCGGCTTTGATTGCCAATGATGCCGCCTGCCGCCGCGCCGAGCAAGGCACCGGTCACCGCCCCCTGAGCAGGCGGACGACCATAGCCACCTCCATAACCTCCGGGTCCATACCCGCCGCCGTAATACGGATCGACGCAGGAAGAAAGCGTCAGGGAAAGAAGCACGGAGCCGAGAGTGATGGAGCGCATGATTGAGTTCTTCATAACTGTGTTGAGGATGTTCTCTGCGCATCTGACGCGGCGCTTCGTGAGCTATTCGATCTTTTTTCAGTCCAAGTCTCACAGCCACTCCCATTGTTGCAAATGCCGGCCATCTGCGCTGGGATAGCCCCAACCATGAAGCTCGTCACCGCTCTCTTTTTCCACGTCTTAGCACTTCAAGCCTTTGCCGCGCCGGATGTCGTCATCTACGGCGGCACGTCCGGTGGTGTCGCGGCGGCGATTCAGACGGCTCGCATGGGAAAAACGGCCGTTTTGATCGAACCGACGAAATTCCTCGGCGGCCTGACCACGGGCGGACTCGGCGCGACGGATATCGGCAACAAAAAGGCCATCGGCGGCATCTCGCGGGAGTTTTACTCGAATGTCTTTACCTACTACGCCGATCCCACGAAGTGGAAGCAGCAGACACGCGAACAATACTTCGCCAAGCGTCCGCACGGCAACAGCAGCACCGAAACCACCATGTGGACCTTCGAACCGCACGCCGCGACGGAGATCTACGACGCGATGCTCGCTAAGGTGAGAGGCAAGGTCACCGTCGTGTTCGGTGAACGGCTCGATTTGAAGAAGGGCGTGGTCAAAAATGGCGCTCGCATCACCAAGATCATCATGGAGAGCGGCAAGGAGTTCGAAGGAGCCATGTTCATCGATGCCAGCTACGAAGGCGATCTCATGGCGAAGGCGGGTGTGAGCTACCACGTCGGTCGCGAGCCGAATTCACAGTATGGCGAGACCATCAACGGCCTCCAGATGGCCGGTGCGAAGCATCATCAGTTCGTCAAAAACGTCGATCCATATGTGAAGCCGGGCGATCCGAGCAGCGGACTCGTTTGGGGTGTCACGCCGATGCCACAGGGCAAGGACGGCGACGGCGACCACCGCATCCAGGCCTACAACTTCCGCATGTGCAACACGGACGACGATTCCAACCGCGTCCCCTTTGCGAAGCCCGAAGGCTACGACGAAAAGCAGTTCGAACTGCTTCTGCGCAACTGCGAGGCCGGCGATCCGCGTCATCCCTGGGCACCCACGCCGATGCCGAACCGCAAGACGGACACGAACAATAACTTCGCCTTCAGCACCGACATGATCGGCATGAACTACGACTACCCGAATGGCGACTACGCCACTCGTGCAAAGATTTGGAAAGCCCACGAAGACTATCAAAAAGGCCTCATGTGGACCCTCGCGAACCATCCCCGCGTGCCCGAGAAAATCCGCGCCTACTACTCGCAGTGGGGCTTGGCGAAGGATGAGTTCACCGACAACGGCAACTGGCCGCGCCAGATGTATGTGCGCGAGGCCCGTCGCATGATCGGCGGCTACGTCATGAGCGAGCAGAACTGCAAACGCCGCGTCATCGTCGAGGACAGCGTGGGCATGGGTGCCTACAACATGGACAGCCATCACACGCAGCGCTACGTCACGAAGGAAGGATTTGCCCGCAACGAGGGCGACATCCAGATCGGAGTGCGTCCGTATCCGATCAGCTACCGCAGCATCACGCCGAAGGCCGAGCAATGCACGAACCTGCTCGTGCCCGTCTGCCTCAGCGCCAGCCACATCTCGTATGGCAGCATCCGCATGGAGCCCGTCTTCATGGTCATGGGCCAAAGCGCCGCCACCGCCGCCGTGCTCGCCATCGAAAACGGCGTCGAACTGCAAAAGCTCGACTACGAGAAGCTCAAAGAGAAGCTCCTCGCCGATGGTCAGGTGCTCGACTTCGAGTCCCCGCCCATGCCCGAGCACATCGCCTTCACCAAGGAACAACTCGGCGGCATCGTCGTCGATGACAGCGAGGCCGATCTGACCGGCTTCAGCTCCGAAGGCCACACCACACCCGGTTTCGTCGGCCAGGGCTACCGCCACGATAGCGACAGCCTCAAAGGCGAGCAAAAGGCCCGATTCACCCCGAATCTCCCCGCCGCAGGCCAGTATCGCGTCGCCATCGCCTACACCGCGCTCGGAAATCGTGCCGAAAAAGTCCCCGTCATCATCCACCACGCCGACGGCGAGAAAACGGTGATCGTGAACCAGAAGGACAAGCCCACCGAGAAGCACAACCTGCTCCCGCTCGGCACCTTCCACTTCGAGTCCGGCAAAACCGGCTGGCTCGAAATCCGCAACGAAGGCACCGCCGGCCACGTCATCATCGACGCGGCGCAGTGGATACCGGCGAAGTGAATTCGACTCAGTTCCAACAGTGTTTTGATGGAGTTTCCCCTCCGAGCTTGACCGCTTGCGTGAACTCTCCTTCATGTAAGCCAGTTTCAAACCTTCAACCCAACCCCTATGCCTCTCTCCGTCGGTTCCCAAGCCCCTTCCTTCACCCTCAAGTCAAAGTCCGCCTCAGGCCTCTCTGATGTCACATTTCCAGTCGCTGGGAAAAACACCGTGCTGCTCTTTTTTCCGCTCGCATTTACTGGTGTCTGCACCCAGGAACTCTGCGACATTACCGCAGGACTCAGCGCTTACAGCGCCTTGAACGCAGATGTGATTGGCATCAGCGTGGATAGCCCCTTCGCTCAAGAAGCCTGGGCTCAGAAGGAAAAAATCGGCATCACACTCGTCAGCGATCTGAACAAAGAGGCAACCAAGGCTTATGATGTGCTCTTCCCTGGCCTCGCCGGTATTGGCGACACATCCGGCCGTGCAGCATTTGTTGTTGATAAAAATGGCATCGTTCAATACGCAGAGCAGACCGCGACGCCAAAAGACCTGCCAAACTTTGAAGCCGTGCAGGCGAAGCTTCAGACTTGCAATGCCCCCAAAACATGAGCCAACTGATATGAAATCTGAAGTGCCCGAAGCGCACCATCAGACAGCATGAAACGCAAAAGAGACCCCGCAGGGGAAATCATCAAGAAGCTGCGCGAAACCGCGGGCATCACCAGCAGAGGCCTTCATAACGGCAGGGCAAGGACTTGAGCGGAGCCCAGCCGTTCACGTCGATGATGATCTGATCGGCACGCACGCAGGCCCGGAAGACTTCCACGGGCACGCACTTCTGCGAGACGACAAGTACCTCCGCGGCCTCAATGACTTCTTTGGCATCCTGTTTGAGCAACTGTGCCAGGTGCGGCATGCGGGTCTGGATCTGCTGCTCGTTCGAGCCAATGAGACGGGAGAGATTGATCTGCGGGTCGTATATGCTGACGGTATGACCGCGGCCGATAAGCGTCTCCGCCGCGGCCACGAGCGGGCTGCCGCGGAGGTCATCCGTGTCCGCTTTGAAAGCGAGGCCGATGAAGCCGATGCGGCGCTTGCCGCTCTTTTCGATGAGCTGCACGAACTGCTGCTGGTGCGCGTCGTTCGTGGCCTGGGTGTTTTCGAGCAGCGGCAGGTTCACGCCCTGCTGGCGGGCAAAGGATCGCAGCGCGGAGACATCCTTTGGCAGGCAGGAGCCGCCAAACGGCGTGCCGGGGCGCATGTAGTAGCGGGAGATGTTCAGCCTTGTGTCCTGGCAGACGACATCCATCACGCGCAGTGCGTCCTCGTTGAGGTGTTTCGCAAGGCGGCCGATCTCGTTCGCAAAGCCGACCTTCAACGCGTGGAAGTAATTGCAGGAGTATTTGATCATCTCCGCGCCTTCCCAGCGCAGAACGGCAGGCGTGCCGCCGAAAAGACTCATGACCTCGTCACTGGCAGGCGCATTGCCATACTCCGTGCCGACGACGGCCAGCGAGGGCTCGCGGAAGTCCGCCACGGCTGTGCCTTCACGCAGGAACTCGGGGCAGTAGAACACTTGAAGGCTGCCGCTTTGCAGGAGATCGGCAAACTGCTCGCCCACCATCTTTCGCGTGCTGCCGGGCAGCATCGTGCTGCGGAAGATGACGATGTGCTTCTTCCCCTGCTGACGCAGCGCCGCGGCGATCTGCTGCGTGACGTGCGTGACGTAGCCGAGATCGAGGCTGCCGGAGGGCAGCGAAGGTGTGCCGACGCAGATGATGCTGATCGATGAGGCGGCGACGGCCTCCGCGGCATCGGTGGTGGCACGCAGGCGGCCCTCACGGCAGGCGCTTTGCAGCATGTCATCGAGCTCCGGCTCCACGATGGGGGAGCGGCCTTCGTTGAAAGCACGCACCTTGGGCTCATGCACATCGACGCCGATGATTTGATGCCCGATTTGAGAGAGGCAGCCGGAGGTGACGGCGCCCACATAGCCAAGTCCGAATACTGAGATGGTCACGAGAGAAAAAAGAGTGCGAAAACGGCGACCAGACTGGCACATTCCTCCGGCACGACCAACCAAAAACAGGCTATTTGTTGGTCAAAAGAAGCAAACAATCTCACCCAGCATCGAACGGGCCTCGGGTCCCGTAGGGCCCCAAAAAAGCACGAATTGCTTCATCGGCGAAAGACGTAGATTCTCCGGCCAGGGAACTCGAACGCGGTTTCAGCCTTGTTGAAGCCCCCAGCCTGGACACCATTGGGCAGGCCGGCACCGATGTCTAACCGGATGCCGAGTTCGAACGGGGAATTAGACTCGAGCCCGCCATGCTGTTCGAGGGCTTGGAGGGCATTCCAGTCCGGTTGCTGCACCGCGATGCGAATGCTGGTGCCGCGATGGGGGATGAAGCCTTCCTTCGTCCGCTACGCGCCCGGCTAGGACAACCATAGCAGGCTGGGGGCATGGTCGAGGAGAATGAGGAACTGCATCTCAGTCTCGTTTTGAGCCTGGTGGACCCGAGCCAACCACATGAGCGGTGGCGCAATGGTTACTAAAAACGGCGATCCATCGCTGTCTGTGGCCGCTCGTCTGCCAAAGCTTGGCAGCGGTGATAGCGAGCCCCCCCCAAGCGAGGTCGGCGAAGTTCGCCGAACAACCGATATGGCCGCGCGAGTTCCACAATCGAAGCGATTACATGACCTTCGGGCGGGTAGGATGACACCCAACAAGGCGAACAACGGCACAATCAGGCGGTTGAGCAACTCGCTATGCCCTCCCCCCCCCCACACACAGTGGTCAACGCGCACGGCAGCGGCACGAGCAGATCTGCAAG
>Ga0315900_10010090_pt1 | contig 11883 bp, 8 predicted proteins | sample LakEriMetagenome_FD_203521 | JGI IMG/M metagenome (GOLD analysis project Ga0315900, IMG submission 203521) | Freshwater fungal communities from buoy surface, Lake Erie, Ohio, United States - Buoy 12 MA114 | ecosystem: Environmental > Aquatic > Freshwater > Lake > Lake biofilm | place: USA: Lake...
CGAACATGGGCCCCGCAGGCACAACCTCCCGGTTGTCGAATCGTTCCTGTTCGCGAGTCACGTCGGTCACAACAAATGGCCCACCGGACGCCACCACCTGCAGGACTTCCCCCTCCTGGATTTGATGCAGGGTGTCTGTTGCCAACCGCTGCCCCAACACCCGGTTGAACAACGCCGACTGCACCGCTGAGAGAGCCAATCTCAGCAGGAACTTGCGCCGGGCCCGGGGGATGTCGCGGGGATGCTGCGCACCACGGAGCAGGTCCAGTCCCTGCAGGAGCGTCTCGTTGTCCCTGCCAAAACGCTGCTCGCCAAAGTAATTCGGAACTCCCTGTCGTCGCAGGTAATCGACAATCGGCTCGACAGCGGTCGCTGCGGCGGGCTGGGTCTGGCGAATCACGATCCGAAAACGATTTCCTCTCAGGTGGCCCGGTCGCAGCTTGTTGGAGTGCCGACCGGTTTGCAGCACTGCGATCTGTGGGTGCGTCAGTTCCTTCAGTCGAGGCTCGCATTTTGCTGGTACAGACAGCCATTGTCGCGTCACGGCATGCCGGTCTTTCAGGCCGGCCATTCCAACATCCTGATGCGAGATTTTCAGGTCACGGGCAATATGGCTCACCAACTGCTCAGCTGACAGGCTCCGTTTTTCGACCCAGAGATAGAGGAATTCTCCAGTGCCAGAGGGAGCGTAGGCCGGGATTTCCTCCACCTCAAAATCCTCGGGGTGCGTCCGCAGCACTCCGCCGATACCGGTCCAGGCCCGGCACAAGCGGGGTATGGGGGCCAGCGCCCACCCTGCCTCGGCCAAGGTTGTTCTTGAAGGGAGTTTCTCGCCAGGTGTCGGTGCTGGCGGAGAGGTGGTGGAGGACTCTTCGGTGTCTTCGTTCATGGATCAATTCACGGGATACCGCAACAGGTGCGGTTTTTCAGTGGAGAGGATTTTTCGGTAGAGCCAGCGGCGTGGCGGAACCTGGCCGGGGAGCGAGGTCGATCGACCAGGCTTCAGGAGCTGGATGAATGGTGGAAATCGGCATCAATCTTGGGGAATCAGGCGCCACAATCGGTCGCGGATCGCGAGATGAATGCGTTCGTCCCATTCTGCAGCAACATGGGCTGGAAAATCGAGGGGGTTGGCGTAATTGGGTCCACTCTCGCGCAGGAATCCCCGGGCTGGGTCACCCAGATCGATGTCCTCGTGAGGAGGGGCCACCGGCCACGGACCCCAGACAAAGCGGTTGCGGGTGTAGAAGTTCGCGCTCGCATTGACGGTCACTGGTCGCTCCCCGGGCGGTTGCAGGGCCCGCCCCGTCGATGAGGGGTCGAGCAACACCAGCAGGTCGATCGCCAGGGGGGTTTCACTGCGGGCCAGTGCTTCGGCGGCCTGCCATGCGGTCAGCCCACCCCAGCTGTTCCCCACCATGGCGATCCGATCCCCCTGATGCACCCGCATGTGCTCCCGCAGGTAGGTCACAATCGCATTCGCCAGGGGTGGATTGGAGTCATTGATTTGGCCAGGTGATGTGCCATTCCAGTTGAAGTAGACTGTCTCAACCCCCTCGCGACGGACGTCGCCCGCCAGGCGGTACATGCCACTGCTTCCCTCCCGGCGCTTCGCGGTGCCGGCGATCTGCCGGGGACTGGGGTCACTGTTCATTCCCCCAACGAAGACACAGACAAGCTGGGCAGGCCGCTGAACCGGGGTGACTGTGGTCGGTGAACGCTCACTGTTTCCCGGTTGAGCCCCGCAACGAGGTGGGAGGGCCATCGACATTCCCAGCCAGGCCAACGTCAGTAATGAGTCTCGCACTAATTGACTCTGTCTGAACATCGTGGACCTCTCGCTCCCGTCGTGGCCTGAATCAGCGCCCCCGGGGGTGATGGTCATCGACCACACCCAATCGAGGGGGGGCAAGGTTATCGCAGAAGCCTGCTCGACGTTGAATCTCAGTTTCCAGAGCCGCAGCCCTTGGCTGTCTGGTCACGATTCCGGGGGACATCCCTGAAATCGACCCGACCGGCTAGCACGGACCGCACACAGATCGGGATGACTTGATCGCTAAACCTCGTTGAAGAATCTTTGTCTTCGAGATTGTCAGGTTACGCGGCGGCCAACTCGCCGCGTTGAGCCGCAGGAAAGCCAAACCAGCCCCGATTCGATTTCGGAGCCGTGAGAGCGTCCCACAGCGCCCAGGCAAAAATTTGGGCAATCTGGACGGCGTGACTGAAGCACAATACCGGCTCCGCAGCCCTTCCGAGGCCTCGGGAAGTTCCCATTTTGGCAGACGGGAAGCTTCGGTTCGGAAATCTACGTCTGGTACGGAGTCTGTTCCGCGAATGTTTCCACGACAGCGGCGGAGTAGTAGCCCTTGTCCGCGACAACATCCTCCACGTTCACGTCACTCTGCGCCTGTTGCAGGTTGACCTGTGCCTTATTCACCGTATCATCCAGTGTCTGCCGGTCACCCACGTTCGCGGGGAAATCTCGGCGGCCACGATCATCTCGGTCTTGAGGTCGGCCGCGTGTTCCGCCTTGTAGTGTAGGCCAGATGCGTTGTGCCGTCGTTCCACTATGCGATGCGAATGTCGGAAACACTGGGACTCTTCCAAACGTCGTTTAAAACCTGCTTGTTCTTGCGGGATTTGCCGAACCGCTTCAACTCCTCGATCGCCGGCGTGGCATCGGTGGCAATCGTTCCCGACTCCCGCATCAGCTTCGTCACATACTCACGCAAGTTCTCTTCCGAGTCCCGCCGAACAATGCTCTTCATCGTGGCATTGGCTTCGAGCGTGGTGGAATCGACAGCCAGCACCTCTCCATCAAGCAGTTTCTTCGCCTTCGCCAGGGCGAGCACCCGGGTGAAAAGCTGGTAGTGAACCTCCAGCGACAGGCGGTCTCGAATCACGGTGAAAGAGGAGTGGTCAGGTGAGTCCTGAGTCACCGGGATCCCGAGGAATCTCGAAGCGACAGCAAGTCGCTGCGGCGCCACGCGATCCCCCGCTGGGAGCCAATTCCCGCAAGGTAGCCCGCCACAACATCTGGACGTAGACCCCGGGGGAATCCCGGGCCGGCCGGACTCGGCGTAGTACGGTTCTCAGAGCCCCTCGATCCAGTCATCAAAACCGGCTTCGCCCAGCAACCCGTTCAGCTTCTCTTAGAAGACCTGTACCGGCGAAACTGGCAACTGGGGAGCAGTTATCGACGGGTCCGCCTGACGCTCCGTTTATTCGCTTTCTCAACTCCTTTGAATCACTCCGACCAGCCACAACTCCGTTCGAAGGCGAATGATGGCGCCACCACTCGAGTGCGGCAAGGTACCAGTGGGGAGATTTTCAACGGGCCGTTAGTTGCGACCCGCCCCGATTTGAGCCGAATCGTGTCACAGGAAACTAGGCCTGCATGCGGGCGTTTTCACTCATGAGTTGGTTGCGTAGGTGCACCAAATCGGCTTCACGACGACGTCCCAAGCATACGAATCAGATTGGTTGTAAACCACAATTTGGTTTTTGGAAACGGTCGATGGTGAAAAAAGGTCATCCGCTACGGCAATCGGCACATTCCGGAACTCCCACTTTGTTGACGAACTTGGTACCTTGCTTCCATCGATAAGATAGCTTCCGACCGGCCACTGGTTTACGGGAGTCCCTTGCCGAACGACCGTTGCGATTGCTCGCTTGACGCCCGCATCACCGGCAAAGATAACGCTTGGAATCATATAAGAGCCTGGTAACGCGAGAAATGGTAAGATCAAGGCAGGATTCTTTTTTTCCCCAACCGGATCCGGAATTGAACCTCCAAAGATTCGCCTCACATTGCCAGTCGTTCCGACAATCACACTGTTGTCGGATTCCTCGAAATCAATACCACCGTTGGTAGGCGCTACTTGTGGATCCCTTCGGAGAATTAGACTCGTGCGGGCCTCTGCCCAAATTGGTGATCCATCGTGCTCTCGGACACACTCGCCACACGCGTTAACAATCCAGACAAAAAGGCGTTGACGAGCGTCCTCACCCGGGTCCTCGGTCTTGACACTTTTCTCTGGAAAGGTGAAGCGATAACAGTCACCATCTTTGGCACCCTTGACATGTGCAACTTGTGATTTAACCTGATCGCAGGTCCATGATTTAGGTTGCTCACTTGAAAAGTAGCCCGCATAGCAGGAGCAATCCTCAGATAATTGAACGGTTAATTCAATTTGGCTCTTGACTAACAGTGTTTCGTCGGATTGTAGTTCTGCTTCTAAAACGTTTGCGTCGTTATCCGGGGTTGTGCATTTGAGGTTGCTGTAAAAGCTGTGCATGTGATTGAGTCCGGAGCGAGAGGAAATCGAGGTGAGTAAGGAACAGCCAGAAAAGTGCTAGTATCAGTCAGGCTCAGTCAATTAGTAGGCTCACGTTTTCGAAGTCAGCACGACCTTTTCGAATGTACAGACCGCATGCGGTGTTGGCCTGCAGTTGACGTTGAAAATTGGAACCGATCTGCATGAACGTGTTGTTGACTTGGACGGATTCAAGCTTGCCGTGGGTGACCACAATCTTGAGATGAACTGGTGAGGTCGGGGGCTTCAAATCGAGTTCGCCTCCCGGCTCGATGACGATGTCACGGTCAGCACTATTCGGCGCCGGAAGTTCAATGCGTTGGAGTCGACACTGTTCTCCTTCGATCCGAAGGACAACCATCGTGTACGCCTTTGTGGGCAGTCCACTTAAATCCGCGAACTTGGAGACCGCGATCTCACGTCCGAGGAATAGTCCAGCGTCACCTTGGAAATTGGTGATGTCTGCACTGAGAATGAGTGACGAATTGGCTTTGGTCATCTCCCCTAGAAAAAGGGTGTTCGTTGCCAGCGTGTCTAAAGTAACAGCCGGCTTGGAGTTGTGGTAGACTGGCGTTTCGGAACGTTTCGCTGGATCAGTCCGATCAAGAATGTAGGGTTTAGTCCCAACAGATCTCTCTAAAGCGGTTATTGCGGTGACAGTGTTGGGAGGGGCCAGGATTGGTTCAGGGTTGTTTTGGCGATCCACAGCGCGCATTATGGGGCTGGCACACCACAGTAGTAGCAGTAATAGGGGCACTGCCGAAATCGAGAGGACTTTTTGGTGGCTGTGCACCCAAGGGAGGATTCCGTTTGATGTTGTTGGTTTTTGCTTTCCCGGAACAGGCAGGTTTTGGATGTGGTTGACTAAGTCCGCCGCCGCCTGAGTGCGCTCGGTGCGGTCCCATTTCAGGCAGCGTTCGCACAACGCTGCAACTGCTTCGGGCACCTCCGGCTTGCGCTGACGGACTGGCGGGATCACTAGCCCTGGATCACTTACCCGGCGCTCGTAATCCCCCTTCACACGGCGTTGGTACTCGACGGGCAGTTTGCCGGTCAAAAGCTCGTAAAAGACCACCCCGAGGCTGTAGAGGTCGCTGCGGCCGTCGATTCGGCTCGGCCCGTACAGGACCTGCTCGGGCGAGGCGTAACCCGGGGAGTGCCCGGAACCGTCCGACTCCAGCGACTCGATTCTCGCTGCCAGTCCAAAGTCGGCGAGGTGGGGCTGGCCCCGGTCATCTAGCAGAATGTTCAGTGGCTTGATGTCGCGGTGATAGATGTCCTCGGCGTGTAAGATCGCCAGTGTGCGGGCCAGGTCGGCGATGATCTGCACCGCCTCCTGCCAAGTGTGGGCACCCCGCTTGCGGAGCTGCTCGCTGAGGGCTCCGCCCTGCATGAACTTCATGACCATGAACGGCGAGCCAAACTGGTCGGTCCCGGTGTCCAGAACCGGAACGACCCGTGCCCCCTTGTTGTGCAGCTGCCGGCTTTTCCGCCCCTCATCACGCAGCGTTTTCAGCAGGTTGTCGGTGTTCTTCTCGGGTCGCAACACCTTGACCGCGACTTCGTCGTCGAGATCGGGATCATGGCAGAGATAGACCGCTCCAAACCCCCCTTTGCCCAATTGTCGAACGACTTCGTATTTGCCCACCCGCGTTGGCAACGACTCCGTGGAGGGCTTGGCCACAGGCTGGGGGCGTTCGGAGAGTTGAAGCGGTGGGGCGGCCGCCAGGAGGGGCTGAATGATGCCCGGGCCGCGTGGGAACTCATCGGGCACTGGTCCGGGAGCGACAGGCCACGGTTTCGCGGGGGGATTCTCGGCGACGAACACCTTGGTGGTGTCGTGTGGGCCGGGCTCCTCCCAGGATTCACGAGCCGCCAGGTCCAGGGCCCGGGAGGCGATTTCCGGGATACTTGCCGCGAACTGCGGAAGCCGGGAGATGTACCCCGCCACAGAGATGGGCTCTCCCCGCCGCTGCCGCTCCTGCAACTCCGCCGTGAGGAGCTTTTCGAGCAGTCCCGGATGGCAATCGTGCGGTGTGCGGTAGAGATAGCGTTCGATCTCGGGTTGCCGACCGGCACGCAATTCGTCGCGAAAAACAGACAGGCACTGCTCCGCCGTCAAAGGCGGTTCAGTTGCGATCTGCAAGTCTTTCTGCGGTTGGGACATTGCCAAGCCTACACATCCACGGGCTCATCTCGTTCCGATGGTTCCACGCTACCCGTCTGTCGTTCTGAAGGCAAGAAAAAAATGAAGGTCAGTGATGGTTTTTCAATGCCTGGGTGGGGCTCGACCGCTCGATGGAATGGCTCGACGACACGTATCGCGCAGGGTCCATCGAATGCCTCTCAAGTGCTCCTTAAGCAGTGTGTGCGCATGAATAGTTATTGGCGGGCGCGGAGTGACCTCTCTGGGGCTTGGTAGCGGACCTCGAGGTGCGGTGTCGGCAGCAGTTTCTGTCCGGCGGCCATCGACTGACATCCTGCTTCCACCAATCCCCCCGTCAGCAAGGTCCGTTCGACGGGGTCGAGCGAATGCCCGGTCAAGAAGGTCTGCTCGGCTTTTCGCATCAGGGGAGCCGAGTAGGCGACGTTGGGTGTTGGTGGCAGGTAGAAGAGCGTTGACAGTGGTTCGGACTGATCCCGACGCTGGACGGCCACCGTGAAATCACCCACCAGGCCATTCAGCAGCAGCATCGTCGCCTTCAACCCGTCGTTGTGCTCGTAGCGATACGCGATCGGGTCGGCGACCCACTCCCGCATCTGGGCGACCGTTGGGTACCGGTGGCTGAATGTCTCGGGCTGCTTCAGCGTCTGCGAGCGAGCCAGGCAAGCGGCGAACAGCTTGGGGTTCAGTCCCCCCTCGTTCCAGCTCGGCCGCTCCAGCAATTGCCAGACTGCCTCCCCTCGCAGGGCCTGCAGCGACTTCACGCCGGTTTCTCCCCCCGGGCGGCGTTCAACCAGGCACTGCATCATTTCGAGGGCGTGAAAGTCGTAGCTGTCGAGCCCCCCGATCGCCACTCCCACCACCTCATCAATCGGGCAGCCCTGTGGCAGATCAAGGTCGGGCATCCGCCAGGTCATCGGCAAGGAGGACCCGGCCGCAAAGCCGAACTTCAACTCCCGAGACAGGTCCACCATCTCACGGGCCCAGTCCCACTTCCACGAGAGGTGCTTGTCGTTGAACACCGGGACGCTGCGTCCCGACTTGCGATAAACATCCGTCACCTGCTTGAAGAACTCATATCTTGGATATTGAGTCTGCGCGAACTCGCTCTTGGGGTATTTGCCGTGCTCGCCGATGATCAACACCGCATCCACTGCCAGCGAGTCCCCTCCCAGGCAGAGGGCCTTCTCGATCGAAGGCTGGAGACTGAAGCCGAATTCGTCCGAGCGTTTCCGCGCGAGATCATTCTCGGGAAATTGGTCTACGTAGGCCGAAACGACGTCGAACGGCGGTTGATGCCAGCGGCCCTCGTGCGGATAGCCCACCAGAAACCGCTCTCCCATATGCCAGGCATGTGACCCATAACGCCACTCGGTCGTGACGATGGCCAACTTGCGACGTGGCTCGGTCGAGGGGGCGGCCCAGGCCAGGCCACCCGTGGTACAGGCAATGCCGGCGGCCTGCAGAAACGTGCGACGAGACAGGCGGGACATGCAACACTCCTGGGTGGGCAGTTAAGGGGGGGAGACCGCAGGGCGAAGATTTCTCGGAAAGTTTTCGCCGGCCTGCGACAGGTTGGGTGGGATCCGTCAGGCAGCGCGGTTTTTGGTCGAACTTCGGCGCCGGTTGGAAAACGGCACCGAAAGAAAAGCCGATCTGGTCCGGCCAATCTGGTCGAGCCGGCAAGAGAGCAGGCAGAAGGTGAGGGGGCTTCCGCTAGAGCAGTTCCGCGATCGGCCGACCGTGGGGGAGCAGGGGGGTTGGGCGGCCGCCGAAGTCGCGGGGTTGCAAGTCGAGCGGCACCCCGAGGTGGCGGTACCACGTGGCAAGCAGGTCGGTGGGCTGCAGAGGGCGTTCCGTTGGCTCATCACCTTTCGGTCCGCTCGAACCAATCACCTGGCCCATCCGCAGGCCTCCGCCCGAGGCGAAAACGGTCATCGTTCGACCCCAATGTTCGCGTCCCGGCTGTCCTTGGTGATTCGACAAGCGTGGCGTGTGCGACATTTCTCCCGTGACAAGAAACAGCACATCGTTCGCCAGGCCGCGGTCGTGCAGATCATTGACGAGCGCTGACACCACCTGGTCCAGCACCGGCAGCCGAATCTTCATCTGCTCGAAAATGTTCCACACGCTGGCGTGATCATCCCAGCTGAATGCCTTTTGACCGGGGACACACGGAAAATCGATGGAGACCAGGCGAACTCCAGCCTCGACCAACCGGCGCGCCAGCAGGCATTGCTGCCCAACCGCGTGCCGGCCGAAGCGTTCGCGTGTCGCGTGGTCCTCCAGCGACAGATCGAAGGCGCTGCGAACGCGGTCCCCGGTCAGCAGGGCCACCGCGGCCCGGTCACTCAGATCGATCGAATCCATGAGGTGCCGCTGATCGGCCTGTCGTCGAAACTGATCAAAACGCTGCTGCAATGAGAGTCGGTCGGTGAATCGATTCGGGGAAACGCCGTTAATCGCCAGGTTGGGGACCGAGAACTCCGGCGTGTTTGGATCGGCGGTGACCAGGAACGGATCAAGCCCACCGCCGAGGTACGCCGAGCCGTTGTAGCGAATGCGCGGCATGGCGACGTGAGCCGGGGCACCGTGTGGGTCGGCAGGGGTATATTTTGAGGCGACCGACCAGAGATCGGGGTGCCGCGGCAGAAACGGCGCGAGTTCGACGGGCTCTCCCGGGTAGCCCGTCAGGAGGGTGTGTGTGCTGTTGACGTGTCCATTGCTGTCGTGTGTGACACTCCGCAACAGTGAGAAGCGATCGGCACAACTTGCCAGCCGGGGAAGGTGCTCGGAAATCTCCAGCCCCGGCACGACCGTCGGGATCGGCGCGAATTCCCCCCGGTACTCGGCGGGCGCTTGTGGTTTGAGATCAAAGGTCTCCATGTGGCTGATACCGCCCCACAGCCAGAGCACAATCAGCGACTTGGGTGCCCGGGGAGTCGCGCCGGGTGACGGTGCCGATTCCGCTCGCAAAAGTTGACCCAGAGAAAGCCCGGCGAGTGCGGCCCCTCCGGCACGCAGAACTCCGCGCCGCGGCAGTGTGCCGGGGCAGGTGCGGAAAGTCGATGCAGAGGCACTCATGGGGGGGCTGATTTGCTCGGGGGCTGCGGCTGGATTCGGCATGGGCCACGACCGGGGGGGAGGGAGGGGCAAATCGCGCGGCAGTGAGAACCGCACAGGGAGGATCGGTCGGTTGGGTGAGCTGGAGTGCATCTTAAACCGGTCTCGCAGCGATTCAACCCGAGATTTCCAGATGAGCTCCCGGAATGACCTTCAGGATTGCCACACCCGAGGGAATCGCGACCCCCCGTTCAAGAGGGGCAGGCTACCAACTTTCAGCCTGATTGTTCACAATGCGGGCCGCGAGCGGAACAGCATCCAGCAACCTGCGGAACACAACACAGCACCATGTCTCAAAGCGATATCGCCCTCGTGGGCCTGGCGGTGATGGGAGAAAACCTGGCTCTGAATATGGAGAGCCGGGGATACCAGGTCTCGGTCTTCAACCGCACCACATCGAAAGTGGATGAATTCGTGGGGCGGAACCCGGGCAAGCGGCTGAAGGGGTGCCACTCGCTGAAGGAAATGGTGGACAGCCTCAAGAGCCCCCGCAAGATCTTCATGATGGTCAAGGCGGGGCCCGCGGTCGACGATCTGATCCGCGAATTGATTCCGCTCTGTTCTCCGGGCGACATCCTGATCGACGGGGGCAACACCTATTTCCCCGACACCAATCGGCGGACTGTGGAAGTCGAGAAGGCAGGATTGCTGTTTTGCGGCACCGGGGTGTCGGGGGGCGAAGAGGGGGCACTCAAGGGCCCCAGCATCATGCCGGGTGGCTCGCCGGCCAGTTGGCCCCACGTCAAGGAGATCCTCCAGAAGATTTCGGCCAAGGTGGGGCCCAAGCACGACATTCCTTGTTGTGAGTGGGTCGGGCCGGCGGGGGCGGGGCATTACGTCAAGATGGTGCACAACGGCATCGAGTACGGCGACATGCAGTTGATCTGCGAAGCGTACCTGATCCTGAAGAGCGCCCTGGGGCTGTCGAATGCCGAGATGTACCAGGTGTTCAAGGGTTGGAATGAGGGAGAGCTGGAGAGCTACCTCATCGAAATCACCCGCGACATCCTGACGGTTCCCGATCCCGAGGGAACAGGTGAGTTGGTCGACAAGATCCTGGACACGGCGGCCCAGAAGGGGACCGGCAAGTGGATGAGTCAGCATGCTCTCGACCTGGGTGTGCCAACCACGCTGATCACCGAATCGGTTTTCGCCCGCTGCCTGTCGGCCCAACAGCCGGCCCGGGTCCGGGCCAGCAAGGTGTTCCCGACCACGCAGAAGCGGTACACGGGCGACAAGGTGCAGTTCATCGAGGCCATCCGGCAGGCGTTGTACGCCTCGAAGATCTGCAGTTACGCCCAGGGGTTTGTGCAACTCGAGGCGGCGGCCCGCGAGTTTGGCTGGGATCTGAACTACGGCAACATCTCGCTGCTGTGGCGCGGCGGGTGCATTATCCGCGCCCGCTTTCTCGAGGACATCAAGCGGGCCTTCGAAAAGAACGCCCAGCTCGAAAACCTGCTGCTCGACGACTTCTTCGCCGCGGCGATCCGCAAGGCCGAACCGGGCTGGCGGCACGTCGTTTCGACGGCGGTCGAACTGGGGTTGCCGGTGCCCGGGTTCACCGCGGCCCTGTCGTACTTCGACGGATATCGCTCGCCGCGGCTGCCCGCGAATCTGTTGCAGGCCCAGCGTGACTACTTTGGGGCTCACACCTACCAGCGGATTGATCGGGAAGGGGCGTTCCATACCGACTGGATCCGATCCCGCAAGTTGAGCTAGGACCAGTGGCCGCGTGACTTCTCCCGCCGCAGCAGACCGCGACATCGCCATCACTTTCCTCGGAACCTCGGGATACCACCCGACCGAGCGAAGTCAGACATTGGGCGTGCTGTTGCCCGATCTGGGGCTGGCTTTTGACGCCGGGACGGGCACCCAGCGGCTCACCCGCCTGTGTCGCGGCGATGAATTGACGGTGCTGTTGTCGCACGCGCATCTTGATCACATCATCGGCCTGACATTTCTCGTGGTGCCGGTGCTGAAGGGACTCCTGCGGCGGGTCCGGGTGGTCGGGTTGCCCGAACACCTGGCCGCCGTGCGCGAGCACCTGTTCGCGCCGGCGCTGTTTCCCGTGGCGCCTCCATTTGAATTTGAAGAACTGCCCGAACGCCTGGCACTTCCGGACGGTGGGGTCGTGCGGCATGTGCGAACGCCGCACCCCGGGGGATCGGTCGGCTACCGGATTGACTGGGCCGACCGTTCGCTGGCTTACATCACCGACACCACTGCCCGACCAGGGGCCGCCTACGAGTCGCTCGTTGAGGGAGTCGATCTGCTGCTGCA
>Ga0315900_10010092_pt1 | contig 11882 bp, 6 predicted proteins | sample LakEriMetagenome_FD_203521 | JGI IMG/M metagenome (GOLD analysis project Ga0315900, IMG submission 203521) | Freshwater fungal communities from buoy surface, Lake Erie, Ohio, United States - Buoy 12 MA114 | ecosystem: Environmental > Aquatic > Freshwater > Lake > Lake biofilm | place: USA: Lake...
GCATCGGCGGAAAATTCAGTTCCATGGGCATAAACAATGTTCCGGACTGGACACCAAGTGCAGGACCCTGTGCCATGAATAATCTGGGCTTCAACAAATGGGCCATTACCTTTCAGTATCCGGATTCAGCAATCGGCAAATTTCAGGATTTCAAATTTGTGAACGGAAACTGGGGCCCGGGCAAGGATGAGCGCTCTACGGATCTGGCCGGCTGCGGCTACATCAGCGGCGGAATAGTAAACAGAAGGATTCAGATTCCGGCTCAGGACAGTACTTTCCGTTATTGCTGGAACCGTTGCAGTCCGTGTCCGCTGCAGTTTTCGGTTCTTACGGGGGAAGCCTCGGCTGTAACCAGCAGCAGCGCAATCCTCAGTGGCTATGTGACCGGCACCGGCATCGTGCAACAGGGAATCGTATTCGGGACCAATTCTGTACCGATTATCCAGAACTCGGCTGCCATCGAAGCAGGCTCAGGCGACGGCAGTTTTTCTGTTCAACTCAGTAGCCTGAATCCCGGGACAACCTATTATTTCCGTTCCTTTGCCAAAAGAAACAACATCACCACCTACGGCAGTATTGCCAGTTTTACAACCCTTGCTGCCGGACAGCTGACACCACTCACTTTCCGGGTAAACATTTCAAATTATCTTGCTGAAGGCAATACGCTGGGTTCAGGAGGGATCAGGATTGGCGGAGACTTCTTACGGCGAGGAGCCAGAAAGGGAACTTTGAGCATGCCTGACTGGATTCCTGCAGACAGCGCCTGCGCCATGGAGAATCTTGGCAACAACATCTGGAGCATAACCATTGCTTATCCGGACAGTTCTTTAGGCAAGGTTCAGCGCTTCCTTTTTTTCAATTCCAGCCTTACCAACTTAGAAAGTTATGACAGCCTTGTTTCAGGTGGCTGCGCAGTGTTGAATGGAGCAAATGTCGAACGGATTCACAGCATTGCCTATGTGGCAGATACAATCGAATTCTGCTGGAATCGCTGTTCGGCTTCCTGCGGGCCTGCCCCCGGTCCACCGGTACTCAGCAATTCAGCTAGCGGCACCATTACTTTCCATTCTGCTCAGATCTCTTCAGAGTCCGGCGGCACTGGCATCAATCTGCGCGGAGTTTGCTTTTCAACAAATCCTGCACCGGATACCAGTGATTTCATTGTAACAGCACCGGCGGGTATGGGAAATTTCAGTGTTTTACTGGAAGGACTTTCACCTTCCACCACTTATTATGCCAGAGCGTTTGCAGCGAACAATATTGGCATTTCTTATGGCAGTGAAATCGTATTTTCAACCTCACAAGCATTCAGTGTGAGCTATAAAGTTGACATCAGTACCTACCTGGCAGCAGGCAACACGGTTGGAACAAACGGCATCCGGATCGGAGGAAATTTTGCTGATCTGGGTTGCACGCTTCCCAACTGGACGCCATCTGCAGCTTCCTGTGCCATGACCGATGGAGGAAACAACATCTGGAGCATATCCATCCTGTATCCGGACAGCGCCGCAGGTAAAGCACAGCGCTTTAAATTTGTAAACAACGACTGGGGTACCAATGAAGGTTCTCAGGCACTGGTAAGCGGAGGTTGCGGCGTTCAGGATGGCGGAGATGTGAACCGGGTGCTGGTTCTACCTGCCGCCGGAGGCAGCAATACCTGGTGCTGGGACGAGTGCAATGCAAGCTGTGCTGTAAACATCAGAGAAGCCTTAATGGAGGAATCCTTTTCGGTCAGACCCAACCCATTTGAGGACCGGATCGGGATTTCATCTCGCCAAGGCGGGGAAATCCGGTTGATAAACCTGCTGGGTCAAACCGAGTATTTCGGGAAGATTGAGCCCGGTTTTCAGGAGGTTCACCTGCCTGTTCTACGGAAAGGCCTGTATTTTTTACGGCATTCCGAAGGAAAAACAGTTCCAGTATTACGCAAATAACACTTTGTTCCGACGACATGAAAGGGCTTTCCTGTACAGGAAGGCCCTTTTCATTCCCATCCGTAACAAAAGAAACCCATGTAAGCAAATTCAAAAAGTAACACAGCACAGATTCAGGTAATTGGCACACTTTTGCTGCACGATTACATCAAACCCTAGTTGTTTTGAAACTATTAATGACCACACTGGCTCTGGCGATGACCACAGCAGTGTACCAGGGTTCCGCACAGGTAGCTGTGCAGATACCCGACCGGATCAAAATGGCCGACATGGAACTTCAGATTACTGAAGGGGCCAAACCAACACTTACCACTTATGTAAGCAAGTTGGTTTCCAATAACAAGTACTTCCGCCAGATGGTTGACAGGGCTGATGCCTATCTGCCGATTGTGGAGCGTATTTTTCAGGAAGAGGGTCTTCCCGAGGATTTTAAATACCTTGTTATCCAGGAGTCCAGTCTTGTTTCACATCTGGTGAGCAGTTCGAATGCCGTAGGATACTGGCAATTCAAGAAAGAAACGGCACTGGAAATGGGACTGAGAGTCGATGAGGAAATAGACGAAAGGATGGCAATTGTGCCGGCATCACGCTCGGCTGCCAGATACCTCATCCGCCACAACCAGTACATGCAAAACTGGGCCTACTCTCTTCTGGCCTACTATGCTGGTCTGGGAGGTGCAAAGGCACTCATCAATCCGGAAAAAATAGGATCCAAAACACTGGATATTGATCAAAATACCCATTGGTACATTCTCAAATTCATCGCGCACAAAATCGCATTCGAACCCCATCTGTACCGGAATACGGCTACGCCAAATCTCCGGATTCAGGAATATACCGACTGTGAAAACAAAACCCTCGACCAGCTCTCGAGGGAAACCAATTATCCGGCAGACCAGTTGCAGTTTTACAATCGCTGGATTCTGAAGGGATATGTACCGGGCGACCGCGACTATACACTCATTCTTCCCCTCAAGCCGGAAGAAGGTGTACAATACGATTCTCCGCTTTATGTAAGGGCTTCTCCGCCAGTTGAAAAACTGGAACCATGGAGGGAAAAAATTCTGTTTGGTCTGATTGAAAAGGCAGCAGCTCCATCGGCACCCGTTACCCTTGCCGACGGAAAAACAGAAGTGCCTGTTTTCTTTGACTGGAACGGCATCAAGGCCATTCAGGCAAAAAAAGGAGACAATTCTTCCAAACTTGCCCTGCTGGCAGGAATCAGCCGCGATGAATTCCTTGAGTACAATGATCTGAGGGTTTTTGATCCGATTGTTCCGGGTGAAGTATACTATACAGACAAGAAGAAAAACAGGGCAAAAATTCCTTTCCATACAGTGATGCATGGCGAAGGACTCTGGGAAATAGCACAACGGTATGGTATCCGCATGAAATCCCTTATGGCAAAAAACCGGATGCAGCGGCCTGAAAAACTAAAGCCGGGAAGAGTAATGTGGCTGAGGCATATCCGACCCGAAGATGAGCCCATTCGTTACGAAGCCGTTCCTGAACCTCCGAAAAGAAAGCCTGTTACTCAGCCTGCTCATGAACTTGCATCAAGAAAGGCTGATTCCCTGAAAATGAAAAAATCAGAGGACAGGGCGCTGGCTATCATCGGTAAAGACAGTACTGCTCTGGCTCCGGAACCCGCCGAAACGCCGGCTGAAAAAGCACTTACTTCCAAAGTAGAGGTAGAAATAAAGCCTGACGATGTAAAAACCGTTCTAGCAGAAAACCAGGCTTCCGGCATTCAGGAGCAAACACTTGTGGCTTCTTCCTCCACAGTTCCTGTAATACTTCCGGAAAAAACTCCGGAGCCTGCAGCAATAAAACCGGCCACCTCAATGCCGGAGCCTGTAGAGGGAGAAATTACAGTGTCAGAAGGAATGACCTGGTACAGAATAAGCCGGCATTACCGCAGGTCACTTGATAGTCTGCATGCCTGGAATGGCCCCGATCTGTCGCTGTTCCCCGGAAGAAAAATCCGGATTAACCAAAAAATCAGGCAAATCTCCACCAATGAAAAAAATCTTCAGCCGGCTTCATCAGCCAGTCAGTCTGCCGGCAACCTGCAAATGCAGGCCACTAAGCAGCCGGCATTAAGTAACGAAACATACGCAGTAAAACCCGGCGACTCCTGTTTCAGTATTGCAAAAAAATTCGGAATGAAAGTGGAGCGGCTTCTTGAACTGAACGGGAAAACGCAGGCCAGTCTTCAGGCAGGTGAAGTACTGAAGGTAGAAAAAACGCAGTGATTGAATATTTACAGGTGGTGCCGGGCAAATTCTTCAATGAGTCCGGCATGACCTGTTTTCAAAATCTTCCATTGCATCCAGCTTTCTCTATTCATGATTCTGGAGTAGCGGGAAAGCGGTAAAATACCATCAAAGCGACCAAGGTAAACAATAACCCGGACAGGCTTATTCCTACATTGTTCTGAGAGAAGATTCAGATCAGGCCAGAGTTTACGAAAAAGCAGCCAGACATCCAGAACCCTGTTTCTTCCCATGCTGCTCCCGAGTTCGGCAAAGGCAAAGCGCTTCAGCGCCGGCCTTACAATTCGCATTGCTGCCAGAAATGAAATTAACCAGCGGAACGCAGGAAACAAACGAATAAAGATGCGGAGCAAAAGTCTTCCTGCAGTAGTTCCGGTAGCCAGTCCGTACCAGGGATTCATAACAAGACCATCAGGAGCCAGAAGAATCAGTTCAGTAAAAAGGGCTGGCTTTTTTTCTGTTGCGGCAAGAAGAAATTTTGCTCCCATGCTGAAAGCAATGGCCCGAACCGGACCGGTTGCGAGCCTGCCAAGCAATTCTTCCAGGCATGAAGCCCATTCTTCCTTAGACAAAATGCCCTTCCTCTCAATAATGCTCTCCCCGTGAAGAGGAAGATGGACTGCCAAAAAAGAAAAATCAGAAGCGGCCACTTCGTAAACCGGGTGAAAAGCAGTGTAGTCCTGCCCGTATCCATGCAAAAAAAGAAGCCAGGGCTTTCCGGCCCTGGCCTGCATTTTATATTCCAGCAGGATGGGGCCGGAGCGGATGAACCCCGTCTTCCAGCTGCCTTCCATCTTGACAATCAGATTTTTTCAAGCACCATGGCTGAGGAACCTCCTCCCCCGTTGCAGATTCCGACGGCCCCGAATTTTCCACCCTTTGCATGCAGAACATGACAGAGTGTGGTGATGATGCGGGCGCCGGAAGCACCCAGGGGATGGCCAAGGGAGACAGCACCGCCGGCGACATTCATTTTTTCATCCGGAACAGAAAGTATTTTTTCAAATGCCAGCGGGACAACTGAAAATGCTTCGTTTATTTCAAAGAAATCAATCTGATCCATGTTGATTCCAGCCAGCTTCACGGCGCGCGGGACGGACAAGGTCGGTGCGGTAGTGAACCATTCAGGAGCCTGTTCGCCATCTGAAAAAGAGACAATGCGGGCGATTGGCTTCAGGTTGAGGCGCTTTACGGCATCTTCACTGGCCAGAATCAGCGCAGCAGCACCATCATTTATGGTGGAAGCGTTGGCAGCGGTGACGGTACCGTCCGGAGTAAAAGCAGGTCGAAGTCCCGGAATTTTATCAAAAAAGACATTCTTATATTCCTCATCCTCAGCCAGCATCAGGGCATCCCCTTTTTTCTGCGGAATGGCTATTGGAATGATTTCATTTTTGAAATGTCCGGAAGCTGTTGAAGCTGCCGATTTCCTGTAGGAATTGATGGCAAATTCATCCTGCATCTCACGGGTAATGCCAAAATGAGCGGCGGTGGCATCGGCAAAAACGCCCATGGCCTTGCGCTGGTACACATCCTGAAGGCCATCTTTATCGAGCCCGTCTACAAGCTCGCCGTTTCCATATTTATAACCGAAACGGGCTTTGGGTATGTAATAGGGAATGTTGCTCATGCTTTCCATCCCGCCAACAGCAACCACATCTGCCTGTCCGAGCATAATGGACTGGGCACCCCACATGGCGGCCTTGGTACCGGAAGCGCAGACCTTATTGATGGTAGTGCAGGGGACGGTATCCGGAATACCTGCTGCGAGTGCTGCCTGACGTGCAGGTGCCTGGCCTAGATTGGATGAAACAACATTGCCCATAATAACCTCCTGCACTTCTGAAGCCGGGATACCTGCTTTTTCCATTGCGCCTTTAAGGGCAGCACATCCGAGCTGAACAGCAGAAAAAGAACTGAGTATCCCACCGAAACTTCCGATGGGGGTGCGAACGGCAGAGACAATAAATACAGATCTGGTGTTTATCATAGTGAATTAATAGTTAACATTAAATTGTTGAAGAATAGGCTGGGATGAGATTTTTCACCTTGCGGTACTGCGTTTCTATGATTCCGTCTTTCAGGCCAAGATCAGGAATAAGAATTTTCTTTGCTTTAGCCAGATGTAGGGTCTGAAGGTAAATTTCAGAAGCAGGAACAATTACATCTGCCCTGTCCGGATTTAGCATCAGCTGATGTATGCGATCATCTACAGTCATCCTGGAAACCATGAGGTGAACCGCCTGCAATTCAGAAAGGCTCAGCGATTTCTGTTTCTTCTTCTTGCCCGGATGAAGGTCGTACAACTTGGAAATATTACCGCCCGTTCCGATTGCCAGAACAGGAAGATACTCGGGCAGCAGGTACTTTCTTAGCCACTCTTCTACCTCCAACCAGGTTCGGGAAGCAGCAGGGCCGGCCATTTGCCTCACAGACCCAAGGTTAAAGGAATTGGATGCTATTTTTTCCCTTTTGTAATAAAGATTTAACTCAGTACTGCCTCCTCCGACATCAATATGAAGGTTGCAGCCTTCATCTATAAACCTGGACAAAGCCAGACCAAGGAGGGCTGCTTCCTCATCGCCGCTCAGCACATCAATCACGATGCCGGTTTCATCCAGTACTCTCTGCGCAATTGCCGCTCCGTTGCCTGCATCACGAAAAGCTGAGGTAGCACATACCCGGTATGCGGCTACCTCATACAAATCCAGCAGAATGCGGAAAGCCTGCATCAGCCTTACAAAGCGGTCAGCGGTTTCAGTTTCAATCTTTCCAAGCCGGAACACATCCTGTCCAAGACGAAGGGGGAACCGGATGTATTCCAGGCTTTTTATGCTGTCTCTGCCGTTGTAGCGAATCAGGGAAGAGACCTGAAGCCGGATGGCATTCGAACCAATATCTACAGCGGCAATTCTCATAAGATAATCGGGGCGAAAATAGAGAATATTGCTGCCTTTCAAGCAGGTTCAGGCAAGGGATTTGACTCAGAAAATTGAACTGCATTTTTCACGTCAATTTTTACTATTCTTGCACCACAATTTTTTAGGACATAGAATAATTCGGAATATGTTGAATTCTAAATATTTGCCCTTTATTTTTTCGATTACTCTTATGACTGCAGAGCAGTCGTTCGGACAGAAAAAACCTGTTGCCGGCAAAAAACCGCAGACTAAATCTGTTGCAGCAGCAGTTACAGAGGAAGATAAAGCCATCATTACCATAGGAAAAACAAGCGTTCCGTTCAGGGAATTCCGCTATGTGTACAACAAAAACAATTCCAATTCTGCTGATGCCAATACCGAAAAGAGCGTAAAGGAATATCTTGACCTCTATGTGAATTTCAAGCTTAAGGTAATGGATGCAGAAAAAGAGGGTCTCGATACAACCAATTCATTCAAAAGGGAACTTGAAGGATACCGCAAGCAACTTGCAAAACCATACCTTACCGATAAGTCTGTAACTCAGAAACTTGTTTCAGAAGCCTACGAGCGTATGAAGGAGGAGGTCAGTGCGGCCCATATTCTGATAAAATGCGACCCAAAGGCAGATCCTAAAGACACGCTGGCGGCATATAACCGCATCATGGATATCAGAAGGAGAATCCTTGCAGGTGAATCATTTGAGAAGTCGGCCAAGGAGAATTCAGAAGATCCTTCGGCAAAATTCAACGACGGCAACCTTGGATTCTTTACCGCCATGCAGATGGTTTATCCGTTTGAAGATGCTGCTTACAAAACGGCCAAAGGTTCCATTTCCAATCCCATCAGGACACAATTCGGATACCACATTCTGAAGGTAAACGACCGCAGGCCATCTCAGGGTCAGGTCACCGTTGCCCACATCATGGTTCGTGCAAATCCCGGCATGCCAGCTGAAGATTCAGTAGCTGCAAGGAAGAAAATCTTTGATATCTACGACAGGCTGAAAAAAGGAGGTAACTTTTCTGCGCTTGCCCTTGAATTCTCCGACCATAGTGATTCCAAGACAAAAGGTGGCATACTGCCGGCATTCGGCACCGGAACCATGGTTCCTTCTTTCGAAAACGCCGCTTTTGCGCTCCGAGATACCGGGCGATATTCAGAGCCATTTCAGACTCCCTTTGGCTGGCACATTGTAAAACTGATCAGCAGAAAAACACTTGAGCCATTTGAAGATCTGAAGCCATCTCTGGAGTCGAAAGTATCCAAGGATTCGCGTTCTGAGCTCAATAAGAGTTTCCTTATAAGCAAGCTGAGAAAAGAAAATGGTTTTAAAGAAAACAAAACCCTCCTCGCCTATGCTGTTTCAAAAGCAGACAGCAACCTTACCAAAGGAAAATGGAAGTTTGACATGGCGGAAAAAAAACTGGATGAGGTTCTGATCAGCATCAAAGAAAAGAACTATACCCTCCGGGATTTCTGGAAATACGCAGAAAAAAAGCAGATGCTTACGGAGTCCAATGCCCCGGATTATCAGATGAAGCTCATTTATAAAGATTACGCTGATGAGTGCATACTGGAGTATGAAGAGACTCACCTGAATGATAAATACGAAGATTATAAAATGCTGGTAAAGGAGTATCGTGACGGTATTTTGCTTTTCACACTCATGGACCAGAAAGTCTGGACAAAGGCACTCGAAGATACAAGCGGGCTCAAAAAGTATCATGCGTCCAATAAGTCCAAATATGCCTGGGGAGAGCGGGTAAAGGCAACAATTTACAGCTGCGCCAATCCTAAAATACTTGATAATGTCCGTGCCAAACTCTCGCAGGGCCGCTTCGAAGTAACTGATCTTCGTTTTGATGCAGTTCGATACGGCGCTAAGAATGCTTCAAGCGGACTTGTAAACGGAGGTAATCTGAGAGGACATGCCGAAGCCCTGAAAAGGGATAAATCACTTACGCTGGAAGTTTTTGGAATCGCAGCCAAAGATGAAAAGTCAGCTGTTTCACTTAAACGAGCAAATCATGTAGCCGATTCCCTGGTTTCAATGGGTATTGACCGCAACCGGATTTCTGTGAAGGACTCGGGAAAAATCGGCCTTGCTTCAACGGATGCAAACAGTCGCAGGGTAAGTTTCAAGGTATTCTCTGATTCTCCCAAAATAATGGAACGCCTTGCAACTGCAGCCGAACCACTTAGTCTTAATGTTACGGAGGGTCTGTTTCAGAAGGAAGAGAACAAAACCCTTGATATGCTGAAGACATGGACACCAGGAACCTATACCATTGAGAACAACGGAAGACTTAACTATGTGGTAGTCAATGCAACTGAGGCTCCAAGAGAAAAAACCTTTGAAGAGGCCCGTGGTGCTGTAATTTCAGATTATCAGAATTTTCTGGAAAAAGAATGGATTGACAGCATGAAATCCCGTACCAGCATTTCCATCGATCAGGCATTGGTGAAAAAGCTCATTACCAAGTAAATTTACATAGGATTAAAAACTGGGGCGGACCGGGTCATTGGTTCGCCCCGTTTTTTGAAAAACAATTCATGAGGCGGCAATCCAGACTTTTTTATACCAGTATCATGCTGCTGGCCTCTCTGATCAGCAGAGCCCAGTACGCTGGAACTACGATTGCCGATAAAATCATTGCCAGGGTAGACAATCAGATTTTGCTGCAGTCTGAAGTAGAACTGGGCTTCCTTCAGGCCAGGCAGCAAAATACCGGACTTCCCTCAGAGGAACTTAAATGCAAGGTTTTCGAGCAGCTTCTTATCAATAAAATGATGCTGGCAAAGGCGGAGATTGACTCCGTGTCCGTTGAAGACAATATGGTTGAAGACCAGCTCAACCGAAGGATGGCATACATGATTCAGGCCATTGGTTCGAAGGAAAAACTGGAAGAGTATTATAAAAAATCCATCGACCAGTTCAAGGCCGAATTAAAAAAAGAGGTCAAAGAACAGATGCTGATTCAGAAAATTCAGGAAAGCATCAGTAAAAACGTGAAGGTAACGCCAAGTGAGGTAAAGCGTTTTTTCAATCAAATTCCCAGGGATTCACTTCCATTCTTTTCAACCGAAGTTGAGGTGGGCCAGATAGTGCGTTTTAGTCAGGTAAGCCGGAAAAACAAGCAGGCGGCAAGGCAGAAACTGGAAGATCTGAAGGCCCGGATTCTGGCCGGCGAAGATTTTGGATTCCTGGCGAAGGCATATTCTCAGGACCCTGGTTCTGCAAAAGAAGGAGGCAACCTGGGATTCTGGGCAAAGGGAGCCATGGTTCCGGAATACGAGTCTGCAGCACTTAAACTCGAACCGATGGCTTTGAGCGAAGTCGTGGAATCTGCATTCGGGTATCATCTGATACAGTTGCTGGAGAAAAAGGGAAACGAATACAATTCCCGGCACATCCTGATTCGCCCGGAATCGGATGAAGAAGACCAGATGGCTGCTTTTCATAAACTGGACAGCATCCGTACGGCACTGATGAAGGATAGTCTGGACTTCGGCGAAGCCGCCAGGAAATATTCAGAAGACAAGGAAACATCACAGAATGGCGGTTTTTTCTCAGATGCGCAGACAGGCAGCACACGAATTGCTACCGAAAATCTCGATCCGGGCATTTTCTTCACCATCGATACGCTTAAACCCGGCTCTTACACAGGCGTGATGCCCTATAAAACAGAGGACGGAAAACGCGGAGCCCGTATTCTGTATTTCAAAAGCAAGCTTCTGCCGCACGAAGCAAACCTTGCACAGGATTATCAGAAAATTCAATTTGCAGCTCTGGAAAAAAAGAAATCAGAAAGCATAAAAAAGTGGTTCAAAAAAACCAAATCAGAGGTATTCATCAGTCGTGACAAAGACTTTGATGACTGCCAGATTCTGAAAGAAGAAGAACTTTAAAGCCCTGTAAATCTAATGAACTGGAAAGATGACGGAGAAGCAGCACAGGCACTGAATCAGGCCTTTGCAGAACTGGAAAGTGAGATCGGAAAAGTAGTAATCGGCCAGAATGCGGTGGTCCGGTCACTTCTTATTTCCATTTTTTCACAGGGTCACAGCCTTCTGGTTGGTGTACCAGGACTGGCAAAGACCCTGTTGATTCAAACTGTTTCAAGGGCGCTGGACCTGAGTTTTAACCGGATTCAGTTTACGCCTGATCTGATGCCTTCCGATATTGTAGGTTCAGAAACCATGGATTCCAACAGGAACTTCAAGTTTGTGCAGGGACCGATTTTTGCCAACATCATCCTGGCGGATGAGATAAACCGCACGCCTCCCAAAACGCAGGCAGCCCTGCTCGAATCCATGCAGGAATACGCCGTTACGGTAGCAGGTCAGAAATATCCTCTGGAAAAACCATTTTTTGTTCTTGCCACCCAGAACCCCATTGAACAGGAAGGCACCTATCCACTGCCCGAAGCACAGCTCGACCGCTTTATGTTCAATCTGAAGGTTGGCTATCCGAGTTTTGAGGATGAAGTGAAAATTGTGGAGGCAACGACCACTGAAAAATCGCCCGAGGTGAGGAAGGTTATGGGTAAAGAAGAGATCATTGCCTTTCAGCAGCTGGTAAGAAGGGTGCCTGTAACAAGAAATGTGGCAGAGTATGCCGTAAGACTGGTTTCAAAAACACGGCCCGGTACAGATACCGCAGCTACGGAGGCAAATCAGTTTCTGGAGTGGAGTGCCGGCCCAAGGGCTTCCCAAAGTCTAATCATGGCAGCAAAATGTCACTCCCTGAT
>Ga0315900_10010093_pt1 | contig 11882 bp, 7 predicted proteins | sample LakEriMetagenome_FD_203521 | JGI IMG/M metagenome (GOLD analysis project Ga0315900, IMG submission 203521) | Freshwater fungal communities from buoy surface, Lake Erie, Ohio, United States - Buoy 12 MA114 | ecosystem: Environmental > Aquatic > Freshwater > Lake > Lake biofilm | place: USA: Lake...
GTCGTCGAGCAGTTGCATCCCCAACTTGGCCCCGGTCTGGATGGCGGAGTTGATGCGGAAGGTCTTGTTCTCGCGGATCAGGTTGCCGATGCCCGGCGTGACGACGAGCGTCTCGAAGGCGGCCACGCGGCCGCCGCCGATCTTGGGAAGCAGCGCCTGCGAGAGCACGCCGAGGATCGCCGTCGAGAGCTGCGTCCGCACCTGCTCCTGCTGGTTGGTGGGGAAGGCGTCGATGATCCGGTTCACCGTGCCCTGGGCGCCGGTGGTGTGCAGCGTGCCGAACACCACGTGCCCCGTCTCGGCGGCGGAGATCGCCGCCTCGATCGTCTCCAGGTCGCGGAGCTCGCCCACCAGGATGACGTCGGGATCCTGGCGGAGCGCCCGCCGCAGGGCCTCGGAGAAGCTCGGCACGTCGGTGCCGATCTCCCGCTGGTTGACCGTGCTCTTCTTGGAATAGTGGTAGAACTCGATCGGATCCTCGATCGTGATGATGTGGTGGTCGTAGTTGGTGTTGATGAAGTCGATCAGGCCGGCGAGCGTGGTGCTCTTGCCGGAGCCGGTCGGGCCGGTGACGAGAAACAGGCCGCGGGGCCGCGTGGCCAGCTTCTTGCACACCTCCGGCACCCCCAGCTGCTCGGGCGAGAGCAGCTTGTTGGGGATCTGCCGCAGCACCATGGCCACGTTGCCGCGCTGCTTGAACACGCTGACGCGGAACCGGGCCAGGTCCTTGAAGGCGAATCCGAAGTCGCAGCCCCCCTTCTCCGCCAGTTCGGCCTGGCAGCGGTCCGGCGTGATGGCCTTCATCAGGCCGTTGGTGTCGTCGGCCGTGAGCACCTTGGTCGCCTGGGGCTTCATGTGCCCGTCGATGCGGAACACGGGCGGGATGCCGGTGGTGATGTGGATGTCGCTCACGCCTCCCTTCACCGCCGCCATGAGCAGCTTGTCGATCTGGATCGTGCCGGCAGCGGCCTGCGGCATGGCGTAGGCCGATTCGCCGTCGCCGGGCGTGACGGCTTCGGCGGGAGCGTCTTCCATCAGATCGAGCTCGAGCGGGGCGGGCTCCGCCGCCTCCGGCGGCTTGGCCGCGGGCCGGATGACGAGCACCCTCGTGCCCTGCACGTCGAGGATGGCGCCGGCACAGTCGCCGAGGGCCGTGACGAAGGAGAACCGGGCGGGGTCGCCGTCTGGGGGCAGGATCGCCGCCGCGATGGCGGCCACCTCCTCCGCCGTGAAGGGCCGCGTCTTCAGGGGCCGCATCTGGCCGTCGATCCGCAGCATCGGCGGCGCGCCGCCGGAGAGCCGAACCTCGGTGCCGCCGTTCTCGGCGGCCACCTTGAGCAGTTTCTCGACCTGCGCGAGGAGCGGGGATGTCGCCGTGCTCATGATCGCCACTCCTCGCAGCGGCAGGCTGCGGACGGGAGGCGCGGCAGGCGGAGGGGGAGCCCGGACACGGCGGCGATTTCGCTGGACGTGCGGCACGGGCCCCTGACAGCCGCCGACGTCTCTTCCGATAGTATGCGCTTCATCGGGTGAAAAGTCTCCTCCTGCCCAGGAAAAATCCCCCGGCCCCGAAAAACCCGGCCGCGGGCCGGTTCGGGCCGGTCGCGATCAGTTCTCCGCCCGCTTGGAAACACGGAACACCTCGTCCAGCGTGGTGATGCCCCGCAGGGCCTTGGCCACGCCGTCGTTGAACATCACCCGCATCCCCTGGGTGATGGCCGCCCGGCGGATCTCCTGGGTGGCCGCCCCCTGGAAGGCGAGTTCGCGGATGGCGTTGTTCATGACCATCAATTCGAAGATGCCCAGGCGGCCCTTGTAGCCCGACTTCTGGCAGTGGGCGCAGCCACGGCCCTTCATGAAGGTGGCGCCCTTGAGCATCTCGGCCGTGATGCCCGCGGCCTCGATCTGGGTGTCGAGCGGCTGGTAGGGCTGCTTGCACTTGGGGCAGTTCACGCGGACGAGCCGCTGGGCGAGGACGGCGATCACGCTGGAGGCCACGAGGTAGGCCGGCACGCCCATGTCGATCATCCGGGTGATCGCCCCCGGGGCGTCGTTGGTGTGCAGCGTGCTGAACACGAGGTGGCCGGTGAGCGAGGCCTGGATGCCCATCTGCGCCGTCTCCGTGTCCCGCATCTCGCCGACGAGGATCACGTTGGGCGCCTGCCGCAGCATGGCGCGGATCACGCGGGCGAAGTCGAGGCCGATGGAGTGGCGGATCTCCACCTGGTTGATGCCGGCGAGGTAGTACTCGACCGGATCCTCGGCGGTGATGATCTTCGTGTCGGGGCGGTTGAGCTCGTTGAGCGAGGCGTAGAGCGTGGTCGTCTTGCCCGAACCGGTGGGGCCGGTGACGAGGATGATGCCGTTGGGCCGGCGGATCAGGTTCTTGAACTGCCGGAAGTCGTTGTCGGAGAGGCCCAGCTGGCGGATGCCGACGCGGATGTTGTCCTTGTCGAGGATCCGCATCACCACGGACTGGCCGTGGTTGGTGGGCAGCACCGACACGCGGAGGTCGTAGTCCTTGCCGTCGGCCGTGAGCTTGATGCGGCCGTCCTGCGGCCGCCGCCGCTCGGCGATGTCGAGCTTGGCGAGGATCTTGATGCGGGAAAGGATCGCCCCGAGCAGCCGGCGCGGCGGGTTGTCCCGCTCCACCAGCCGGCCGTCGATGCGGTAGCGGATCCGCACCCGGTCCTCGAAGGGCTCGACGTGGATGTCGCTGGCCCGCAGTTGAACCGCCTCGGTGATGATCAGGTTCACGAGCTTGACCACCGGGGCGTCGGACTGGTCCTCCGGCCCCTGGGCGGCGGCCTGCTCCACCGCCGTCTCGGTGAAGTCGATGGCCGTGTCGGTGAACTCCTGGAGCATGGAGTCGGCGCTCTCGCCGTCGGAGAGGCCGTAGCTGCGGTTGATCGCCTCGACGATCTGCTCGCGGACGGCCAGGGCCATCTCCACGTCGCGGTTGAGGATGAACCGCAGCTTCTCCTGCGTGTCCATGTCGGTCGGGTCGCAGGTGGCGACCCGGAGCCGTCCCCCCGACTCCGACAGCGGGAAGATGTTGTTCTCGCGGGCCACGCTCTCCGGCAGCAGCTCGATCACCTCCGCCGGCACCTGGATGTCGGCGAGGTTCACGAACTTCAGCCGGTAGGCCTTGGCCAGGGCCTTCATCACCTTCTCGCCGGGGGCGTAGCCGAGCCGCACCACCTCGTCGTGCACCTTCTTGCCGGAGTTGCCGGCGATCCGGGTGGCCTCGGCGAGCTGCTCGGCCGAGACGATCCCCTCGGAGAGCAGGATGGTGGAGAAGGCGTCGGGCATGGCGGGAAGGGCCGTCGGTTCAGGCGGGGGATTCGAGGAACGTGTCGGTGTGCTCGTAGCCGGGGGCGCAGGTGCAGAGGAAGACGAGTTCGGCGGGCCCGGTGTTGCGGATCGTGTGGCGGCAGCCCGGCGGGATCGCGATCGCGTCGCCGGGGCCGACGGCGCGGGTCTCGTCGCCGAGCGTCATGGCGGCGGTGCCGGAGAGGATGTAGTAGATCTCCTCGGTGACGGCGTGGTGGTGGGGGGTGGTGGCGGCACCGGGGCCGAGCCGGGCCTCGGCCAAGCTCTGCTTGCGGATCGCGGAATTGCGATGGGCGAGCAGTTCGCGGATCGTGGAGCCGTCGGCCGTGACGAAGGGCTTCGCGTCCTGCTGATTGACCACGTCCATGGCTGCGGGGCCGAAGGTGCGCGTGCGGCGGAGAGGAACCGTTCCCGCCCCTCAGGATACCAGACCGCCCGCCAAATGCAGGCATGCCGGAGGGATCGGCCGGGCCTCCCAGGCCGCGGGATCGGGGAGGTCGGCCGCGGCGAAGGACGTGTCGGCCTCGACGACGATCCGGCTGCCCGCCGGGGCGGCCCGGCGCAGGACGGCGATCAGCGCGAGCAGTTCCGGCCGCCGCTCGTGGCCCGCGGCGAAGAACTCCCAGGGCGGCGACACGAACACGATCCACGGAGCGTCGCCCGGGAGATCGGGGAGCCTGCGGGCCCAGAGCAGCACGTCGCCGGAACGAACCTCGACCCGCTCCTCCACGCCCAGGCTGCGGGCCGAATGCCGCAGGGCGTCGGCCGTGGGAAAATGCCGCTCCACGAAAATCGCCCGGGAGGCGCCGCGGCTGATCGCCTCGAAGCCGAGGGCGCCGGTGCCGGCGAAGCAATCGACCGCGACCGCCCCGCGGACGTCCGTGCCGAGCAGGTCGAAGAGCGTCTCGCGGACACGATCCTTCATGGGCCGCGTGCGGCCGTGCGGCAGGAACTCCAGCCGTCGGCCGCGGAGCGTGCCGCCGATGATCCGGGGGGCGCTGACGGCCTCGTCGGCGGTCTTCCCCGGCGCCGCGGCCGCGGCGCGGCGGCCGGTCGAGCGGCGGGGATGCGGGCGGCTGGCCATGGCGACGAACCCGGTGGGGAAACCTGCTATCGTACCGGCTCCAGGAGGAACGCGAGATGCATGCACGACCGGCCGCCGGCCGACGATGGACGATGACGGCGTGGGCCCTGCTGGCCGCAGCCCCGGCCGCGGCGGCCCGGGCGCAGGTTGCGACGCCGCCGGCCCCGGGCGACGCGGCCGCGGCCCGGGCGGAGTTCGCCGCGGCATCCAAGGAGATGAAGGATCTCGTCGGCGAGCTCACGGTGCTGCAGGCGATGTACCAGCAGCCGCAGGCCGACAAGGCCGAGTTGGAGCGGAAGTTCGACGCCGCCAAGGCCAAGGCCGAGGCCGCCAGCCAGCGGCTGGAGAACGCCGCCTTCACGCTCGCGATCGCCGATCCGAAGAACAACGCGGATGCCGTGGAGATCAGCGGTGCGGTCGTCGCGGCCGCCCTGCGGAGCGACGATCCGCGCAAGGCGCTCGATCTCGCCGACCGGCTCGACCGAGCGGGGGCCGCCAACGGCGACGTGGCCCTCATGGGGGCGACGGCCGCGATGTTCCTCTCCGAGATCGACGCGGCCCAGGCATGGCTGAAGAAGGCCGAGGCGGCGGGAGCGGCCCGCAAGCGGATCGGCGACCTGCGGGAAGCGGCCGAGCGGGAGCGGGGCAAGGTGGAAGCCGAGATGGCGAAGCGGAAGACCGAGGCCGCGGCGGACGACCTACCGCGGGTGAAGCTCTCCACCAGCCAGGGCGACGTGGTCGTTGAGCTGTTCGAGAACGAGGCGCCCAACACCGTCGCCAACTTCATCAAGCTGATGGAGAGGAAGTTTTACGACGGCACGCCGTTCCACCGCGTGATCGGCGGCTTCATGGCCCAGGGGGGCGACCCGACCGGCACGGGCGGCGGCGGCCCGGGCCACGCGATCCCCTGCGAGTGCGAGGCGGCCGGGGCGCGGAAGCACTTCCTGGGCACGCTCTCCATGGCCCACGCGGGCAAGGACACGGGCGGCTCGCAGTTCTTCCTCACGTTCCGCCCCACCGAGCACCTCGACGGCAAGCACACGGTCTTCGGCCGCGTGATCGAGGGCTTCGACGTGCTGCCGAAGCTGACGCGGACGCAGGACGAGGAGGGCCGCACGATGCCCGGCATCAAGCCCGACACGATCGTGAAGGCGGAGGTGGTGCGGAAGCGCGACCATCCCTACGAGCCGAAGACGCTCCCCGACCCGCGGCCGCGGTGAGGCCTAGGTTCTGTCTGAAAACTCGGCCAGATTGGCTGCGACGCGGATTTTCGAGTGGATCGAGGCGGCCGAGCCAAGCCGTATCAAGGCGATACGGCGGGCGAAGCCAACGAAGAGCCGCTCGAAAAGACCAAGCAGACGAACCCGAAGAGTTTTCAGACAGAGCCTACTCCGCGGGAAACATGCGGAGGAGCGGCGCGGCCCCCGGCTCCCGTTGCTCGCGGGCATAGCGGACGGGCCGCGTCTCCACGGCCGCGCCCGTTTCGTCCCGCTTGACGACGAGCCGGCCGTCGACGGCGAACTCCTCGTCGGCCTCCGCGCCGGGCCGCGACCGCGTCCAGCCGAGCAGGTCGCCGCGGGGGGAGTAGCGGTAGGTGTCGGTCCACACGCCCGGCGTGAGCACCATCGGGTCGGCGTAGTGAGCCGGGCCCGTCGCCGGCAGCCGCTCGATCGACACGATCCGCCGCGGGCAATCGCCGTTGACCTCGTCGGCGCGGTCGGCCGCGGCGTCGGCCGGCACGTCCTCGTAGGTGCGCCGCTCGTTGGGCGGGAAGTACCAGGAGAGGAGCGCAGGCGCCGAGAGCCGGGCGCCGTTGTCGGCGAACACCCCGACGTCCACGCGGGCGGAGGGCAGGTCGCCGCCGGGATAGACGCCACGGGGATGCCAGTCCACCACGATCTCCGCCCGCGTGCCGAGCGGGTCCAGCGGCTTGATCCGCACCTTGCGCGGGTCGCCGTGCAGCAGCCGCCAGGTGAACGAGAGCGGCCGGCCGTTGGGATCCTGCGTGCCGGCCACGCTCGCCACCATCCGCCGCCGCTCGCGGGCGGAGCGGGCCACGCGGGCCACCGCCGAGACGGTGTCGAACAGCTTCTCCCCCTCGAACACCTCGAAGTAGTCGATCCCCGGCCGACCCAGGTATTCCGCCTCCACCTTCAGCGCCACCAGCGGGGGCACTTCGGCCGGCTGCAGGTCGTGGGCCATCCGCACCATCCGCTCCACGTCGAGCGTGGCGCCGTCGAACACCACCGGGTGGGCGATCCCCGAGAGATACTCGTCGCGGCCGGCCACCGGCTTGCGGCAGGCGCGGAAGATCATCTGCACCGTCGGCATCAGCAGCCGCTTGTCGATCAGGAAGCGTTGCGTCTCGGGCCGGAAGGCGGCGATCGTCGCCGCCACGGCGTCCATGAAGGCGCGGTCGGACCCCGACGAGCCCTGCGACGTGATCAGGTAGGGGACGTTGGCGGGATAGACGTCGCCGTGCCCCTTGTCGGCCTCGGGGTCGTGATCGCGGTGCTCGGGGTAGAAGTAGAGCATGTTGTTGGCGTATTGGTCGGCGAGCAGGGCGGCGGTCTGGTCCTGCGACATCGCCAGCCGCGACATGCTCCGCCAGAAGGGACTCTGGGTCTGGGCCACCGAGGCGTTGCCGATCACCGGCGCGTTGTGCACGAAGATCAGTTGCAGCGCACGGTGCAGCTGACCCACGCCGTGCATGGCGGTGGGGTTCCGCTTCGCGGCCTCGCAATACTCGACGCGGGCCAGTTCCGGGAACCACTGGTAGTGCATGTTGCTGTGGTCCTCGTCGTGGTTGTCGTAGAGCACGCCACGGAGCCCGGCCGCCGTGCCCTCCTGCCGCCATTGGCGCAGCAGGTCGCCCACGGGCCCGGGCTGCGTGGTGATCTCGGCCCGCGGGTCGGCCGGCGGAAACTCATGGGCCACGATGAACCGGCCCAGTCGCGGCACCCACAGCGTGTTCTCCTCGGCCACCTCCGCGATGCCGTCGGCCACGGGCCGCGGCTTGGGCAGCGGCCCCTGCTCACGCCGCTTCCGCTCGGCCTCCTGGGCCCGCTCCAGGACGTCGAGGCCCAGTTCCTGGAACCGCGGCAGGCCACGCAGCGGCTCCAGGTCGGCATCCTTGCCGAGCAGCGCCGCGTCCTCGAACCCGGCGGCCACGGCGGCGGCCAGGGCGGCGAGCGCCGCATCGGTGTCGTTCCCCAAACAGTGGAGGCAGGCGAGGTTGTAGTGGCCCACGGCCGCGGGCATCTCGTCCTTCTCGATCGCCGTCTCCAGCCGCTGCACGGCGTCGGCGAGACGACCGGCGGCCGCGAGTTCCATGACCTGCCGGCCCACCAGGCCCGCGGCGACCTCGGCCTGGGGCGCGGCGAACACGCTCGGCGCCGGCTTCTGCGGCGGTTCCGCGGAGTCGTCGCCGCGGGCCGGCACGAGGCAGCAGGCGACGATCAGGGCCGGCAGGACGGGACGCATGGGTGGGTCTCCGGTGGGCGGGAAGGCTCCAGTCTACAGCGATCCTTCGGGCGGCTGCCCGGGTGCTTCGTCGCCCCGGACGGCACGAAACCAGCGGCCGGCCCGCGTGGCGAGCAGGGCCGGCAGCACCACGAGATCGCCCACGAGGGCGGCGAACACCAGCAGCGACAGCATCCAGGCGAACCGCCGCGTGGGCGCGAACGGGCTGGCCGCGAACGCCAGGATGCCGATCCCGCACACCAGCGCGCTTTGGGCGAGGGCGCCGGCCGAGTGGCGATAGGCGGCGTGGACCGCGGCGACGCGGCCGCCGGCGTCGTCCGCCGCCGACCCGCGGAGCGCCTGGCGGAAGAACGTGAGGAAGTGGAACGTGCCGTCCACCGCCATGCCCAGGGCCACCGAGGCCGTCATCACGCTGCCGATGTCGAGGGCCACCCGCGTCCAGCCGAGGATGCCGAACAGCAGCACCATGGGGAACACGTTGGGGATCATCGCCACGAGCCCCGCCATCACGCCCCCCTCCACCGCCATCATCACCAGCGTGATCACGCCCAGGGCGGAGAGGAAGCTCGTGAACAGGTCGCGGAGCAGCGTGTTCTGGATGGCGTTGATGAGCGGCATGGCGCCGGTGTAGGCGGCGACGATGCCGCGGCTCGACCCGCCGTGGCGGGCCACCACCGGCTCCACGACGCCCCGCACGTCGGCCAGCAGGTCGCCGTAGTCGAGGCCGGCCAGCGCGGAGGTGCGGGCCGTCACCCGCCAGAGCTGGCCCTCGTCGTCCACGCGGACGAGCCGCATGTCGGTGAGCTGCGCCAGGCTGGCCTCGAGCTTCCGGGCGAGCACGGCCTTGCGGGCCGCGGCCCGGGCGCCCGTGGCCTCGTCGCCGTCCGGCACGAAGACCGCGGCGGAGGTGACGCCGGCCACGGGCGGCAGCCCGCGGAGCGCCTGCCCGATCTCGCTGACCACGTCGAGCCGCTCCGCCGCGCGGAGGCCCGAGTCGGCGGCGAACCGGACCACCACCTCCACCGGCACCAGCGGGCCGATCTCCTGCTCCAGCCACGCGTAGTCGCCGATCAGCCGGCTGTCGGGCGTGAACAGCGTGTCGATGCCCACCGACGTGCGGATGCCGGGCACGCCGAGTCCGGCCGCGGCGAGGGCCACCACGGCCACGGCCGTGATCGTCGCCGCGTGGCCGGTCGTCGCCCGCGCCCACGGATCCGCGGGGGCCGGGCCCGCGGCGGCGCCGAGCCGGCGGCGGATCGGCCAGCGGGCGAAGATCCCGGGGAGCACGAGGAACAGCACGACGAGCGTGCCGAGCACCCCGACCGCGGCGTGGAACCCGAACGTGCGGATCGGCTCGAGCTCGCTGACGACCAGCGATCCGAGGCCCACGGCCGTCGTCCCGGCCGAGAGGCTGCAGGGCAGCCAACCCACCCGCACCGCCCGCCAGGCCGCGCCGCGGGACGGGCCGCGGCGATACTCCTCGACGAGATAGTTGACCAGGTGGATGCCGCCCGAGACCCCGAGCGTGAGCACCAGCAGCGGCATCACGATGAGCACGGGGTTCATGCGGTCGCCGCAGATCGCCAGCGACGCGAACGCGATGCCGACGCAGACCAGCGCCAGCAGGAAGACCACGATCGCATACCGCAGCGAGCGGAGCGCCAGCCAGGTGAGCACGAAGATGATGGCCGCGGCCGGGCCGCCGTAGACCCGCAGGCTCTCGCCGCTGGCCGCGTCCACCGCCACGTTGTCGATGACGGTGCCGGCGAGATGCAGGTCGGCGGCGGCGACGCCGGACATCCGCCGCAGCGTGTCGCGGATCCAGGCCACGGCCTGCCGGCGGTCGGCGAGCCCCTCCCGGGTGAAGCCGACGATCACGCAGGTCCGCCGCCCGTCGGGGCCGACGACCACGCCCCGCAGCCGATCCACGGCCTCCGCGCGATCCAGCGCCAGCGGGGGAGCCACGAGCCGCTCGACCGCCTCGCGGCCCGTGGCCACGACGTCGAACCAGCGGCGGCCGGCGGCGTCGCACGGCGCCTCCGGCCCGGTCGCCGCGACGGCGAACCGGTCGGCCACGGGGTCGTCGAGCGTGCACCCGGGCCAGGACGCCACCACCACGTCGCCGCTGCCGAACTCGGCCGTGAAGCGGGCGTAGTCGCGGCGGGCGGGAAACGCCGCCGGCACCCAGTCGAAGGGGATCGTGGACTCGGCGGCGAGCATCGCGATCGCCGCGCGGGCGACCCAGGGCATGGCCGCGGCCAAAAGCATGATCGCGACCACGGCGACCCGGAACAGCCGCGCGGCCGACGGATCGGACCACGGGCCGCCGCGCCAGGCGGGCCGTCGCTGTTCGAGGGTGGGCGGGGGCATCGATCGATCCGCGGGACGGGGGCTGTCATAGCGGTTCGGGAACCCGGTGGCGAGGTCCGCGGCCCGCCGGGGCCGTGCGGCGAGGCCGTAGAATGCCTGCCGATGGATGCCGCCGACCCCCAGTCACCCGCCGAGACCACGCCCGCCGACACCGACGCGGCGGCGGCCGCCCGCGACCGCTCCGTCGCCGCGGAAAAGGTGAAGGCGTTCCCGCAGACCCCGGGCGTCTATCTCATGAAGGACGCCGCCGGCCGGGTGATCTACGTCGGCAAGGCGAAGAACCTGCGGGCCCGGGCGGGCTCCTACTTCCTCAAGGCGGCCGCCGAGGATCGCCGCACCGCCGACCTCGTCCGCGAGATCCGCGACATCGACTACCTGGAGGCGGAGAGCGAGGTGGACGCGCTGTTGCTCGAGAGCCGGCTCGTCAAGGACGTGCAGCCGCGGTTCAACAGCGACCTCAAGGACGACAAGACCTTCCCCTACCTGCAGATCACGACCCACGAGGATTTCCCGCGGGTCGAGTTCACGCGGACGCCGCGGCAGAAGGGCGTGAAGCTCTACGGGCCGTTCACGAGCGCCGGCAGCCTGCGGGGCGCGATCGTCGTCCTGCAGCGGATCTTCAAGTTCCGCACCTGCACGCTCGACATCGACGCCGACGACGAGCAGTGGCGCTGGTTCCGCCCCTGCCTGCTGGCCTCGATCGACCAGTGCACGGCCCCCTGCAACCTGCGGATCTCCAAGGACGACTACCGCAAGGACATCGCCCGGCTGAAGACCTTCCTCGACGGCGGCAAGCGGCAGCTCCTCGAGGAGATGCGGAAGGAGATGCTGGAGGCGAGCGGGCGGCTGGACTTCGAGCGGGCGGCCCGGCTGCGGGACGAGATCCGCCTCCTGGAAACGCTCGGCGACCGCGGCGACCTGGAGGAGCACGTCCAGCCGGAGGTGTTCCTCGTCGATCCCAAGAAGGGCCTCGCCGGCCTGGAGAAGGTGCTGGGGCTGGCCAAGCCGCCGCGGGTGATCGAGGGCGTGGACATCGCCCACCTGGCCGGCAACGAGACGGTGGCCAGCCTGGTGCAGTTCATCGACGGGCTGCCCTTCAAGCCGGGCTACAAGCGATACCGGATCCGGACGGTGGACGGCATCGACGACTTCAAGAGCATCCACGAGGTGGTGGCGCGGCGGTTCTCCCGGCTCGTCCGCGAGGGCGCGTCGCTGCCCGACGTGTTCCTCGTGGACGGCGGCAAGGGGCAGCTCGCCGCGGCGCTCGACGCGCTCGAGGGCCTGGGGATCGAGGCGCCGTGCGTGATCTCGTTGGCCAAGCGGGAGGAGGAGGTGTTCCTCCCGGGACGCAGCGAGCCGCTGCGGCTGTCGCGGGAGTCCTACTCGCTGCGGCTCCTGGAATACGTCCGCGACGAGGCCCATCGCTTCGCCCAGCACTACCACCACCTGCTACGGGGCCGGCGGACGTTCGAGGAATGAGGCCGGCGGCCCCGAGGTCGCCCCGGGGGCCACCGGTCTGGTATCCTGCGGCGGTCGGGGAGGCAACGAGTCCGGGGAGGCCATGCCATGGCACGCGTCCGCTGCGGTTTCTCGCGCCGCGAGTTCCTTCACG
>Ga0315900_10010097_pt1 | contig 11881 bp, 10 predicted proteins | sample LakEriMetagenome_FD_203521 | JGI IMG/M metagenome (GOLD analysis project Ga0315900, IMG submission 203521) | Freshwater fungal communities from buoy surface, Lake Erie, Ohio, United States - Buoy 12 MA114 | ecosystem: Environmental > Aquatic > Freshwater > Lake > Lake biofilm | place: USA: Lake...
CATTCACCGATGAGGAGAGCAATATTTCCATTAAGTGAGGATGGACCAAAACCCACACTCAAGAAAGCATATAAAAAGTCAGATTGGTCATTTGCAATCAATACTGCATTTTCCGATGTGATTCAACAATGTGCAAAACGAAAAGATACATGGATAAGTCAAGATATTATAATGGCATATACTGAATTACATGATCAAGGATTTGCGCATTCAGTTGAAACATATCATGAAGGGAATCTCATTGGAGGACTCTATGGAGTTTCGATTGGATCAGCCTTTTTTGGTGAATCTATGTTCAGTCTTCAATCTAATGCTTCAAAATTGGCTTTTGTACACTTATACAATCACCTGATATATCAAGGATTCACACTCTTGGATTCTCAATACATTAATGATCATACATTGTCACTGGGTGCAAAAACCATCTCAAGAACACAATATCTGCAAATGCTTTCCGAAGCCGTGCAAAAGAAAGACATAACATTTACTCAATCTAATTTGTAAAAGTCATGAGAACCATCTCAATTGAAAGTAATGGTAGAATTGAAAAAACAGCTGTGTATTTGAATGGTGAACAAATAACAGGCATTAAGGAATTACTTTTGTCAATAGATGAAGAAGGTATATTCAATGCGATAATTTCATTCACTTCCTCTTCTGGTACTTTATTAACAAAACAATTGTTTACCGATGATCTGTCACAATTGCAAAGAAGAGAAGCAGCTTTTTCGGAAGATGAAGCCATGAATTTACGCTCAATGGCAATTGAAAGTGATGGCACTCTCGACAATACATCCGTTTTCATGAATAATGAGTTCATTGATGGCATAGTGTCAATCATGGTGCATATCATGATTGATTCGGTTCAAAAGAGAGAAAATGTGTTCACAAAGATCTTTTCCAAAAATCAATCATATTCAGAAACACGATTTATTTCTGAAATCGTCTTAAGGAACCCTGATGGTTCTGAAAGTATCGAATCTATTTTCTGAGGTATTCCATGAATAAGTTCATGAAACATGCATATATCCTTTTCATCATTACCATGCTATCATTCGTGGTATTGCCATTCACTTCTGAAGCTCGAGGTAGCTTTGGGGGTAGAGGTGGCCGCTCTTTTGGTACTCGATCATTTGGTGGATCTCGGTCTTTTGGTTCATCTAGAAGAAATTCTTTTGGATCCCCTCGAACATTCTCCAATGGTAGATCTTTCAGATCGATGTCAACCGGTCGTTTTGCCAATGGACAACAATATCGAACTCGTTATGGAATCCCAAGAAAAACAACTTCAATGAATGTTGCTCAAAATGGAAGAAACAGAAACTATTCGGTTCATTCGTATGGAGGATTGGGAGATGGATTCATGACAGGATATCTTCTTGGTTCGATTCCTTGGTATTGGCATATGCCATTTCATCCAGCATTTTACTATTCGAGACCTGTGGTCGTAGATGGTACAAATGGCCAAAAGGAAGTCTATCCAGGAACATTTTCCTTTGGATCAGTGATCTTGGTAATTTTGATGTTAGGCGGAGTAGGATTTATTATCTACGCTTTGTTCTTTAGAAGAAAAAAACAACAATTCAATTATGGAGAACATTCATCATTTGGGTGATCATTGTTGAATAGTCATATAGATGGTCACTGCTCTTGATTTTGCTCTTCTTTCTTGAATGGAAGTTCCTTCATTTATCTCACGAATTCCTTCGCCGGAAACATCATGAGAATGCAAACCACATGATTTTAGATAATCAGTAATACTTTGAGCTCTCTTTACCGAGAGCTTTTTATTATACTGTATACTTCCTCTGTCATCTGTGAATCCTTTAATGATGACAAACTTATTTCGATCTTTAACTTGATCGCAAATATCTTGTAACTGTGACTTATGTGCAGAAGTCAATTTCCATTGATTGCTTTCAAAGTATAATTCGAGAGCGGTATTTGAGAATGGTTTTTGTACTTGCGGAAGAGTTACTGCTATTTTCTCTTGTGGTCTGATATCAGGTTGAAGACATACAAAGTACATTCCTTCTCGATCATTCATTGTATCAGTTGAAATGATGCATGCTGTATCGCCTCGGGCAGTCAATGTGATAGAACGCTCATTCCCGGATGTATTGATATATGGGCCCAAATTGACCGGTTTGCTCCATGAAGTCCAGCTATCATCCAATCTTCTGGATATGAAGAGATCGCTTCCTCCATAACCTCCCAATCCATTTGAGTAGTAATAAAGCGTTTTATTATCCTGTGCTATGAAAGGAGAACCTTCTCGTGAAGAAGTATTGATTGTTTTACCCATCCACATTGGCGTTGACCATATATTGTCATTTTCTTTAAACGAAACATATAAGTCCAAGTCTCCCATTGATTCTGTATGATTCATGGCTAGAATCAATACATTCTGATCTGCATTCATTGTGGCAAAATACTGCGGAGATCTCATGACAAAATCTTTGATTGTAAAAGCCGGTTTGATATCCCATGTGTCTTTCTTTAGATCGGCCATGTGAAACGATAAATTACCAAGTGCATTGACTGTGGCAATGAATGCTGAATTTCCATCAGAAGTGATTGAGAAAAGAGCATTGGAACGAATCGTATTTATTGATGGACCAGCATTAATGGGTGAAGTCCAATAGTTATTGTTGATTCTGTCTGTATACCATATATCATCCGGATCGGAAATTCCACCAATATTATCCGGATGCTCTTTTCGTACAAAATACAATCTCGTTCCTGATGGATGGAGAACGGGAAGCAATGTACGAGAATAACTATTCACTATGTCGGGCAATCGTTCTTTGCAATAGAATGATTGTTGTGCTTCAACTAATTGAAACATAAACAACTGCAGAACAATGATACATACATAGTTTAATTGTTGAATTGTGCTTTTATTGCGCTCCATGTTATTCCTGTTGTATCGTGTTTTCCCAAAAAGTCAGACCATCGCTGAATGCTCCAAAGTCCATCCATTTGTCTTTTTATGACGAATCTCAGAGAACCGTTTGCTTCACCTGAGATGGAAATCATTCCATGCGGTACCAAGAGTCGATAATCAGATTGAATAATGACTGAATCAGGGGTTATTCCATCAATATTTGTATTTATTAATTGTAATTCCGTTTGTACATCTTTCGGAATTTTTGACATTACATTTTGAAAATAGACTCTTTCTTGATTGATATTCCATTGAGAAAACAATCCACCATATCTGGTGAGTACTTCGATGCTTGGTTCAAATACATAAAATTGGTTTGAGCCATTTAAAGAATCTGAGAAACATCGAACATATCCTGTGGGATCTTTGAATTGAACAGACTTTTTCAAATTCAAAAGGACTGTCTGATAATCAAAAGGAGGATCATACTGAACGGTATTTTCTGGATTCTCGGGGGTTCTGGGTTCCAATAAAGAACATCCTGAACATAGCAGACAAAACAAGAATATGTATAGATGTTTAACCATGCTTACATCGCAATTCTCGATTCCAAAGCTTTTGATAGAGTTGCTTCATCTGTATACTCTAATTCACTGCCAATCGGAATGCCTCGCGCTGGACGACTGACAATGATATCCAATGGTTTGATCATCCTAGCCAAATATTGCATGGTGACTTCACCTTCGACAGTAGGATTAAGAGCCAAAATGATTTCCGTTACATTGGAATTCAATCGTGCTATCAATTCCCGAATTTTAAGATCATCAGGATTTATGCCCTCAAGCGGATTTATATTACCATGCAATACATGATATAATCCTTTGAATTCACTCATCCTTTCAATGATCAAAACATCGGTTGGTTGTTCTACCACACAAATGACCGTACGATCTCTTCTTTCTGAAGAACAAATCGGACATGGATCATATTCGGTATATGTAAAGCATACCGAACATGAATGAACAGATTCCTTCATACGTATCAAAGATGATGCAAATGAATGTATGAATTCATCTGATTGTCTTAAGAGATAAAAGGCAAGTCTTTGTGCTGTTTTTCTTCCAATCGACGGAAGGGAAGCAAAATGCTCCACAACGGCTTCTATGGCTTCGGATTGAACATTCATAGTATGAGATATGATAGTTGACACGCAAATTTACTAAGTTATTCGTGTTCGACTCTCTGATATGGTCAATTCATGAAATTATCTGCTATTTTTGCATGTATTATGATGATAATCACACTTTTTAACCGGAGTTAGTTATGGGAATATTCTCTCGAATAGCCGATGTATTCAAAGCAAATGTGAATGATGCACTTGATAAAGCAGAAGATCCGGAAAAGATGCTCAAGCAAATGGTCATTGAAATGGAAGAATCGGTAAATAAAGCCACATTGGCCATAGCAAATTCCATGGCCCATGAAAAATCGCTTTTACGCAAGATTGAAAAAGCCAAGAGTGATTCTGCCGAATGGTTACATAAAGCTCAACAAGCCGTAACTGCAGGCAGAGAAGATTTGGCAAGAGCGGCTTTAGAAAAGAAAGCTATTCAGGACAAGAACATAAGTGATCTAGAACCGATTTATCTGACTGCAAAATCAACATCTGAGAAATTACGCACTCAACTTGATGCACTGAAACATAAACTTGATGAAGCAAGAGCAAGACAAGGCACATTGATAGCCAGATCTCAAGCCGCAAAAGCACAAAAGCAAATAGCGCAAACATTTAGCGGAGTTGGTTCTGATGCATTCTCTAAATTTGACAAATTTGAGACAAAGATTGAAACATTGGAATCTCAAGCAGAAGCTTTTGAACAATTGGCTGGACAATCAACTTCACTCGATGATGAATTCAAGAAACTCACTTCAACTTCACAGGTTGAACAACAATTACTTGAGTTAAAGGCTTCAATGGGCAAATTGCCTTCTGCATCAAAAGATGCTCTTCCACCACATCAAGAATAAGGAATGGAATAATGCATACTCCCGAAGATCTCATACAAAAGACAAGAGATAAAGTAGAATCAGTACTCAAAACTCAGTATCCCGATCATGTGTGTTTTGACAATGAATCATTTTCAATTGATGCCGGCTCTTCCAGAGTAATAATCATCATCAGACCTTTTACTGATAATGATACTTGTATAGAATGCATGGCAACTTTGGTTTCAGGAGCAAATATCAATGAGGATTTGCTCAGATTTCTCATGAGAAAGAATGCTGAATTGCATTTTGGTGCATTCTCTTTGATGTTTGATGATACAATTTGCTTTGCGCATTCAATAGCGGGAATCAATGCCGATGAAAATGAAATCATCACAAGCATTCAATCTGTGGCTTTGATTGCAGATCACTATGTCGATGAAATAATGACTATGGCCGGCGGTGAAAGATGCAGCGAAGTTTCCGGAATATAATGCAACTTATTATGGAGTATTCGGACTGGGAGCAAACATTCTAATGGAATATCTCAGTCCGATTTGTCCTCTGAAACCTGAAATATTCAATGTTGCATCACTTAATGTAGAAGTAAAGGGAAGATCATATAATGCTGAAGCAGTTATATGCACAGACGGGGAAACTCTTACCATTGGTTCAATTCCTATCACTCCACCAATCTGCAAAGGATTATATGTGGTAATTTCACCTGAACCCAATGTTCTTTCTTGTAATGTTTGATTTCCAACCACAAAGCCAATGGATTCAGGGCTAACGATTCTTGTTTTCTGATTATACTCACCAGACGACGGAATCCCTAATCGCAAACCTCCAATCCCACGAAGAACAAATCCATAGACTTCGAAGATATTATATCGTAGATCAGTTTGAAATTCTATGAATTGCATGCTGGCATCAATAGTATTCTCCATGATTGCTTGAGAGAAACCACTTGTGGAATTATCATCTCTTATGGGAAATGTAGAAGATGTTGTAAGTAATCCGCTTCTATCACGAAACCCAAAACCCCCGGTAAGCGAAAGAACATTTGACAATGGATATTCACCCTGAATTCCAAAGGACATACCATTTCCTGAACCGGAATTAAACTCATCACAAGAAACAGTTCCACCGAATTGCTTGAATTCCGATGAAAATGTATTACTCATGAATCCACCGGATACTTGAACAGCATAAATCTCTGTTTGTAAGAATCTATATGACTGAGCCACTAATCCGGATGTGGAGATAGTAAGTAGGATAAAGAATAGGGAGAATCTGAACATTTTCATGTATTTATACGCTTTAATGAATTCGGAATTCAAATTACACACTTTGAGTAAATTCGTTCATCCATATTTATACACATTATCGTATTACGATACATTAAGTTATCAGGCAATAGGGGACCTAAGAGTTATAACGGTGATTTCAGGCGGAATACCCACTCTGATAGGAGGGCCAACTGTCCCAAGTCCACGATTCACATATAAATATTTGTCCTGCTGCATATACAAACCTGACCATTGTTCATAGACAAATTGTGCAGGACTATATGCTTCTCCCAATAACTCAATTCCAATTTGACCTCCATGGGTATGTCCCGACAGTGTGAGATCTGCCAAACCGGAATTCAAGATTTCCATATTCCAATATGTTGGATCATGCGCCATTAGAATTGATGTAACTTCTTTTGAAACACCGTCAAATGTTTGGGCTAAATTTCCAAACTTTTGATTGAAACCTGTATTGTCAGTACCCGCAATAACCAAATCAGCATTATTGATGTTTAGAGTTCTAGCATCATTGATCAATAAATCAATACCTGTCGAGCGAATCATATTGCATAATTGCTTATGCTTGATACCGGTCATATAATGATCATGATTACCCAAAGAACCATAGATACCAATTTGAGCTTGAAGTTGGCGAAGAATTGGAAGAAATAGCTGTAATTCATCAGGATCGAAATTCACATAGTCACCGGTTATCGCAATTATGTCTGCTTTTTGCTTATTGATGATATGTACTGCTTCTTGTAAATAGCCGGTTCCAAAGTATGAACCCGTATGAATATCTGAAATCTGTAGAAGGCGAATGCCATCTAGATTTCTACTTAGTCCGGGAAGAACAAGTTCAATCTCTTTCGTTTCAATATCATAAATGGTATGCAATACGCCTTGAGCTGTTGCAATGAATGGCAGTATGGAAGCAGAAACACCTATTGTGTGCAATACTTTTCTTCTTTCAAGAGAAGGTGAATCATCAATCGTTACTATTGACTTACTCTTGATTTTTTTAAAGAGTGTAATTACTAGACCGATTGCATCTTTGAACAAAAAAAAGATTGTCAATGGATATTTGGGTAAATACCAAATGGCAATCATGATTTGAAATATATGTCCGGAAAATAGATTACTTCCCGTAGTCAATCTCTCAATTGTGGTTCCAATGAGTAATAAGAACATGAATACTGCTATATAGATATATCCCTTTTTCCAGATTGGCTGAACATTTTCCAGCACATCAAGATAGTTCTTATATTTTCTATAAATATAGTAATCTATTCCACCTTGTATAATTGCAAGGATTCCCAGAAACATGATTAGTCTAGCGATATCGGGTGTCATGCTTGAAACTTGAGGTGAATCATCATCTTGTCAAATCTATCGATTTTCACCATAATGCGGATAAAGGATTGTTTCTTTCCACAATGTTCCTTGAATGGTGATGGCATATGAACCAAATGGCAAATCATTGGGTAATGGGATATGCTTATACTCACCGGAATTTAAATGAAAATGTTCATTGTGAAGAATTCTACCATCTATCGTTGATACAATACAATGTAGTTGTTCATTCAATCCGGACTGAATGTTTATGGTATTATTCTTCACCATGAATTGATATTGACCTTTTCTTGTGATGGGTCTGATTGTCCAAGCACAAGTTTGCTCATAGGGGACATCACATCCTCTTAGATCTCGAGTTGTACAATCAATTTCACCATCTAGCCATTGTATGACATAGGTATTGAAAGTTCTATCATCAGGTGGGAGATAGGGCATGACAGAAAGTGAAATTTCACCAGTTTTATTTCCGGAATTATCGATCGTGAGTTGATATGCACCGGGAACTGTTTGTACTTGAGACGCACCTGTAATTCCGGAAGTAACATGCTGCTCAATCATACTTCCTGATGGATCATAAGTAATTGCCAATTTGGCATTTGCATATGCAGATGGTACAGATAATTTCATAAAGAATCTTTCACCCGGTTTTGCTGAACCATTCGATTGCAAAGTAAATGCAGCAATATTGGGATCAATGACTGATATTTTCATTTCATCCGTAGATTCACAGAATCCATTATTACCGATAACTTTTACAATCATATCCGATGAAATGGAATCAATTCGAATACGATTATCATTCAATTGAGTAAAGACACCATTGCTCGACCAAGAATATGTATTTGCTCCATTTGATTGTACTTCAATGGAATTGCCTCTACAAATGATTGTATCTTTGGGTAAAGAAACAATAGGGACATCTTTGACATCAACATAAAAAGAGTCTAGTGATGCACATCCAGCTCTTTGTCCATTGATTATGATATAACCGGAAGAATTTGGCATTATAATCAGTGAATCATTCTTACTGGAAAGTAAAGAGCAATCTCCTTTCAATGTAATTCCTGTGGATGGAAAAACAGTTACAGTGATTGGATTATTCCTACAAGTAATCGTATCAGCGGTTTTCAGAATTGGCAGGGAAGCATTGACATTGACAAGAATGCTGTCAATGGGTGAGTAACACCCGTCTTTGCTTCCACGATATGTATAATATGTGTTCTGCAATGGTTTTGCCAACAGGGTATTTCCATTTTTTGAAATGATGCTCGGATGATCTAACCATTCATATGTATCTCCACCTTGCGCTGACAATGTTACTTCATTACCCAAACAAGTGATGGTGTCACCCGATACTGTTATGGTTGGTATTTCTTTTACAATCACCAATATGCTGTCCATAACAGAACATCCGCCATTTGTTCCTTCTACGAAATACATTGTTGTTTTGCCGGGACTGACTTGTAAATCCGCTTGATTCGATGTGAATCCTGAAATCTTTTCAGTCCAAAGATATGTCATTGCACCTGAAGGTTTCAGGACAGCAGTGTCTCCCGGACAAATAGAAACATTACTTCCTGCATCAACATTGGGTAATGGTAAAACACGAATGATCACGGAATCATATCCTATGCAATTTCCATTTTTTGCTTCCACATAATATGTAGTTGTTGTAGTTGGTGAGAATGTGGGTTCAGATGAATTAATGTCATTTATTCCATTACCAGGTGACCAACGATATGTCATTGCACCCTTCGGTTTTAGAGTTATTGGAGTTCCAGGACAAGTTGCAGTATCATCAACCAAAGAAATTTTCAATTCATCAGCTACTGTAACTTTAACTGTGTCAAATGAAACACAACCCGCTATGGAAGTCACAGTCAGAACATACTCTAAGGATGCAGTAGGCGTGCAGACAGGCATCGCTGTTTGACTATTGTCCAGATATGTATTTGGTGACCATGAATATCGTGCTCCATTTTCAGCAGCAGAGCCAAGTTGCAATGGCTCTTTGGGACAAGTTGATTTATCAATCCCGGCATTTGCAACAAAACCTTGTATCACATTCACACGGATAAATGCGGTATCAATGCATTGTCCACTCGAAACTATAACACCATATGTAGTATTATTTTCAGGTTGGACAATTGGAGTAGATGAATTTGTATCTGAGATATTCGGCCCCATGAACCATCTAAATACACTTCCACCTGATGCGCGAAGTTGTACTCTATCTCCTCGGCAAATAGTTGTATCGGGTGAAGTCAATGCTGTCAAATTATTCTCTGTATTGACTATTACGGTATCAAAAGCAATGCAACCAAACTCATTGGTTACTTTCAGAATGTACCTAAAATTTGGACCGGGAGGACTTGCAATTGTCTTGGAAAGGAACTTATTGGTGACATATTGCTCCGGTGACCACAGATAGGTATAACCACTCTTGGGATTCAAACCGATCTCTACTGATCCACTCGGACAAGTTGTCTTGTCCTTACCGGCATCTGCAACAGGAAAGGGAACAACATCAACTCTTATTGGAACTGTATCTGTACAAATACCATTAGATGCAATGAGATAATATTGTGTCGTTGAATCAGGGCTTGCAATTGGGTTTGCAATAGTTGTCGAAGATAATCCATAGGATGGGAACCACTTATAAGAAGTAGCTCCAGATGCTTTCAATTGAACTTTTCCACCTTTGCAAATACTGCTCGGAACTTCATATTGAAGATTAATGGGAGGAAGCAAACCCACATGGATTGTTTGCTTTGTCTGACAACCGAAAGGATTGGTAATGAACAATGTATAGGTTGTGGGAGCATTTGGTTTTGCAATTGGATTTGCAATTGCAGTATTACTCAAACCTGTTGTAGGCGACCAAGCATATGAATACCCTGTCATTGGTGGCGCACCAATTCGAATGCCGGAACTAGGACATGCCAATACTGAGTCAATGCTCAATCCAAGTCCATATTCTATCTGAGTTGGCAATCCTAATACAGTTCTTCCACTTTGATTTAGAACATTGAGTGTATACCCGATTTCACTACCTGACTTATTTGGTTTATTGATTACATCCAATTGACTTGGCCTATCTGCTACAACATAGATTTTGCCATCCGGTCCCAATTGCATACCGAATAATTTTCTTGTTCCTAAGGGTAGAGTCCACATGGATCCTGCAATTGATGCCTCATCATTGAATGAAACATCGAATTGGAATAATGCAGACTCTGCACTCTGCTGTTTATCCAATGTTCCTGTCGTAAAGAGTTTCTTGCTATCCGGTGAAAATGCAGCACCATAATTTCCATAGCATTTATTTTTGGCAATGAATTTGGGGTTTGTCGCTTGACCAGACTGTAGATTGAAATCAAAAAGTACTACAGCTTGCAAATAATTTGTGCCATCAGCTTCTGAGAGTACTACCAATTTAGAGCCATCCGGTGAAACCTTCATAGCGCCAACTGTATAGTAGTTAAACAAATTATTATAATTGGAAAGAACAGGTGAAGAAACTCCTGAGGCAGTCACTTTATATGCAATGATTCTGGATTGTGATTTATGATGATAAATTGCCCAATATGAATTATCTGCACAATGTTGTGTGCCTGCCAATTTCTCTGACATATTATCTTGCAATTCAACATTAGAAAGAAGAATTGATGGAGTGTTTTCAAGACTGATATGAGAATAGTATGATTTACTATGTGTTGTACCTTGTCCAGTTAAATCAGGTGCAGTAAACAGGTATACTCTTTTTGCATTTGCAGGGTCAGGTATAAATATGCAACATTGCGTTGATGAAATTCCACTTTTGAGCGAATCTCCACCGGGTACTACTGATCCATCTGGAAGAAAAAGTTTTTTGCCATCTGAATATAATAATACATTTCCTGTATTTGGATCGCAATAGACTGCACAACCTTCCCATGTGTCGAGTTTTCCGGTGATGGGTGAAGGAATTGCATTCGTAAATCTTATGCCTCCAAATTTGCCATAATACCAAGTCTGATTTGAACTTTGCTGTGCAAATAATGGAGCAGAAATAGAAAATATCAATGTAAATAGTAAGAATCGTATCATTATGACTCCTTGATGTCCCCTAAAAATACAAAAAGTTTTATGTGTACTTACGGAATTATATTGAAGTGATTTATCCACATAAATCATTGGGAATTTCAATACCTGCAATGTGTGCAGTTTGGATGAAATCTTGGGGAGGTTCTTTGATGAACAGTAATTCTTTACCGGTAATTGGATGAACAAAACCAAGCATTCTTGCATGCAATGCCTGATGCTTCATTATATCCAAACACTGCATTGCTGATTGCTTTGATTCATTGCCGAATTTTAC
>Ga0315900_10010099_pt1 | contig 11879 bp, 34 predicted proteins | sample LakEriMetagenome_FD_203521 | JGI IMG/M metagenome (GOLD analysis project Ga0315900, IMG submission 203521) | Freshwater fungal communities from buoy surface, Lake Erie, Ohio, United States - Buoy 12 MA114 | ecosystem: Environmental > Aquatic > Freshwater > Lake > Lake biofilm | place: USA: Lake...
AACAGCAGACGTTGACTTCAGTGACGGCGAACCAAAAGAACTGGTCGCCTGGTACTACGAGAACGGTGGTGGCGCACACGCACAACTGCTGTACTTCACTGGTAGCGATTGGGCTATTGTTCCATCCGCATGGCTTTGGACAACTCAACCAACCCCGACAACCTCAACGACATCTACCACCACTACCTCATCAACGACTACGGTTCCCGAGACCACTACGACAACAACGGTGCCAGAGACGACAACCACTCAGGAGTCAACAACTACAACGGTGGAAGAAAGGCCAACTACGACTACCTCTACAACTCAGGCTCCACCGCCTCCCCCGCCACCACCGCCTCCGCCGCCAACAACGACCGAGCCTGCGACAACTGTTGTGGAGACCACGACAACTGTTGTTGAGACGACGGTTCCCGTCGAAACAACCACCACATCAGTGCGCCCAGTGCCGCGAACGACAACGACAACAGAACCCCTACCGTCAACCACAGTCGTAGAAACCAGTGCACTGCCACAGGTTACAGATGTTTCAGTTTTTACCCCTACATCCACAACGGTTGCCGTCAATGAGGTGATCGTGGACCTCGCTGGCGATCTCACCGATGAGCAGGTGGAAGAGGCAGTAGCCGAGATCTTGGAAAGCGAACCAACCCAGGAGCAGGCAGCCGCTCTTGCCACTAGCCCCCAAGTCCTCGCCACCGTCACCGAGGAACAGGCTGAGGCGATTTTTGAGGCGTTGGATGTGACGGCACTGGACGAAACCCAGGTGGAGGAACTGATCGCCGCAGTCCAAGACGCCCCCGCAGAAATACGTCAAGCGTTCGAAAGCAAAGTGGACATCTTCAAGACCGCCCTTGATACCTATGTACCAACAGGGTCCAACATTCCTGTCGGTGAACGCCGCGCCCTTATCGCTATTGGGGCGGCGATCACAGCAGCGGGGGCTACGACTAGGATTCGACGGTAATGAAACGCCTCCTCGGATACATCACAGAGAACTCGTGGACTCTTGCAGGCACGGGCCTGGTGCTCATCACCCTGTCTGGCCCCACATTGCGTCAAGCGCTGTGGATTACGGGTGTTGCGCTAGTCTTGCACTCACTACTCACTTTCACCACAGGGGGAGACAAGGAATGACACGAGTTATGGAAGTTATGAACAAGACGGTGGCGCTTACCCTGGACATTGGGCAGCGTTTGTTCTCCCTGTTTGTTGCCTCCGCCCTGCCCGCAATCACTGGTGGTGCGGTGATCGGTGTGTCGGTCGCCAAGTCTGCCCTGATCGCAGGTTTCATGGCTGTCGCTGGGGTATTGCAGAAGTTGGCTGCTGCTTCAACTGATGGTGAGTTGACGAAGGAAGAAATCGCAGAAGCGTTCAAGAAGTAGTTATGGCTGACAAGTATCCCGTAGTCAAAGTCAAGTTGTGCTCGCATCTGAAGGATGTGAAGCCAGGGGAACTTGACTTCTCTTTGTTGCGTGGCATCGAAGGTAAAGGCAAACTGCATCATTGTGCAGCGGACGCTTACGAGGCGATGGATGCTGCCGCGAACAAGGATGGGATCGACTTGTCCCCCACGTCGCAGGCTGACACGTACCGTTCGTTGGAGACGCAGGAGTACGGGTTCTATGCGCGGTACACGGATAAGCCGAAGCCCAAGTTGATGAAGCAAACGCCGCGCATCTACAAGGGTAAGGCGTGGTATCTGAAGAAGGGTCTGGCTCCGATGGCTGTCCCTGGTACGTCGAACCACAACCTCGGTATCGCTATCGACATTGCGAACGCGAGCGGGAAACGCTTAGAGTGGTTGCTTGCCAACGCTGCGCGTTTTGGTTTTTCGTGGGAGGTTCAGAGCGAGCCGTGGCATTTGCGTTACGTCGCAGGTGATGAAACGCCGAAGGCCGTGAAGGATTGGTTGGAAGAAAAGTCCAATCAGTCTGATGACTAATGGATGCTAACTGGGCGATCATTGTCGCTGCCGTTGTGACAGCGGTCGGCGGCATCATCGTCGCTGTTATCCAGCACGCACGCCGTCAGGATTCAGCGGAGCACGGCTTGGTGATGGACATGATTCGACTTATCCACATCTCGCAGAAGCGCACCGAAAACAAACTTGACAAGGTTGACGAACGACTGTCGCAGCATCTACAGTTCCATGCTTCGGAAGGGATGCTTGACAATCATGGCGCAGTTCACCAAGATGGAGTTGACACAGATCGCAGGGTTTCTTCGTAAGGTCTATCCAGGCCAAGCGGAACAAGATTCCCTTTGGGGTCTGATCGAAAAAACCGAACAACTACTGAGGGGAAACAATGGAAGCGACAACCGCAGGCGCGGAGATCGTCAATGAGGCGTACAACCTCATAACGGGGGACCGCCAAAACAGTTACAGCCATCCTGCTGAGGATTATCAGCGGACAGTGAACATCTTCAACGCAATGACAGGCAACGACCTGACAAGCGAAGAGGGTGTCATGTTCATGGTGGCGATGAAACTGTCCCGTCTCATGCACGAGATGGACAACGGCATGGATCTGCCCGACAACACGAGGGATGCCATCGGCTACCTCGGTTGTCTGAACATGATCCGCCGTCACTACATGGGTCAGGAGAGTGAGATGGCTCACATCGCACGCCAGATGCGGAAGGCGGTGCGCGAATGGGCTTGATGGATGAGATCAGCAAACAGGACAGGTCGATCCGTTACTCCTCCAAACTGGCGGAGTTGAAGGACAAACTGTCACCTGAGGATTTCGCAGACTTTATGGTTGCGATCAACAATCCTCGTATCAACCAGACCGCTATCCGCCGCGTCCTTCAGGCACGGGGGATCATGGTCGGCTCGGGCACGTTGTCTCGTTTGAGGAGTGAACTCAATGAAGTTCGATGAGGAACTCCAACAGGAACAGGAGTTGATGGCACGCGCCGATCTGGTGAAGATGCGCCGTGAACGTGACTCTGCCACCAATGAACTGACCAAGATCAGGGAGCAGTTGGAGGCAGCGAACCGTGCACTCTCGGTCGTGTCTTCGATGGAGGCAGCGGAGATCGCCCCACCGAAGTGGCTGTCACCTGCGGCACCGAAGACCAGTGCTGCCACGGTGATGGTGATGCTTTCGGACACCCACTTCGATGAGGTGGTGTTGCCTGAGGAGGTGGAGGGGTTGAACGCATACAACCGTGAGATCGCCAAGTTGCGGTTGGAACGGTGGGCATCGAACGTCATCAAGATCACCCGCCACTATCTGTCAGGTGTGAAGTACGACGGCTGTGTTCTCATGTTGGGTGGTGACCTGTTCTCAGGTGACATCCATGAGGAGTTGGCGCAGACGAACGAGGACACGATGATCGGGTCGGTGTTGTTCTGGTCGGAGCAGATCGCTGCTGCGGTGGACATGCTCGCCAACGAGTTCGGCAAGGTGCATGTCGTGTCGGTGGTTGGTAATCATGGGCGCATGTCACGCAAGCCGCGTGCCAAGTTGCGTGTGAAAACCAACTTCGACTGGCTGCTATCGAAGATGGTTGAGCGTCACTTCGCTAAGGACAAGCGCGTCACGTTCGACATCCCCGAAGGCACCGACGTTCTCGTCAACGTGTACGGGTTCGGTCATCTGCTGACGCACGGCGATCAGGTGAACGGTGGCGGCGGTATCGGTGGCATCTATCCTCCGATCATGCGTCTCCGTGCACGCAAAGCCCAGCGGTATCTGACCACGAACCAGAACTTCAGCACCTTGTGGATGGGGCACTGGCACCAGTACCTACCCACCCCCTACCTGGTGGTCAACGGGTCAACGAAGGGCTACGACGAGTACGCATTTATCAACAACTTCCAGTTCGAGCCACCGCAGCAGGCGTTGGCTATCGTGGCACCCAAGCACGGGATCACCTTTCATGCCCCCGTGTTTTGTGCTAACGACAGGAAGAAAGAAGGCTGGTAATGGGTTGCCCGTGGTCGCTCGTAGCAGTGCATTGGACTGACGCGTTCGATTCAACGAATGGTTGGGTTGACGTAGATCACTACGAACCGAAGCCTGCACATGTCGTGTCTGTGGGTTGGTTATGGCCCGACAAACTGGACGGCTACGTGTCGATCACGGGTTCATACATGCCAGATGAAATACCCGAAATGGAAACTGTTGGCATGGTGACACACATCCCCAAAGGGATGGTCAACAAGATCGTGATGTTAGGTGAACCTAACTGGGAGCAACTGATTAGTTGACATTGTGACACCGTTCCGTTATGGTGGATAACAGAACGAATACAACTGAGAAAAGGAGCAACATGCATTACCTTGTTGAGAAGCCGTTACATGGATCACCTGAGTGGTTGAAGGTGAGATGGAAAACGGAAGAGGGACTGGCACGCATCAGTGCTTCAGTCGCAGCAGTAGTTCACGGGCAGCACCCGTACATGTCGAAAGCAGATCTCGCTACCGACCTGCTTGCACCGAATCCGCCCGAGCCTGCGGAGGCGAACCGTGCGATGATGCGCGGCACCACATTGGAACCCGTTGTTGCTGACTGGGCTGCACGTTTGTTGGGTGTCGAGTTGCAGGAGCCGATCGACATGTTCTGTTGGGATGAACCTGGCGTGCGTTTGATTGCGACGTTGGATCGTGTGGATCAGAACGACAAGGTGTATGAGATCAAGACCATCTCACGCCATTGGAACGGGACGTTGGAACCGTACTGGTATTGGCAGGGTGTCCAGCAGTCGATCTGCACAGGCAAGCACGAGATCATGTGGGTGATCTTCGACTCGTCGTTGGACATCCACTTCCACAAGCAGACGGTCACCTCGGATGAGCGTGCACTGCATCTCACTAAGTGCCGTGAGTTCCTCGCCGCCATCGACATGGGCATGATGCCTGATGATGCGGTGTTGGAGTACAAGCATGTGACGAAGCGGTTCCCTGTCGGGGAAGGTGGCGCGGATGCAGCCGTGGATCTTGGGCCGTCAGTGCTCGCCATGCTGGAGCGTTACCTGCTGGCGAAAGAGCAGAAGGCTCAGGCCGAGCAGGTGGAGGAACTTATCAAGGCTGAGATCTGCGCGATGCTTGGCACTGCCGAGTACGGGCTGATGCAGGACGAACTGTTGGTCACCTGGAAGACAGCAACACGCACATCGTTTGACACCAAGAAGTTTGAGGCCGAGCATCCTGCTTTGGCTGAGAAGTACAGAAAGCAAACCCAGTATCGGACATTCCGAGTTCACAACAAGGAGAAAAAGTAATGCGATTCAATCTTGACAACTACGAGACAGTCGAGTCACGGCTCGCGAAGTTCTGGGAGGAGTACCCGAACGGGCAGATCTTCACTCAGATCCACCACTATGACGACAACAAAGTCGTGTTCAAAGCGGAGGTGTACAAGGACATTACTGATCCCCGTCCTGTTGCGACAGGGTTCGCGGAGGAGGTGCGTGACGCATCACCTGTGAACCGTACGTCGTTCGTGGAGAACGCAGAAACGTCGGCGATCGGTAGGTGTTTGTCGAACTGGAAGTACCAGTCGAAGAACGCGCCGCGTCCTAGCCGTGAGGAGATGGCGAAGGTTGCACGCATGACCGAGGTGAAGCAACCTGATCTGGCTGCCAAGTTCCGTGAAGCCTGCACATCGAAGGGGTTGGATGCGGACAAGATTGCAGCGGAAGCAGGTGTGGATCTGGGGTCGTTGACTGAGGAGAAGATGCCTGCGTTGCGTGACGCTTTCAAGAAAGCACAGGAACCGAAGCCGACACCTGAGACGTTGGTCGAGCAGGTGACTGCCGCGTTCCCTGGTGCGGTGGAGGAGAAGCCTGAGATCAAAGATCCTGAGTCTCCTGCTACACCGTCACAGATCGCGAAGATCCGTGCGATGTTGAATGCGAAGGGTATTCAGCCGATGGGTGAGAAGATCGACAAGTGTGCGGAGATCATCGACCGTCCGCTGTCTCGTATGGAGAACATCAAGAAGGGTGAGGCTTCGCGCATCATCGAGGTGTTGGAGGTTCGCTGATGGGTAAGCCAAGAAAGTTTCCGAAGAGCCGTTACTCGACAGACATGCTGATCGCTAGGTTCCCCCATTTGACTCCGACTGTGTTGGCTGACAGGTTGGGGTTGGATAAGAGTGCTGTGCAGCAGTGGTTTGGTGAGGCGCATTGGTTGGATCAGTGGCAGGCTGATAGGTATGCGACTCGTTTGGGGTTGCATCCTGCTCAGGTGTGGGCTGATTGGTTTGAGATCCACAAGGTGAGCGCATGACTGATGAACGCAAAGGTGAATGTCAAGGACACCACGACCGTTGCTCCGTGGGAGATTGCCCCAAGTATGGGCTGCTTGGAAAGGTTGGTCGTGATGGTAAGAGACGGGTCAAGGGTTGTGGCGACCCTGTGGCTCGCGGAAAACGGAACCGTACGAAGGGCGACTCTAAGGCTCGACGTGCGCGTAAGAAGTTGGGTTTATTTGCGACTGGCAATGCTGGTTCTCGGCACGAGGAACACTGGGTGGGGGCGTTCCGTGTTGAGTCAAAGGCTGGTGCGCAGGTGTCACCGATTGCTACAAGGTTCTTCGCCGCGAAAGCCCAGTCGGATGCAAGCAAAGCGATTGGTGACATCCGTCCGTTCGTGATGATTGCGATGCCTGATGGTACGAGTGAGGGGATTTGTTTGATGACGTTGACTGAGTTCGCTGAGTTGACGGCACTGCTGTCGGCTATGGTGGATGGGCAGTAGATGGATTGGCTGACCCGCCTGATGTCAGGCGTGACCGCTGCCCTTGTGGTGTTGGGCTTGACGGGGGGTTCCAACCCGACCCCTTCCACACCCCCGATGAGGGTGGTTGCGTCGATTGTGGAGGCTCCTAGACCCCTCTCCGTGGCTCCTACGACCACCATCCCTGCGGCTGCCCTCTGTCCGCAGTGGTGGGGGTTGGCTCAGCAGGCTGGCTGGCATGCCGACAACATGCCGACCCTGGACTATGTGATCTACAAAGAATCCCGCTGTAACCCTGCCGCACACAACACGACCCTGAACAGGGACGGGTCAGCGGATCTCGGGCTGGTGCAAGTGAATGATCGCAGTTGGTGTTTGCCTACCCGCTGGTATCCGAACGGATACTTGCAATCGGTGGGTGTGCTGCCTACTGTGGGGTGCGAACAACTGTTCGACCCATTCCTGAATCTGCTTGCCGCGAAAGCGATCTACGACTATGCCCAAGAAACAAACGGGAACGGCTGGCAGCCGTGGAAAGTACACCTACATGCAACTTCTTGAAGAGTTATCACTGGTTGACAAGGACGATTCGTGGATGCTGGACGCAGCCTGTAAGGAAGCGAACAGCGGGGATTTCCATCCCGAATCCATCTACTCTGCTGGCGCAAAGGCGGCGATCGCTGTATGCAAGACGTGTCTTGTGCGCCGTGAGTGTTTGCAGTTCGCTGTTACGAACGGTATCGGTGAAGGTATCTGGGGTGGGATGCTCGCCCACCAGCGTAGGAAATACGCGCTCGGCGTACTCACAGAGGATACGTTGGGGTTATGACAGAGAACGACACCATCGTCTATCAGCAATGGCTGAATGATCTTCAGGTCACCGTTGACTCACTGCGTGAGCAACGTGACGAAGACCGCATGCGGATTGCGGAACTAGAAAAACAGGTCATCATGTACCGCAGCATGATTGACCGACTAAAGATCGCATTGAGCGAGGGGAGAGAACTATGAGTGCTAGTTGGTACAAACTGAAGGACGGTTCGTGGGGTTGCAAGATACGCCACGAAGGTCTTGAGGGTGAGAAGGTTACGCTCACCAACAAGAAGGGTGAAGCCACTGACGTTTATCTGGTGAAGCGTGTCGCCAAGTTTGATGACGCGCAACTGTGGTCGTTCAGCAACGAAGCACCCGCCGATGGTGGGCCTGCGTTTGACGAAGAACCTTTCTGATTATTCCACCATGTGCGATCACTGTGGTGAGGTCAGTTTGATTCTCACCCAGTGGTCGCCTGAAGTGGTGGCATCATGTAACTGTTGGTGTCACCCGTATCGTAAAGGTGAATGGTTTGATGACAAACCTAAACGGCGACGCAAAAAAGGTTAGATGCCTGAACTGTCACGGCATCGTGACACATGATCCGCGTCAGTTGACGGGCTGCAACTGTGACCCTGACGCACCACAGTGGTGCTACATCGAGAAGGATGGGCGTGTGCGTGGCTGGTCGCTCGCCAAGTGGGAGGACTGCTGATGCCACGCCAACAGTGGGAATGTCCTGTCTGTAAGCGGCACATCGTGTTGCATGTGAAGCCGTCGTGTCCCCCTGTGTGCACGAACCCTGAGAAACATTCCCGTCAGCCGACCCCTATGGAGAAGGTAGAGTTTGAACATGGACGATGAAGAGATCGAACTGACGCAAGAAGATTACGAGGCTGCCGTTTCTTTCTTGCAAGAGGTGGGGTTGATCGAAACGTACGGTGTCACTGAGGAGGGGAACGAGTTGTTCCAGTTGGCTGAACCTGTGGTGTCAGCGATCCTCGCAGATGTGATGACGATAGACCAGTGGCTGGAGTTGGGGCATCGCAAAGGTTTCTGTGGGCCTGCTCTCTGCTACGGGCATGACGGTATGGCGACAAGCCGTCAAGAGGACGACGACTTCTTCGACGGTGGTGATCCGTGCTTCCATTTCGTACGTTTGTACGATTCGCCTGAGCAGAAGAAGGCGGTTGAGGAGAATCATTCGCCGTCTGTTTGGCGTGCGCTGTAACGAGGTTCCCCCGCCATCGGAAAAGGGATAACACAATGGCGGGGGGAAACCCCGTCGCTCAACGGTGGCGCAGTGGTGGATGCGCTTTTCTATGACCGTCTGCGAACTTCACCCAGTCTACCTTGACGGGGTGGACGTTTGACAACCCTGACCACATGATCGAGGAGCGGCAGGACTGCTCTGTCCCCCACTTGTAGATGAGCGGTAGATGCTTAGTCATTGTCCTGCCCTGCCACTTGTATGGCCCTGCCCAGAACTTGCCGTTGTCGTGACGCGCTATCCATACGGGCAGTGATGCTCGTGATGGTGGATGTTTGCGCCTGAAGAGGCGCAGCATCATGCGCTAATCATCTCCTCGACGTACACATCGTCGTAGCCGTTGGCACGGTAACTGTCGGCGAGCGTTTCGGCTTGGTCGTAGGTGAGGAAGTGGTTGTTCACTTCCACGTCATTGACGTAGACGCTGTATCGGTGGCGACTGACCTGCTGCTGCGACATCATGTCAGTACCCGCCCTGCTGCTGTGACCACTCCTGTAGCAGAACGTATGCCTGCTCTAGACAGTCGGTGTCTGTTGCTTGGTTGCCGTCTTGGTTGAGGATGGCGTACAGGTCATCGAGCCATTCGCCATCGGTTTTCGTTTCCGTGAGTGTCATTGTTCTGTTCCTTTTCTGTGTTGGTATGCACGCCGCGTGGCGGTCATGCGCTGTTGTTTGTTGCGCTCTATGTGTATGCCCGTCAATAGTCCGAGGGCGGGAAGTACTGCGACGATCGCGAGGGTGACCAGTGTCATGCGGTGCAGTCCTCGCATTCGTCTGCCTCATCTGTGGGCCATGTCGTCCCGCAGTTTGGGCACTCCTGGAATGTTGCGGTTCTCTGTATCTCGGCTGCGTGTGAACGTCTGTCACTTGCCGCACGTTTGCGGGGTGATGACAGCAGTTCGCTGAACAGTCGGAACGGTTCGTACTTTTCGGTCATTGCCTTGCTCCTTTTCTGTTGTGTCGGTTACCAGCCGACGAATACCAGTATAGCACACTTGTCAAGTCTTGTCAAGTATCTTTATTTCACTGGGGTTTCATTAGTCCTCCGTTTTCGTTTCGTACTCCCACGAAATGATCGAGTAGTACTCGTCGGGCGTGGCTGCTCCGTTCCGTAGTTGTTCGGGTGTCATGTAGTAGGCGATGCGTATGTCACGCACCCCGTGAGTGTCGGTGTCTGTGTCTTCGTCGTACTCTCCGAACGATACATACACCGTGTGGTTGTGTCCTGTTGTGTCTTGTACGAGGACGTGCGCACCTATGTTCTGTTTCATTCTTTCCCCTCCCATCCACAGTGTGTGCAGCAGCCGTGTTCGACTGAGCCGCGCCGCCGTCTTCCTGTGATCTGTTGCTTAGTCCAGCACGGGTCGTGCTGTGCGTGGACGGGGCATAGGAACGTGGTCGTTGTCCCGTCTCTGTTGATTGAGCAAGCGCACTGCGCGTGCTTTGTGTCTGTGCTCATTCGTTGCCCCCTTCGTAGCGTGGCGGGTTGTCGATCATGTATCGGCACACTCGTACCGTGCCAAGCACCCAGCCAGTGAGCGCAAGGAAAGCGATCAGGGGTTCCATGTCATGCCCACTCATGGTCGATGACGTAGCCTGCACGGTTACGGTCTGCGAACAGTACCGACGAAAGCGAATACACAAGGTGAAAGCCCATGTCCATGCCGCAGCCACCGACACGAATGACATTCCATCCGTGCAAGTCGCGCGGCTTCTCACCTAACGCGATCGCGGCGGTGTAGGTGATGTCGCGCAGCGTCCCCTCGTCGTCCACGATTTTTAGCGTGATGTCGCGTGACATTCCCGACTTGGAGACATGCCGCAAGAAGGTGTAAACGACTGGCTTACCGTCGCGCCGCTTCTCTGACTTGTCTACGAGTTCACGCAAGCGTGCGCGTGCCTCGTCTCGTTCCTGTAGTTGTGCCTTTGTAGGCATTGTGTATTTCTCCTTTTCTGTTTGTCTTCGGTCGGTATCCACCACGGAAACCGTTACCTTGTACCGTAGTCCCGTCTCGCTCGGGATGCAAGCCTTTCGCCTGTCTACGGTGATCCTGTTTGGACTATTTGTTCTGCCAACTTGGGGCGACGTGGATGTCCCACAACTCGCGGAACATTGCTGCCGACTCGTATTCTTTGCGTGCCAACTCCTGCCGTGCAGACTCCAAACGTGCTTTCGCTCGCTCGACCTTGCGCTCCAGTGCTTCCATCTCTCTAAGGGTTCGGCAGTACTCGTCGTGCGTTGTCATCATTCCACCTCCTCGTCGATGATGATCCACGGGAAGTACACCACCGTATTGTGCTTTCCTGATGCGTCGTAACGGATGTCCGACTCCATCATCAAGTCGAGCAACTCACGGAACTTGCGTCCACCCATTCCGAGCCACGCGAACGTGCGCGCCACGTCATCAGTCGTGATCGCTAGACACTCCTCCTCGTACATTGTGCGTCCCGAGTACGGGCCGGCCTCCCCTAACTGTCCGAGCACGTCGCGGATGTCCGCGAGCGTCTCAGCGTCGAGTTTGTATTTCACTGTCCTTGCTCCTTTTCTGTTTGTCTTCGGTCGGTACGCACCACACGCACCGCACCTTGTGGACTGGCGGGGCAACGAACCCCTCGACCCCTACAGGTCACCAGTCCTGCCAGGTCAGGCGACCTGGTAAGCCTGCTCCCTCACCTTGTCACGCAGGTCACCCGCCTCCAGCAGCCTACGCACGACGTAGCGTCCCCACTCGAACCCGTCCCCCTCCGCTTTCTTGACCTCATCCAGCCAGAACGTGACATCAGCGTCCAGGATCGCCAGCAGGTGAGACACCTGCCCCCTGGTGAGTGTGATCTGAGTTTCCATCCCTTGCTCCTTTTCTCCTGGAGGATCCACCACGGAACCTCACTGAACACCACTCTACAGGAACCCCGACCCTTTGTCAAGTCTTTTAGGTTACAGTTGTGTAACAAAAACTAGAACCATTAGTCCCAACACACCCCACCTTTGTCAGGCTCACCTAACAAGGCGGCACGTCTCGTGTAGGACTTTTCGTCCTGTTCTGGTTGGACTTGTAGTCCTATGGGGGGTGGGGGGTTCTACTTAGGACTACAAGTCCAACC
>Ga0315900_10010102_pt1 | contig 11878 bp, 8 predicted proteins | sample LakEriMetagenome_FD_203521 | JGI IMG/M metagenome (GOLD analysis project Ga0315900, IMG submission 203521) | Freshwater fungal communities from buoy surface, Lake Erie, Ohio, United States - Buoy 12 MA114 | ecosystem: Environmental > Aquatic > Freshwater > Lake > Lake biofilm | place: USA: Lake...
GTTCCGCGTCGGTAGGATCACGTCCGACGTCCTCGAACCATGCTGCGACAACGGAAATTTCCTCGGGATCGAGGGCGAGGGAGCGCTCGGTATTGATCTTTGCGAGTTCCTCGGCGCCCACGCCGCGCACGGGAACGATTTCCACCGTATCGGATTCCGCGTCCCCCGCGCGGGCGAAGCCGGGGGTGACGGAACCAAGGGACCACGTTTCAATAACCGGATTGGAGAGCACGTTGTGGACGAGCAAGCGCAGGTCTTTTTCGGGAAGCGCGTCGGCACCAGTGATGGCGAAACGCGATCCGGTGGCGGCTTCGACCGAATGCCCCATGCGCGACGCGCTCTCCGCCAACTGCGCGGCCACCCGGTCGGTCACTCCGGCGCGCCGCGCCACCTCGACGATCAGGACTCCCGATCCGCCAGCGCTTTCCCCGCGGTCGATGCGGGCAGTTCCGCCCGGTTGGTCGTCGATGAGGCACGCCACGATCTGGTGGAGGCCTTTGTCGTCGAATTTGCCCCGCAGGAAATAGATTTCCGAAGCCTCGATCCTCACGCCGGGAAACCCCAACTGGCGCGCCTGCCGCGTGAGGGTGCGATTGCGGTGCTCGCCGCTCGGCTTGATCACTTTGGCGATATCACTCATGGCGTGCGAAGGCTGCGATGACCGCCGGAAGAAGTTCGTGCTCCGCCGTCTGGATGCGCGCTTGGAGGGTCTCGGCCGTGTCACCCGGCTGCACCGGAACTTCGCGTTGGGCGATGATCTCTCCGGTGTCCACCCCTGCATCCACATAGTGCACCGTGCAGCCGGTCACTTTGTCGCCGGCGGCCAGGGCCTGCGCAGCCGCGTCGGAACCGCGGTGCTTAGGGAGGAGAGAAGGATGGATGTTGATGATGCGACGCGGGAAAGCAGCCAGAAAGACGGGGCCGACAATGCGCATGAATCCGGCGAGCACCACGAGGTCGACGTTTTCTTGCCGCAGGATGCCGACATATTTTTCCTCCGTCTCCGCATCGAGGCGTCCGCGCGGCGTGATGGGCACGATGCACTCGGTGCGCGCGCCGCATTGGCGTCCGAGTTCGAGAATGCGCGCGCCGGGTTGGTTTGAAAGGACTGCGCCTATTTCCGCATGCAGAGTCCGTTGCTCGATCGCGCGGCAAATGGCTTCGAAGTTCGAACCTCGGCCGGAGCCGAGCACGCCCAAGCGGATGGCGCGGTGCCCGCTCATTGCTTTCTGCGGTTGCAGCGGAAGGGGAAAGCCATCTGCGGATAATTTCCCGCAAACGAGGCGGATGATTCAATCCATGTCTTGCCACGTATGCGGGTTTTGCCCGATCCAAACGTTACAATTTCGTCACATGAGCCTGTCCGGAGACCCGCGACCAGCGCAGAGCCAGCCAGAGAAGGATGCCGCAACCGAAAAAAACAGAGGGCAACCACGGAAGGGACATGGCGAAAATGCCGTTTTCGTCCGTCCCCGGATGCGTGGAGCGCAGGTGCGCGGTCAGTTGGGCGAAGAGAATGCCGGCCGCGGCGTAGCCGAGATTGAAGGCCACACCGCGGAAGCTCAGCACCGTGGCGCGGACCGTCGATTCGGTCCATTGGTTCAGGTAATTCGAAGTGAAGAACTGCAGGGCGGACATGGCCACGCCGAGCGGCACGACCACCCAAGCCCCCCAATACGGCACAGCCATGGCCGTGCCGGTCAGCCCGAGGAGGACAAGTCCCGCCACGACGAAGTAGTTCGCAACCACGCCGCGGTGCGCGACCATGCGCTTGGCCAAGGGCGCGACGCCGAAGCCGAGCAAGGCGAGAGCGGAACCGAGCATGCCGTTGACGAAGGGCGGCAGTTCGATCAGCCGGTAGTAGTTACTGGCAAATGTCAGGAAGATACGCACGAAGCTGTCGATGATGAGCGCAGCGACCATGAGAAAAAGAATCCGTCGCGAGGTGAAAACATGCACCGCACCCTCGATCACATTTTGCCACGCGCGGCCGATGGCGTGCCGACCGCCGGGCGAATGGCTCGGCGGTTCGCGGAAGCTCAACGCGACAAAGAGGCAAGCGACCGATGTGATCAGCGTGGCGTAAACCGGCCAGCGCACCGTTGTACCCGCAGCAGGTGTCCATCCGGTCCAACCGAGGAGAGACGACATCAGGCTTTGATCGAAAAGCGCGGCGCCGCTGATCATCGCGATGAAAAAGCCGCCCGATTTCCAGCGCATCAGCGATTCGAGCACGCGCGGCCAGGTTTTTTTGCGGTCGTCTTCCGGCAGCGAATCGTAGGCCAACGCCTCATCGGCCCCGCTGGCGCAGGCTTCGGCCGCTCCGCTCAGGATGCGGTTGAGGACGAGAAGCCAGAACATCCAGGCGCCGCGCGGAGCGAAGGCGAGCACCGCCATCTCGGCCACCATCAGCACGGCGGCGAGAACAACAAGACGTTTGCGTCCGATGACATCGGCCAGCGCGCCGGAGGGAATCTCCAACGTGATGATGACCACGGCCCAGATGACGTTGAGCAGGGCGTATTGCTCGAGGGTCAGTCCGAGATCGAGGAAGAGGACGCCGATGACCGGATAGTAAAACCGCGCATGGAAAAGGACGCGGAAGGCGACAAAGAGCGGGATGTTGCGGCGGAGGGAGTCGGACACGGCGGAGGGAAAGTAGAAGCGGCATCTTGCCGCTTGACCACACGATAAGCGGCAAACGCCGCCGCTACAGCTCAGTGCTTGGGCGCGCGGACCGTGGCGGCTTCGAGGTCTTCGCGTCGTCGCTCGACGATGCTGTCGGCGATTTCCATGATCATTTCCTCGAGAAGCAGGCGCAGGTGGCTGCCGGGGCGGTAATCGGCGGGGGCGATGTGTTTGACCCGGTCGGCGTGCGCGGTGAGTTGGTAACTCTTCTTGAAGCTGACGCGCGTTTTGTCATCCGGATTGTAGACCGCGATGGCGCGTCCGCCGGTTTGCTTCATCACGGTGAAGCAGGGAACGTCGGTCGGCCCGTCCCCGACATAGATCATGTTTTGGAACGGCACGGGGCGCAGTTCCGGCGGCATGTGGTCGTTCACATCCTGCGAGAGGTCGAGCATGCCTTTGTTGATGCGGAAGAGGAATTGCGTCTTTTGCGTGTGGCTGATGACGCGCTTGGGGAAGGTGATGCGACCGTCGTCGTCCTCCGCGTATTCGCACCCGAAAATTTTGCGCACGTAAGGTTCGATGCGGCTGCCGACGATGAGTTCTTTGATCCCGGAGCTGACGATGTAGTGCTCGACGTTGATGCCGTGGGCCTGGTGCTCGGCTGTGAGGAGTCCGTGTTTGAATTCCTCGAACATTTCCGGGATGCCCGGAAAGAAGCTCAGCTTGGCCCCGAGTTCGCGCAGATGTGCGTTGGTCGGGCGGTCCAGCTCGAGATAATCGAGAAGTGCCTTCATGTAGGCCAGTTCGTGCTCGAAGCCGTGTTTTTGGACCAGCTCGCCGCAGCGCTGCCAGAACTGTTTCCCGTCGATGCCGAAGTGCGGGAAAAGAGCCTCTTCCTGCATGTAATTCGGACTCAGGGTCTGGTCATAGTCGTAAACTATGGCAATGGTGCTTTGCGGAACGGACATGGCGATGGGAGAAGTGCATAATATCCCCATGCCCACGGGCTTCCAGCAGGTTTATTCGGCGGGAGGACGGTCATGATCGACGTCGTCTACCGCGGTGCAGTGCATTTGCCGAAGCTGGATCTCTGGCTCGACCCGCCGGTGCCGCGCGGCTTCGCCTTCGTCTCCCACGCGCACAGCGACCACATCGGCAAGCACCGCGAGACGATCGTTTCGGCCGGAACCTCCCGCTTGATGCGCGCGCGTCAAGGCGTGGTGGGTGTCGAGCACGTCCTGCCCTTCGGCGAGACGCGCGCTTTGCGCGGAGCGGACTTCACCCTGCTGCCGGCCGGACACGTGCACGGCTCGGCTCAGCTTTTTCTCGAGGCGGATGATGGATCGTTGCTCTACACCGGCGATTTCAAACTGCGCGCCGGACTTTCCAGCGAGCGCATCGCATGGCGCAGGGCCGATACGCTCATCATGGAAACAACCTTCGGTAAACCCGAGTTTGTCTTTCCACCGACCGAGCACGTCCTGGAGCAGGTGGTCAACTTCTGCCGCGAGGCGCTCGAAGACGGCGAGGTGCCGGTGCTGCTCGGCTACTCGCTGGGCAAAGCGCAGGAGATTCTTTGCGCCGTGGCGGCCGCCGGATTGAAGCCGATGCTGCACGGCGCGGTGGCCAAGATGACGCGCATCTACCGCGATTTGGTCCCCGGCTTCCCGGAATTTGCGGAATACAAAGCATCCGAAGTTGCCGGGCATGTGCTGATTTGTCCGCCCAGCGTGCGCGGATCCCGCATGATTCAGCGGATCAAGAAACGCCGCGTGGCCATGCTGACCGGTTGGGCCATGACACCGGGGGCGGTGCATCGGTATCAAGTCGATGCCGTTTTTCCTCTGAGTGACCATGCGGGTTACGACGACCTGCGCAAATACGTCGAACTGATCCAACCCAAGCAGGTCCTCACCCTGCATGGTTATGCCTCCGAGTTCGCCCGCGATCTGCGCGAGAGCGGGGTCGAGGCGTGGTCATTGGTCAGTCCCGACCAACTGGAATTCGGCGGCTTCGCTTCGCGGCCGAGTCCGCGGGTCCGCGAGGAAAAGTCCGACAGTTCCGTTGCGGAATCGCGCTTCGGACAATTTTGTCTCACCGGTGAAAAAATCGCCGCTTCGACCGGCCGTTTGGCCAAGGTTGGTCTGCTCGCGGATTTTTTGCGATCGCTGGACGAATCCGATCTCCGTCGCGCGGCCAGGTGGCTGACCGGGAATGCCTTCGCCTCGACCGAGGAACGATCGGCGCAAACCGGTTGGGCGGTGCTGCGCCGTGCTCTTGGGGCGGTCGCCGGCATGGGCGAGGCGGAGGTCCGCGCCATTTCCCGCCGATGCAATGACGCGGGTCTCGCCGCACGGGAGATCATGGAGGCGCGAAGCAGCGATGGATCGCTCGATTTGGCCGCTGTTGAAAATGTCTTTGTCCAACTGAGTGAGGCCCGGGGACCGACCAAGCGTCAGGCCTTGCTCGAGGATTTGTTCCGCAGGTGCGGCGCGCTCGAAGCTTCTTACATCACGCGCATCCTGACCGGTGATCTGCGAATCGGGTTGAAAGAGGGTCTTCTCGAAGAAGCGATCGCCCGGGCTTTCCATGCCGATGCGGAGGCGGCCAGAGAAGCGTCAATGCTCCTCGGCGACGCCGCGGCTCTGGCCGTGGCCGCGAAAAGAAACGAACTCGGCGAAGCGCGCATGCGGCTGATGCATCCCGTGAGGTGCATGCTCGCCGGGTCGGAGCCCGATGGCGCCGCAGTATGGGAACGGTTGGCCGGCAAAGACGGGGCTGTTTGGGCGGAGGACAAGTTCGACGGAATCCGCGCGCAGTTGCACGTGGGCGAGGGGCACTGCGAAATCTTTTCCCGAGACCTCAAGCGCATTACCGCACAGTTTCCGGAAATCACCGTTGCCGCGGCCAAGCTGCCTCCGGGCACGGTGCTCGACGGCGAGATTCTCGCCTCGATGGCGGGGCGACGTCTTTCCTTCTTCGATCTGCAGAAACGTCTCAATCGGCTGGAAGCAGATTTGTTTCTCACCGAAGACGTTCCGGTCGAATTCGTCGCTTTCGATGTGCTGATGGCCGACGGCGAAACTTTGGTGCGGCATCCGTGGAAAGAGCGACGCAAGTTTCTCGAGGCTTTGCCGCTCGCCACGCCGCTGTCGCTCGCGTCCGTTGCACGCTTGGAAAGCGCGAATGCGGTTGAAGAGCAGTTCCGTGCCGCGCGCTCCCGCGGCAACGAGGGGCTGGTTTGCAAAGACCCGGAAAGTGCTTATACGCCGGGAAGGCGCGGACTTGCCTGGATCAAACTGAAAAAGGAATTTGCCACGCTCGACGTGGTGGTCACCGGAGTGGAATACGGCCACGGCAGGCGCCGCGAGGTGCTGAGCGATTACACTTTCGCGGTCCGCGACGCGGAGAGCGGTGCTTTGCTCACCATCGGCAAGGCCTACTCGGGTCTGACCGACAAAGAGATCGCCGAACTGACCCCGTGGTTTCTCGAGCGTGTGCGGCGGGTGAAAGGACGACTCCATGAAGTCGAGCCGGAGTTGGTCATCGAGGTCGCTTTCGATTCGATCCAGCCGAGCACACGCCATCCGAGCGGTTTGGCGCTGCGTTTTCCGCGCATCAAGAATCTGCGGCGCGACAAAACAGCCGCCGACATCGACACTTTGCAGACGGCGCGGAAATTGGCGGGGCTTTGAGCAATACAGAAGTGGTGTCCTCGCCGCCTCATGCGAATGCAAGGCTGCAAGGGTGGATCGCGCCGTCCCGGCGCGATGCTAAATCAAGGAAATCGCGATGGGATATCGCGATCCACCTGATTGACGAAGAAGGTGGCTCAAGCCGGAACCGGCGCGAGGCCGCCCGGCAGCTCGCCGTCTTTCTTTTTGTCCTCGGCCGGAGTTGCAGCAACGGCTTCGGTCGGGATGGGCGGCGGAGGCGGTTCGCGGTGCGGCGGATTTTTCATTTCGCCGTGCTCGATGAGGTCGCGGATCTGCGAGCCTTCGAGGGTTTCCCATTCGAGGAGAGCTTTGGCGATGATGTCGAGTTGCGCGCGCTTCTCGGTGAGGAGTCTGGTCGCGCGGGCGTAGGCTTCGTCGATGAGTGATTTGACTTCGGCGTCGATCGCTTGGGCCGTCGTCTCGCTGTAGTCGCGCATGCGGTTGAAGTCGCGGGCGAGGAAGAGGTGCTCTTCGCCTTCCCCGTATTCAATCATCCCGAGTTTGTCGCTCATGCCCCATTGGCAGACCATTTTGCGGGCGATGCCGGTGGCCTGCTTGATGTCGCCGCGGGCGCCGCTGGTCACGTCTCCAAAGACGATGTCCTCCGCCACGCGTCCGCCCATGATGACGACGAGGTGGTCGAGAAGTTCTTTGCGGCGCGTGTTGTATTTGTCTTCCTCCGGCAACCACATGGTCGAACCAAGGGACGGTCCGCGCGGAATGATGGTGACCTTGTGCAGCGGCGCGGTGTGTTCGAGCAACTCGAGCAGGAGGGCATGGCCGGCTTCGTGGTAGGCGGTGACCTCTTTTTCTTTTTCGCTGATCGCCATGCTGCGGCGCTCTTTGCCCCAGCGGACTTTGTCGCGGGCTTCCTCGAGTTCGCGGGTGGTGATGGCCTTGAGTCCTTTACGCGCGGCGAGGAGGGCGGCTTCGTTGATCACGTTGGCCAACTCCGCGCCGGAATACCCGGGCGTGCCGCGGGCGATGACGCCGAGGTCGACCGTGTCGGCCACTTTAACTTTCTTGGAGTGGACCTTGAGGATTTCCTCGCGTCCGCGCACGTCGGGCAAATTGACGGTCACTTGGCGGTCAAAGCGACCCGGACGGAGCAGCGCGGGGTCGAGGACGTCGGGACGGTTGGTCGCCGCGATGATGATCACGCCATCCTGCGCGTCGAAGCCGTCCATCTCGACGAGGAGCGCATTGAGCGTCTGCTCGCGCTCGTCGTGTCCGCCGCCCATGCCGTGTCCGCGGTGGCGTCCGACCGCATCAATTTCATCGATGAAAATGAGGCACGGCGCGCTCTTGCGGCCTTGTTCGAACATGTCGCGGACGCGCGAAGCGCCGACACCGACGAACATCTCGACGAAGTCGGATCCGCTGATCGAGAAGAACGGCACATCGGCTTCGCCGGCGATGGCGCGGGCCAGGAGGGTTTTGCCGGTTCCCGGAGGGCCGACCATGAGCACGCCTTTCGGGATGCGGCCGCCGAGTTTCTGGAATTTTTTCGGATCTTTGAGGAAGTCGACGAGTTCGGACACTTCCTCTTTGGCCTCCTCGACGCCGGCCACGTCCTTGAAAGTGATTTTGTTTTTGTCGCGCGCCATCATGCGCGCCTTGCTCTTGCCGAAGTTGAAGGCGCCGCGTCCGGCCATCTTGAGCTGCGAGCGGAAGATGAAATAAAGAATGACGAGGAAGAGGAGGATCGGGAGAAATCCGATCAGCGTGGTGGCGAGAAGGTTCGATTCGGAGCGCACGGCGGGCGTGATCCCGGCCTCGGCCAGCTGTTTTTCCAGCTTCTCCCCGTTGAACGGCATGAAAACGGGCGTGCGGAATTCAACCAAACGTTCCTCCGGCTCGGTCGCGGGCGGGATAGTCACCATTTTCCGGTAGTATCCGGAAACGGTCTGCGTGTTGCGGCCTTCCTCGACGACCAGTTCGAGCGGCTTCTCCTGGGTGGAGACAATTTTGCCTTCTTTCAGAAGTTCCGAGAATTTCGGGTAGGTCAGTTCGTCGATCTGGGCGAGGTTGCCGCCGCGGAAAATGAAGGCCCCGCCGATCAGGGCGAAGGCCACGGCAAAGAGGAGGAGCCCCCGCCAGTTGAACTGAGGATCGGGTTCGTTGCCGTTCGGGCGGCGGTCGTCGGGTTTGTTGCTATTGTTCGCGGACACGGATCTGAAAGAATGAACCTAAGCACGCTATGGGGGAAGATCAAATGAATGGCCGCCGGTCTCTGGCTGTTTCTGTCCACGACGTCAGTCCGCTGACCCGCGAATCGGTGGATCGCATGCTGGCCGACCTGGCCGGGACGGGAATCGGAGTGACCTCGCTGTTGGTCGTGCCCGACCATCATCACAAAGCGGACATCGACCAAGATCCGGCTTTCCTCGCCTGGCTGCGCGACAAAGAGGCGGCCGGACACGAAATCATTCTCCACGGATTCTACCACCGCCGTGAACCGCGTCCCGAGGCCGGGCTGCGCCACAAACTCGTCACTGAACATTACACCGCGGGCGAGGGGGAGTTTTTCGATCTCGGTTACGAGGAAGCGCGCGAACGGATGGAAGACGGACGCGAAATGCTGACCGGTGCCGGCCTCGATGTCGTCGGCTTCATTGCTCCGGCCTGGTTGCTCGGCAAGGAGGCGGAAGAAGCGGCGCGCAATCTCGGGTTCGCCTACACCACGCGGCTCGGCGGCGTGCTCGATCTGCGTTCGGGAGAATGGACCGTATCGCAATCGCTCGTCTACAGCCCGCGCAGCGCGTGGCGAAGACAAGCCAGTCTCGCTTGGAATGCCTTTCTCGCCGCGCGCTTGCGCAAAAATCCGCTCGCGCGGCTCGGATTGCATCCGCCCGATTGGCGCTATGACAAAATCCGCACGCAGGCTTTGCGCTTGGCGCGCGAAGCGGCGGCGGACCGCAAAGTGATTCGCTACCGGGATTGGGTGGGGGCTTGAAGGTGGGGTGGATCGCGATGTCCCATCGCGATTTACAAAAGAAAATATCGCGCCGGGACGGCGCGATCCACCTTGCCAGACGTCCCAAAGCTTCCGTGATTAGTATGGGTTTGAAAGTTGAGTAATGGGAGCGATCCCGGCGCGTCGGGGACGCGCGCCCTACCTGACTGACGACAGCGCTTCAGCGAGGCGCAGCGCCTGCACGTTCGGCCGGACGGCGTGCACGCGGAAGATGCGTGCGCCCGATCCGTAGCCGATGGCAGTGAGTGCGGCGGTGGGAAGATCGCGATCTTCGACCTTCGGACATTGCGCCGCGGTGGCGAGGAACGATTTGCGCGAAACGCCGAGCAGCACCGGATGACCCAAGGCGGTAAACTCCCCCAGTCCGGCGATGAGCTGCAGGTTGTGCTCCACGGTCTTCCCGAAGCCGATGCCCGGATCGATAGCCATGCGGTCGGCTGCAATACCGGCTGACCGCGCCGCCTCGAGGCGTTGGTGCAAGTGCGCAGCCACCTCTTTGACCACCTCGCCGTATTGCGGATCTTTCTGCATGGTGCGCGGGGTGCCGCGCATGTGCATGAGGACGACGGCGCACCCGCTGTCCGCCGCGACCTGCGCCATGTGGTCATCGCCACGCAGTGCGGTGACATCGTTGATGATCTCCGCGCCGGCCGCGACGGCGGCGCGCGCCACCGAGGCCTTCGAGGTGTCGATGCTCAGGGCGGCGGAGGTTGTTCCGGAAAGTCTTTCGATCACCGGAATCACCCGGCGTAATTCCTCATCCGCCGAAACGGGAGCCGCTCCGGGCCGCGTCGACTCGCCGCCGATATCGAGGATTTCCGCGCCTTCGGCGGCCATGCGGAGGCCATGCTCCACCGCGGCGTCGACCGAAACGAAGTTTCCGCCGTCGGAAAATGAGTCCGGCGTGACATTGATCACGCCCATGATGACACCGCGGTCTGTCAAATCGAACGCGCGGCGGTTGGTGCGCCAGATCATTCCAAGCGGATGCGCGCCGAGCGTCCGTGGGCCGCGAGTCCCTCGACGCGCGCAAAGGCTTCGACGATGGGCGTGGATTTGGCCAATGAACGGCGATCGAGTTCGACCAGACTGGTGCGGCGTTGGAATTGATCGGCGGTAAGCCCGGCAAACGATTTGCCCGCGCCGCCGGTCGGCAACTCGTGGCTGGGTCCGGCCAGGAAATCCCCGACCGCCACCGGCGAATAACCGCCGAGGAAAATGGCGCCGGACGTGGTCAACTTCGGCGCGAGGGCGCGCGGATTCTTCACCTGCAATGACACGTGTTCCGAGGCGTAGGCGTTGGCCAATCGCACCGCTTCCTCCAGCGACGAAACAAGAACGAGTGCGGCGTTTTTGAGCGAGGCCTTGAGAATTTTTCCGCGCGGTAGGGTGCGGGCTTGCTTGTCCACCTCGCGCGCGGTCGCGGCAAGAGTCTCGCGCGAATTGGTGAGGAAAATCGCCGCACTGTCCGCTCCGTGTTCGGCCTGCGCGAGCAGATCCGCCGCGACCCACGCCGGATTGGCCGTGCGGTCGGCAATGACCAGCACTTCGCTCGGTCCAGGCAGCAAGTCGATCGCCACCCGTCCGAAAAGCTGGCGCTTGGCTTCAACGACATAGCTGTTGCCGGGGCCGAAAATTTTGTCCACCGGCGCGATGGTCTTGGTGCCGAGGGCAAGGGCGGCGACGGCCTGCGCGCCGCCGACACGGTAGACTTCCGTTGCGCCGGCGAGATGCAACGCGGCGAGCAAGGCGGGGCTGACGTTGCCGTCCGGTCCGGCCGGAGTGACCGCGACGATCTCCTTCACCCCCGCGGCTGCGGCGAAGGTGCAGGTCATGAGCGCGGTGGAGACCAGCGGCGCGGTGCCTCCCGGAACATAAATACCGACGCGGCGGAAGGGATCGAAACGCTCGCCGGTGCGCGCGCCCTGCGCATTGCGCGTGCTCCACGGACGACGAAGACTCTTTTTGGCAAAGGCGTTGATATTCCGATGCGCGGCGACGAGAGCCCGGCGCGTGGGCGCATCGAGTCCGCGCCATGCGGCGGAAAGTTCTTTCGAGGGCACGCGGAGTTGCCCCGGAGTCAGTTGCGGTCCTCCGAATTTTTTGGCCAGGCGAATCAGGGCTTGATCGCCGTCCTTGGCAATGGACGCGACGATGGCGCGAACCGTCTTCTCCACGGCACGGGCGGGCACGGCGCGTCGGTCGAGCGAGCGGAGAATGCGGGAGTAGTTTTTGTCGCGCGGACGGGTGATCAACATGCCGAACAGGCTGCCCGAGGCGGCTGAAAATCACAAGGCGCGCATCGATTGGCTTCGCCCGATGCCGAAAGTTTCAAAGCGGCCATTCCCGCACTTGGCCGTCGAGATGGAAGGTCGAGTTGACCACGAGGAAACGCCATTGGCTATCGGTCCATGCGGCCATGCTCACCGCCGCGTTGTGGAAGCGGAAAGCGCGCGGGATATGCTCGCGCGGGGTGGGGTGTCCGTGTTCGACCATGTGCGTGTGCAGCGCGTTGAGCGTGCCGCCATGACTGAAGAGTGCGATGTGCGCGTGC
>Ga0315900_10010103_pt1 | contig 11877 bp, 7 predicted proteins | sample LakEriMetagenome_FD_203521 | JGI IMG/M metagenome (GOLD analysis project Ga0315900, IMG submission 203521) | Freshwater fungal communities from buoy surface, Lake Erie, Ohio, United States - Buoy 12 MA114 | ecosystem: Environmental > Aquatic > Freshwater > Lake > Lake biofilm | place: USA: Lake...
CGAAGGCGGAGGATAAGCCAATCCTGGTCAGTATCGGCTATTCGGCCTGTCACTGGTGCCATGTGATGGAGCGCGAAAGCTTCGAAGACGAATCCACGGCCCGGATGATGAATGAGCTTTTCGTGAATATTAAGATCGACCGTGAAGAGCGGCCCGATCTTGACCATATCTATATGGATGCCGTTCAGGCCATGACCGGAGCGGGCGGCTGGCCACTCAATGTTTTTCTTACGCCTGAAGGCCGGCCTTTTTATGGCGGTACCTATTTCCCCCCTGTTCGCGCGTATAACCGGGCGTCCTGGAAAGAAGTGATGAGCGGCCTCGCCAGGGCTTTTCGCGAAAACCGGGGACAGATCGAGGAACAGGCCGACCAGCTGACCAATCACCTGAAACAGGCGAACAGTTTCGGCACAAATCCCGTTGGCATCCATATACCTTTCGAAGAGCGCTTTACCCGCACCCAGTTGGATCATGCCTTTCAGCAGGTCATGGGGCAGTCCGACAAAACCTGGGGTGGATTCGGGAAAGCACCCAAGTTCCCGCAGACCTTTACCATACAGTTTCTGCTACGATACCATTTTCTCACTGGTAACCAGGAAGCCCTGGACCAGGCCCTGCTCAGCCTCGACAAAATGATCATGGGCGGGATTTATGACCATATAGGTGGTGGATTTGCCAGGTATTCAACAGATACGGAGTGGCTGGCCCCACATTTCGAAAAAATGTTATATGACAACGCCCTGCTCGTTCAGGTGCTTTGTGAGGCCTGGCAGTTGACGGGTAATGAAAGGTATGAGAAAACCATTCGGGAAACCCTCCGGTTCGTGGAAACGGAGCTGATGAGTGAGGAATCCGGGTTTTACAGTGCCCTGGATGCCGACAGTGAAGGGGTGGAGGGCAAATACTATGTGTGGTCGAAACAGGAGGTTCATGAGATACTGGCTTCCACACAAACCGGGGGTAAGCTCATCAGTAAAACAGATATTGAAACATTCTGCCATACCTACGATATTACAGATCATGGGAACTGGGAACACAGCAGTATTCCCAGGTTGAAAGCCTGGCCAGATCCGCAGCTTGCAGAAATCCTGGAAGCCTGCCGGGAAAAACTGGCCGCCGCGAGGTCAAAAAGGGTGAGGCCCGGTCTGGATGACAAGATCCTGCTGGGATGGAATGCACTGATGAACCAGGCATTTTCTAAAGCAGCTGCAGTTTTTGGCGACGTCCACTATAGGGATATCGCGGTAAGAAACATGGATTTTTTGCGCTCACGGATGGGGGGGAACCAAGACGGCCGGATGAAGCATACCTATAAACAAGGGGTGGCCAAAGTGGATGCATTTCTGGACGATCTGGCCTACCTGGCCCGGGCCCTGGTCTCCCTGCAGGAATTGACCGGTGAAACGGGTTACCTCAACGACGCCCGGGTTATTATAGAAGAGGCAACAGGCCATTTCACGGACGATGACGGATTGTTTTTCTTTTTTACGAGGGATGACCAGGAAGATGTGCTGATCAGGAAGAAAGAGATCTATGACGGGGCAACCCCGTCGGGTAATGCGGTTATGGCCAACGTTTTATTGCATATGTCCATCTTCTTTGAACGGAACGACTGGAAGGAAAGGGCGGTTGGAATGGCTGATGCAGTGAACCAGATGGCAGTACGCTACCCAACCTCCTTCGGTGTCTGGACAAATCTTATTCAGGAACTGGTTTACGGTACACTTGAATTGGTAGTGGTTGGCCCAGGGGCTCTTCAGGCAGGAAGGGACCTGCTCAGGCAGTATCAGCCATATAAGGTATTTATGTTATCTGAAACCGAAAATGGGGAGTTTTCGATGTTGAAGGGGAAGAATAGCGGCAGTTCAACAAGTTTTTACCTGTGTAAAAACTATTCCTGCCAAAATCCCGTTACTGATATGACACATTTTCTTCAACTCATTGAAAAGGAGTTGGGAACAAAAAATGGATCGGCACAATAATCACAACAAAAGGGTCGTTATTTTACAGCGGCAGATTAGATTATGCTTTGTTAAATATTGTATTAAGAATCAAATGTCATCAAAAGGTCAATTAAATATTAATCTATATTTGTCCAAATACCCTCAATATTTTTTATGAAAATGAGAAACCTTCTGCTCAACCTGGGAACGCTGATGCTGGTGTCGATTCTGGCAGCAAGCTGCGGCAAACTGGGTAAATCCAAATCCAAGAGTGCCCTTCCTGCTGATGGTCAGCTCCATGGTGTTTCAATGGGTAGCAAATACAGTCTTCCAAAACCTCCCGGTATGATCTATGTTCCCCAGGGAACGTTCCATATGGGTCCAAGTGACGAGGACATCAGCTATTCATTCACGGCACGTAACCGCCAGATCTCTATCAATGGGTTTTGGATGGATGCTACCGAGATCACCAACAAAGAATACCGTCAGTTCGTTTTTGCTGTCAGGGATTCGATCGCAGCGAACATCCTGAACTACAAAAAGCCTGGTGGCGATGGCGTAGAGATCATCGACCAGAAAAAAGCTTCCACGATCAAGTGGAACGATCCAAAGATCCTGGAGCAACTGAACGCCATGATCGTAACGCCTGATAACAGGATCCTTGGTAAAAAGGAACTGGATGCAGACAAACTGATCTATCGTTCCGAGAAATTTGATTACAAAGAGGCATCAAAAAGGGAAAATGCAAGTAAGCCCCGTTCCCAGTTCATTGTAAAAAAGGACATCAAGATCTATCCCGACACACTGGTTTGGATCCGCGATTTCTCTTACTCATACAACGAGCCGATGTCTAAAAGATATTTCAGCCACCCTTCCTTCGATAATTATCCTGTGGTGGGTGTGAGCTGGAAACAAGCCACTGCATTCTGCGAGTGGAGGACCAATTACCTGAACAGTTTCCTTGAGTCTAAAAAGCGTTTTGCAGAATCTGATTTCCGTCTTCCAACAGAAGCAGAGTGGGAATATGCAGCACGTGGTGGTCGTTCACAGGCTCCATACCCCTGGGGCGGTTACTATCTCAGGAACAAGAAGGGTTGCCTGCTGGCTAACTTCAAGCCTGGCCGTGGTAACTATCCTGAAGATGGCGGTTTCTATACCGTAAGGGCTGATGCTTATTGGCCTAACGACTTCGGTCTCTATAACATGTCCGGCAACGTAGCTGAGTGGACCTCTTCCCTGTACTATGAAGGTGCCTACAACTTCCAGCATGATATGAACCCGGATATTCGTTGGAACGCAAAAGACAGCGATCCTCCCCGGATGAAGCGTAAAGTGATCCGTGGCGGTAGCTGGAAAGATGTGGGTTACTTCCTGCAGACCGGCGCCCGCAACTACGAATACCAGGATACAGCGAAGTCTTATATCGGCTTCCGTACGGTGATCGACCTCCCTGCAACTCCAGGCAAAAAGAGCAAAGGATAGTGGTCGGCTTACCGGAAAAAACAAGTATTATCAATTTAAAAAATAAACTTCATGCTATGCAATGTGTTGCACTTTGCATGGCATGTTAATCTCCAACAAATCCCAATTAAAACCATCAAAAATTCATCGTTATGGCAGGTACAAACAAACAAACAGACAAAATCGTTAACATCATCGTGTGCGTAGGTGCTGCGGTAGTTATCTTCGGAGCTTGGGCAAAGATCCTTCACAAGCCGTTCGCTGACTTCATGCTTACTGTAGGTCTTTTGACCGAAGCTGCGATCTTCCTTGTGTATGCAATCCTCCCGCCTCCGGGTAATGAAATGGCGAAACTTGCAGAAGCTTTACCAAAAATGAGCAGCGGTGGAAATCCTGCGCTTGCTTCTATGGACAAGATGCTGGCTGAGGCAGATATCAATCCTGCCAACATGAAGCGTCTGAGCGAGAACTTCACCAAATTTGGTACAACAGTAGAGAAAATGGGTGATATCGCTGATACGCACGCTGCCACTGCTGATTATACCCAGAAAACCAAGGAAGCTGCTGTTGCCCTCGGATCTATGAAAGAAGCTTACCAGAATGCAACGTCTACCATTGGACATTTCAACAGCGCTGCTGACAGCACTCGCCAGTTCCACGAGCAGGTACAAACCCTGACTAAGAACCTGGGCTCGCTGAATACTATTTACGAACTGGAACTTCAGGATACCAACAATCACCTGAAGGCTATGAATACTTTCTACGGTAATCTTGTACAGGCTTCACAAGCTATGCAAGGCAGCGTGGATGATGCCAAGAAAACCCAGGAGCAAATCTCACTGTTGGCTAAGAATCTCGGTAACCTCAACTCGGTTTACGGAAATATGCTGGCTGCCATGCAAGGTCGTGCTTAATTAGTAGTGTTAAGTTGAAAAACCCTAATCTTAATTTTAAATCCAACTAGAAAATGGCACTACCTAAAGAACCGCGGCAGAAGATGATCAACATGATGTACCTGGTGTTGACAGCACTGCTTGCGTTGAACGTATCTGCTGAAATCATAAATGCCTTCAAAACTGTGGACAACAGTCTGAAGCAGTCTAATACCATACTTACCTCGTCTACCGCGGGTATTTATGAAAACTTCAACGAAATGCTGAAGGACCCTAAAACTGCCGAGAAAGCAGGTATCTGGAAGCCTAAAGCAGACAAGGCAAGGGAATATTCCAAGCAGGTTTCTGACCTTATCGAAAAGTATAAGCTGGACCTGATGAAGGAAGCAGGCTACAATCCTGCAGATGGTGATTCTTCTTTCAAAGAAGATAACATCGACGCAGCCACCCGACTGTTCGATACAAAAGGAGAAGGTAAAAACCTGTATACTGCTCTGGAGAATTTCAAGAAGAACATTCTTGCTATCGATCCGGAGATCGCGAAAGCACTGGGTAATAAACTTCCCCTCAACCTTGAGATCCCCAAATCAAGCACTGGTAAGAAATCACTGGGTGATCCTATCAAAGACTGGACTTACAGTAACTTCCACATGACGCCAACTGTTGCTGCACTCACTATGCTGAGCAAGTACCAGAACGACGTGAAGAATACCGAAAGCCAGGTAGCTACCTATTGCGCCAACCAGGTTGGTTCAGTTAAGCTGATCCTCGACAAGTTCGAGCCCTTGATCGGAACAAACTCCACGTACTTCATGCCCGGCGAAGAAATGGAAGTCCAGGCTGGTCTTGGTGCCTTCAACGCCTCTGTTAAGCCAACTGTAACCATCGACGGCCGTACCCTTACCGTCAACGAAAGAGGTGTTGCTGAAACTAAGTTCGCAGTAGGTGGAACCGGAACAAGGAAAATGAACGTTACCGTGAAGTATGTTGATCCCAATACCGGTGAGTTGAAGGAAACTTCAAAAGCCATCGAATATACGGTAGGTGCTCCATCGGGTGTGGCTGTTATGGCCGACAAGATGAACGTCATGTATATCGGTGTCGACAATCCGCTGACCATTACTGCAGGTGCAGGTGCCGAGAAAGTTTCTGCTTCATTCACTGGTGGCAGCATCAGCAAAGTAAGCGGCAACAAGTACATCGCCAAGCCTAGCAATCCGGGTGAACATACCGTGACCGTATTGGTTGAAGGTAAGGCTGCAGGTAAAGTTTCTTTCCGCGTAAAGAACCTGCCGCTCCCTGTAGCTTATGTAGGTAACCTGAAAGCCGGTCCCGTTCCAACAGCCAACTTTAAGGCAATGGGCGGTGTGATCGCAAAGCTTGAAGATTCTGAATTCGATGCTCCCTACGAAGTAGTTAGCTACACCGTAGGTGCTGTAAGCCCCGATATTCCTGATTACGTACCAACTGCCAACAATGGCAACAGGTGGAACGGCGCTGCCGCAAACCTGATCGGCAAACTGAAGCCCGGAGCCCTGGTAGTTATCAACGACATCAAAGTGAAGGATCCAAGCGGAAGGGTAAGGACATTGAATAGCAGCTTATCCTACAGTTTGAAGTAAGATTAACAAACTGAACAATAAGTACTGATTTAGAATCGTTTAATTTGTATCGTAAACTGTAGATACTATGAAATTCCAATTGGCAAAATATGTTTTACTGGTAGCCGCCTTCGGATTGGCGAGTCATGTGGCCGACGCCCAGACCCGTAAGAAAACAACCCGTTCGTCTACTACCAAGAAAACCAGCACTAAAACCACCCAGGCAAATGCGGCTTCTGCCAATTTGAATGCGGCGGCTAAGGATACGGTAGTACCGGTGGTGAAAAGAGACCCCCTGGCTATTGATACTCCCCGTAAGTCGCTCCGCAATGACGCTGCAGTGGAAAGAAACCTCGTAAAGGACAGGAATCCTCTCGCGCATGAGAACATCCGCGAAGATGATGCCTGGTATCGCGAGCGTGTTTGGAGGGAGATCGATATCCGTGAGAAAATGAACCTTCCTTTCCGTTATAAGGCTGATGAAGACAACGGCAACCAGCGTTTCATTATCATCTTGCTGAACGCACTGCGTACAGGTGAAGTGACCGCCTTCGATCCCACTGTGGACGACCGTTTCACTACGCCTATGACACTGGATAAGATCGGTGAAATGATCGCCGGAAAATGTGATACCACCCAGATCCCCGACTTCGTAAAAGATCCAAACGGCACCAAGGGTATTTTCAAGGACACATCTGTGTGCGCGGAATTTAACCCTGATGATATCGTAAAGTTCAGGATCAAGGAAGAATGGGTGTTCGATAAGGAATCCTCAAGGCTCTATGCGCGTATCCTCGGTATTGCTCCGTTGAAAACGTACATTGACCAAAGCTCAGGCGCTGTTCTGGGTGAAGCCCCCCTGTTCTGGATCTATTATCCGGACCTGAGGCCGACCCTGGCCAAGTACGAAGTGTACAATGGCAAGAACTTCGGTGCCCGTATGAGCTGGGAAGAACTCTTCGAAAGCCGTTTCTTTTCAAGCTTCGTAGTGAAGTCTACTATCGAGAACCCGTACGACATGTATATCAAGAGCTATGTAAAAGATGATATCATGAAACTGCTGGAAGGCGAGAACGTTAAAGAGAAGATCTTCAACTTTGAGCAAGACCTTTGGTCATACTAGATTATAAAGCAAAAAAATCAACCCGCCTCTGGCGGGTTTTTTTTTGCTTTATAATCTAGTATGACAATGTGAGGAATGTGATCAATGTGATGAATGTGGAGAATGAATGTGGGAATGGGAAGGATGTGGAGAATGAATGTGGGAATGCGGTTGACATGGAGCATTTTGGATCGGATCTGGTGTAGAAGTTAAGAGTTGATCTGACAATTGGGATTAAATTTAAGTAACCACACTTATTTAATAACCCCAAAATGTCAGATCATGAACTCAGAGACTAAATTAATCAAATCCAGAGTAGGACTACTCAATTTAGCAGAACAATTAAACAACGTGACTCGTGCCTGCAAGCTTATGGGCACCAGCCGGGATAGCTTCTATCGAATCAAGGAGCTGTACAATGTAGGTGGCCAAGAGGCTTTGCGGGAGATCGGCCGGCGCAAGCCTATTCCCAAGAACAGGGTAGATCCTGACGTAGAAGAGGCGGTTGTTCAGATGGCTTTTGATAACCCTGCCTTTGGCCAATCCAGGGCCTGCAACGAGCTGCGTAAGAAGGGAATCTTCATCTCAGCAGCGGGTGTACGCTGTGTTTGGCAAAGGCACGACCTGGAGATCTTTTCGAAGCGATTAAAAGCCTTGGAGGCACGTGTGGCGCAGGAAGGGGCTCGTTCTCTTACAGAAGCCCAGGTAAACGCCTTAGAGCGTAAAAAAGAGAAGCTGGAGGCCTGTGGCGAAATAGAAACTGAGCATCCCGGCTACTTGGTGGCTCAGGACACTTACTATGTGGGCACCATCAAAGGTGTAGGCCGTATTTACCAGCAGACTGTTATCGATACCTACACCAGGGTCGCGTTCGCAAAGCTCTACACCAGCAAGCACGCCATCACATGTGCAGATGTTTTGAATGACATGGTAATACCCTTCTTTGAGCAGCAGGAGATCCCGATCTTAAGGATGCTTACAGACCGAGGAACGGAGTTCAATGGCAGGACGGAAAACCATGAGTATGAGCTCTACCTGCAGTTGGAGAACATCGATCACAGCAAAACAAAAGTACGTCATCCACAATCCAACGGCATCTGCGAACGTCTTCACCGGACAATGCAAGACGAGTTCTATGCAGTCACGTTCCGCAGGAAGCAGTATCAGGACTTGGCTTCTCTACAGGCAGACCTGGACGACTGGCTGAAATACTACAACGAGGAGCGTCCTCATAGTGGTCGATACTGCTTTGGTAAAACCCCGATCCAGACTTTTGTCGAATCTCGTAACTTGGCTATGGAAAAAATGCTGAATCAAGCTTCAGAGGTGGCCATAGCTATTTAATCCAAACCCTTTTGAATACTAAATAAAAAATCCTCAACTGTCGGATCAACTAGTAACTATTACATCTAAACTGTTATATATCCAACCATTCCTTAATCATCACTTCCAACTTATCTTTTTGAACAATTGTTTCCCTCCAATCTACAGGAATGTCTGAAACCCCATAGTAAATTCCGGCCAATGAACCCGTCAATGCAGCAATGGTATCTGTATCTCCTCCTAAATTGATTGCTTTCAATACGCAAGATCTATAATCAGCCCCATTCATAAAGCACCATACAGCTGCTTCCAGGCTTTCGATTACATATCCACCTGACGCTATACTCGCTTCTGGCAATGAATGAAAGGAGGGATCAAACAGCCTCAAGAACAGTTTCTCGACGTCTGCATACCCGATATCATCAGATATCCTCCATCCCATTCGTAAATATCCACCTGCTACTGCCAAGGCTTTCTCTTTTGAACTCCCTTCTGCCAAAGCCCTAACTAACCGTATGTATAATATGCTGCACTCATCGCAGAGGCCCACCGCATGAGTGATTCCATGCTGAACTAACATTTGTGCAAAACCCCTTGCAAACTCCTCTGAGAAAGCGTAGGGAAACGAGCGCATCAGGCTCCCGTTACCGGCAGACCATTCATCCGAAGATCCGGCTTCTCGGACGGGCACTCCAGCCTTCAGCCGCTCCATTGCAGCGCGGGTTGCAATGCCGATGTCAAAAACTACACCATGGGGGGTATGATAGCCCTCTTCGTACCACTTCAAAAACAACCTTGCGAGACCGTTCAGACCGCCGGTCCCGGCATTATTCTCAAGAACACATAACATCATCGACGTATCGTCACTCCAAGTACCCGGCGGTTGCTCGTGTGTTCCCCAACCATCCATGCCCGAAACTGGCGATTCCTTTAAGTCCAAACGAGACTTAAACTCGTGAGGAACACCTAAAGCATCGCCTACGATGAAGCCCCAGATCCCAGCGTAAGCCTTCTCCTTAAAACGGGGTGAAATAATAAAACTCATATTTGATCTGTTTCAAATTCGGATTCAATTTTGAAGTGCTGAAAATAAAATGATAGAACTAAAAATATATATAGAAAATATACCACCAGATCATTGACAATCTCATGAAATACTAGCATTCTGGGAAGAAGAAATATGATCATTAGCTGACAAGTGGCGTAGCAGAAATAATTTAAGACCATTGATTTAGTTCTCAGCATGATGTATATTTTGAAGCCTAAAATAGTCCTCGATATTGTAATCTATTTATAAAAAGGGTTATCCTGATAGACCGGTACAAACATAATATACTCAAAATCAAAGCTTATGACTTTTACAGTTAAACTTGGCATCGCCTATTACTACAAAGGATTCATCAATATTAAGAAAAGGTATAGCGACTATTTTGGCGATCATGAGGCACCAATCGAGGTACATTTAGGTAGATGGGGAAATAGAAACACATTTTATTCAGTCGTAAACAGAACAATTAACCCAAATCATATGCCCAGGATATATATGAGCACGCCCTATATCACCTGGGTGCAGGCCAAATACAGACTTGGAGATGAGTTGATTATAGAAATCCTGAATCCCGAATACCCGAACGCCATGCTTATCAGATAAATCTCGCCCGCCTATTCAGTCACTTTCCGTTCTTCTTTGTAATACAATTACAAAGTACAATCGTAAGATTGTTTTTTATCGAAAGCTCAAAGCTGACGAGTGCAGATACACTTCAAACGCTTGGGCTAAATTCGCATAACCATTAACAATGAAGATCAGGAACAACACCATCCACTTCTCTGCCTCCGACATCTCCAGCCATATCAGCTGCCAACACCTGACCCAACTCAAGCTTAAAGTGGCCAGAAAAGAGCTGAAAAAGCCCGTTTTTGATTCCGTTTCCCTCGATGTACTCAGAGAAAAAGGTCAGGAGTTTGAAACCAAGTTCCTGGAAGAGCTAAAGGCCGAAGGCAAATCCGTGGTCATTATAGACCAGGAAGATCCAGAAGCTGAAGCCAAGACAGTCCAAGCCATGCGCGCCGGGGCCGACTATATCTACCAGGCCAAACTAAGGCACGAAATCTGGGGCGGCTGGGCGGATTTCCTGAAAAAAGTAACCCGTCCCTCAACATTGGGGGCGTGGAGCTATGAAGTTCTGGACACTAAGCTGGCCCGGAAAACCAAGGCGGGATCCATCCTTCAGATCTGCCTGTACTCGTACATTCTCGAGCAATGGCAGGGGATCCTGCCCGAGCATATGTATATCAAAACACCTGAGCAAGAGCAGCAATACCGTGTGGATGATTTCATGGCCTATTTCAGGCTGGTGCAGAACAGGCTGCAGCAAGCCGTTGCTAACCAAACGGAAGTGTATCCCGAGCCAGTTGCACACTGCGATGTGTGCGACTGGTGGGAACGCTGCAACCAGAGAAGGCGTGACGATGACCACCTCAGTTTCATCGCCGGCATGGGCTCCTCCCAGATCAGGGAAGTGCGCAACTGGGAAATTGAAACCCTGGCGTCCATGGCCGTGGCTGATCTCACCGCCCACCCAAAACCGAAAAGGGGCTCCATCGAAACCTTCCAGCGAATAAAAGAGCAAGCCCGCGTGCAGCTAGAATCCCGGGAATCTGGCAAGCCCGTTTACGAAATCCTTCCACTCGAACCCAGCTTCGGACTCTTCCGTTTGCCCGAACCTTCCGAAGGCGATGTGTTCTTCGATTTCGAAGGTGATCCGTTCGTGGGTCCGTCTGGAAGGGAATACTTGTTCGGATGGGTATTGAACAACGTCTACCATCATTTCTGGGCACTCGACGAAGCGCAAGAAAAAAAGGCATTCGAAGATTTTGTCGATGGCATCATGGCGCTATGGGAAAAGTATCCCGACATGCATATCTACCATTTCGGGACCTATGAAGAGGCCGCGCTGAAACGACTGATGGGCAAATACGCCACCCGCGAAAATGAGATCGACAGCATGTTAAGGGCAGAAATATTTGTAGACCTGCATTCCGTTGTCAAACGAGCCCTTCGCGCCGGCATCGAATCCTACTCTCTCAAAGAGCTCGAAAAATTTCACAAGTTTACCCGCAAGCAAGATCTCCGCGCGCTGGGCAAAGAAAAGATGACCTTCGAATGCCTGCTGGAATCGGGCGTGCCTGAACAAGCACCGGAAGCCATGCTGATGGTCATTCGCGATTACAATGAAGATGACTGCAGATCCACCCAAAGCCTCCAGGATTGGTTGGAGAAACTGCGCGCGGAGTTAATTGCGAATGGCCACGATATACCAAGACCTGAAGTTTCCAACGGCGAAGCGGGACAAAAGGTTACCGATCATCAGATCAGGATCAAGCCTTTTTTTGATGCACTCATGGCGAATCTCCCGTTGGAAGATCGCAATGATATCGACCAGGCCCATTGGCTACTGGCGAACATGCTGGACTGGTATCGCCGCGAAGACAAATCTTACTGGTGGGAACACTACCGGCTGGCTGAACTGCACAATGAAGAATATATCGAT
>Ga0315900_10010104_pt1 | contig 11876 bp, 2 predicted proteins | sample LakEriMetagenome_FD_203521 | JGI IMG/M metagenome (GOLD analysis project Ga0315900, IMG submission 203521) | Freshwater fungal communities from buoy surface, Lake Erie, Ohio, United States - Buoy 12 MA114 | ecosystem: Environmental > Aquatic > Freshwater > Lake > Lake biofilm | place: USA: Lake...
GTAGACCAACTCAAATGCCGGGTGGACAACCTATAGCCCAACCTATGTCAGAAGAAGAAATGATGGCAGCAACTTCTGCAGAAGAAGGTCAAATTCCTCAACAAGAACCAATGATGTTATATGGAGGATATCCTATGGCAGCTTATGGTATGACAATGGGTGGTTTCTATCCTGAGTATGCATTTGGTGGTAATATACCTAGATTTCAAGGTAACAAAGGAGGATCTACTGTAAAAAGTAGAGAAATGACTAAAGAAGAATTAGAAGAAAGAAGTAAGAAAGCAACTAACATAAGAAAAGAAAAAGGTACTGGATGTGCTCCAGGTTATGTTTTAATTAATGGTAGATGTGTTAAAGGTAGTATTACAGAAGGAAATAGATCCTATAAAAAAGAAGGTAAGATAGGTAAGGGTGATGTTAGTAAATTTGACAAAGCTAAATGGGAAGCTAGTATTTGTGATAGACTTAAAAAAGGTGCAACTGTAGAAGAAATTGCATATTCACATGGTCTTAATCCAAATGTTATAAAAAGCAAATGGGGAAGTTGTATTCAAAAAGGACAAGAAACTCTAAATAAAGAGGACTTTGATATCTATGAATTAGAAACTGAAGAACAAGTAGAAGTACAAGATTGTACATGTACTGATCCTGTTACAGGTGAAACTACTACTCGTGAATTACAACCGGGTGAAGAATGTTTATGTCCAGGTGGAACACAAGGTCAAATAGGTCAAATAGGTCAAATGAATTTACCTGATAATCCAATTTGGTCTGATGTTGCTACTAGAGGTGTATTAACACAAGCAACAATGGATCCTAATGTAGGAAGGGTTGCATTTCAAAGAATGCCCTACCAAGAAACAAGACCTGCATTTGAAGATTATCTTGCTAAGTCCCAACAAATTGGTTCTAATCTTGCTAATGTTGGTAATAATGTTGCTATGTTTGCAGGAAGTGCAGGTGATGCTGCAGCTGCAATGTTACAAGCACAAGCACAAGCTAGTCAAGCAAATGTTGCAAATGTTGCAGATGTTCAAGCAAGAAATATTAATTACCTTAATGCTGCTGAACAACAAGATCTACAAGCTAGAATGGCAGCAGATCAAGCAAATATAAATATTGGTGCTCAAGAAATGATGTATAATGTAGGTGCTGGTGATAAAGAAAGAGTAAATAGAAATCAAATTAAAGCAAATACCCAGTATGCAGTTCAAGCAGCAGAAAAAGAAATGCAAAATAGAGCATTATCTAACTTTTTATATCCTGATTATGCAACTACTTATAATAAAGGTTTACCAATGTTTGTTGGACAAGGAAGAACACCTGTACCAGAAAAACCTGCTAAGACACCAGCTGAAGAGTATAATGAGTTATTAGCAGCAGGTATGCCACAAGAAGCAGCACAAGCAATTGCAACAAAACATGCTAAGTATGGATATGTCATGGGATCAAATGTTTTTCCATTTATGTTTTATTAAACTTTATAAGTTTATTAAACTTTTAAAATTTTAGTATATTTATATTGTATAATTAAGAAATAAAGTATGTCAAGGTATCCACAAGGAGTAAGTAGTTTTATACCAGCTTATCAACCATATGAAGTTGATTTTAATTATGTAAATCAAGTTTTAGGTTATAAACAAAATCAGTATGATCAAAACTGGAAACAATTAAATAAATTATACGGCCAACTTTATTATGCTGATGTTACTCATGATATGAGTGAACAAAAAAAACAAGCATTAGTAAAAGATATTGATTTTAACTTAAGAAGAGTTTCAGGTTTAGATCTTTCTTTAGAACAAAATGTTACTCAAGCAACTCAGGTATTTAAACCTTTTTATGAAGATAAAAATCTTATGTATGATATGGCATGGACTAAAAATACTGCCGGTCAAAAAATGAGAGGTGAAAATTTTAAAAATTCAAATAAAAAAGAAGATCAAACACAATATTGGGATACAGGTATAAGAGCAATTGATTATAAAATACAAGAGTTTAAAGAATCTTCTTATGATCAAATAAGAAATGTTGGTCAAGCATCTTATACACCTTATAGAAATGTAAATAAAGAAGCTCAATTATTTGCTAAAGAAATGGGTGTTGATATCCAAACTGTAGATTTTAGTCCTGATGGTAGATATAGAATTACTACTACTAATGGTAAACCTTTAGAAGAACCGTTATCAAGATTATTTGAATCTACTTTTGGTAATGATCCTGGAATAGTTGATGTTTATAGAACACAAGCATATGTAAACAGAAAAGATTTTGCATATGGAAATGCTGCACAATTTAATGGAGACAAGAATGCTGCAGAAATGGAATATCTTAAAAGCAATTATAATCTATTAAAAGCAGATAATAAAGCTAGAACAGCAAACTTAAAAGCTCAGTCTTCTATATATGATAATAGAATAAAAATTCTTCAAAAGAAGTATAATGAAACTAATAATCCTCAATATAAAGATGCTATAGAAAGTTTTCAATTAAATAAAGATATAGTAGATAATTTAATAAAACAATCTGATGCATCATTTACTGCAGATGAGGAATCAAAAACAGGATCTACATCATCAGGATTTACAAATCCATATGGGGATATTGCATCATTAAGAGCAAAAGTTGATGCTGGAATGGCAAATAAATTAATGAATAAAGATATTAATGAAGCTGCTTCAGTTTATGCAGCAACACATTCTAAAATAGATTTTAAAGCTGATGAGTATAAAGTCATGGAAGTACAACACGGATATGATATGAGTAAAATGGCTCAACAACATAAATACACTATGATTGAAAAAGCATATGATTTAGAAATTGCTGATGCTAAGAAAAAGATTGAAGATGGTCTTGCTGAATTAAAAGATGGAAAATTAGTAATAAAAGATGATTACAATTTTGCAGAATCTTTTATAAGTGCTGATGGAACAGTTACTGCTGGTGATATTGATCCTATGGAATTTACTCAAGAGAAAGAAAAAACTTTTAAAAGTCAAATGGCAAATAATATGACTGGTGTTCTAGATGGTCTTAGAGAAATGCAATCTGATGGAATTATTAGTTCTGAAAAAGTAAAAGAAATACTTGGTGGAAAAACTATTGATCAAGTTATGAAAGATAGAGAAAATATGAATGCAAATGAATTAGGAGTTATTGGAGGTCAAATTAATAGTTATATTAAATCAAACAAAGGCATTGGTTTAGCAATAAATAATAAATTAAGTAAAGCTCAAAACTTCTTTGCTGCATTAGATCAAGTAGAAAGTGCAAATCTTAATATAAAAGCAGCAGATGAATATCAAAGAAAATTAGCAAATAGTGTTAGTAAAAGAGCAAATAGTGAAGGTTATCAAGGTGCTCAATTTTTATATGATTCAAAAGGTAATGAAAGAACAAAAGCACAATGGGAAGCTGAAATGGCAAAAGCAGGTCTTAGTACTGAAATAGCTCCAGATAATATGGAAATTGCAAGTAGAGGAGCAGATTTATTAGGAATGAAACCTGTAAGTTGGTTAGCTGGTTGGTTATCAAGTTCAAAAAATACATCTGCATATGATGAGTTAAAAAATAAAGTAAGAGATTTAAGAACAGATCCTAATATATTAAAAGAAGTTGGTAATATCCCTTTTGCTGGAGGTAGTGGATTTGATGAAACAGGTATGTTTAGTAATGTATCAAGAATAAAAATAATACCAGGATATCAAACTAGAAACAAAGACATAGCCGATGTAACAATAAAAGAATTAAATAAATTAGATTTAACTGATAAAAATAATATATCTATTTCTTTTTCTGGTACATCTGGTACTGCATTTGAAACAGGTAAAACATATGGTAACAGAAATGCTGATGTTCAGATAGTACAAAAATATTTTGCTGATCTTAATTTTAAAGATGAAGGTAAAATAATGGGTAATGAGGCTCGAATAGATTTCTATCCTATTGCAGGTGGTAAATTAGATAGACAAGCTATTAAAATATATCCTTCTGCAGAATGGTTAAAATCTAATGGTTATATAGCTGGTTATGATAAAGAGGGTAATGTTAGTACTCCCGGAATCGTATCTAAAGAAGAAGCAACAAATATACTTACAAATGGTATTTCAGTTATGTTTCCTGCAGGTTCATTAAAAAATAACCCTGTATTTAATGCAGCCACATATGATCCAATTAAAAACTATGTAGATCAAAAAGGTTCTTATACATATACTCATCCAGTAAACAGTGACTATATATATACTGTTAAAAAAGCTACTAATGGATATGATGTAACTAGTACAATGCAAGTACTGAATAAAAAAACTCGTATGCCTATGTTTACTGAAAGTAATGATTTTATGACCTATGAAGCAGATGGTCAAGGTCTTTCAAAAGCATTAGAGATTTATCAACAAGAAGTCTATAAAAATATAGATGTTTTAGATGAATTTATGAAATTAAATAAATAATTTTATTATGGTAGATGGAGTAAACCCACTTGATCCTCTTGGACCAATAGTTGGAAGTTTAGGGCAACCTAGTTTAGATCCTAATAGTTATTTACCTTTTGAAGGAGAAGAAATAAAACCTCATGTAATTAATTTTCCAGATCCGGGAGGAGATAGAAGAAATACAATGGGTACTCCTGGAATTGTATCTAGATCAAAACCTAAATTAACTGATGATGATATAGATAACTTTAATAATTCTATTATAAGAAATTTTAATAATAAAATTGCTTCAGGAAGAACTAAAGATGAATTTGCCACTTACCAAACTTATAATGCAGGTCCTGATAGTAATGCATTCTATGATAGATATATGGCCTATGGTCAAGAAAAATTTGATCAAGTAGGTTTTCACCCACTTAGAGATAATGAAGCAAACTTTAATGCAAATACTACATGGTGGGATGATTTTAAAAGAATGACAACACATTCTTTTCTACCTCTTGTTGGATTAGGTTTTAAAGCTGGTCCTAAGAGTTTAGCTAAAATGTTAAATGGAGATTTTACTGGTTCTGATCTAAGTGAAGCTAAAGAATATGAAAGAGCTGCTGCTATAGGTCAATCAAGTAAAGATGGTGTTGGTGCATTTTTTAACAATACAGTAATGAATTTTGGTTATACAGCAGGTATAATTACAGAAATAATTGCTGAAGAATTTCTTCTTGGTGTGGGTACAGCACTAACAGGAGGTGGATTAAGTGGTGCTGCTGGATTAAGAACTGCTCAAAATGTTGAAAGAGGAGCCGAAGCTGTTAGTACATTTAGTAAAATGTATGACAGAACTAGAAAAATGGTTAACTCTTTTGGTGATGTAAATGCTGCAAGACAATTTTGGAAAGCAGCAAATTCAAAAGTAGGTAGATTTGTTAATCCTTTAGAAAATACCCTTGAAGGTGTTAATCAATTAAGGAAAGCTAATAGAGCAGGTAATCAAATAGATGGTTTAGCTGCACTTTCTAAAACTGTTGGTGGTTTTTATAGAGATGTTAGAACCATTAATATGGCAGTTTCTGAAGCTAGATTAGAAGCAGGTATGGTTGAAAACCATTTACTTGATGGATATTATTCAGAATTTTATGCTAAAAACAATAGAGCTCCTGAAGAAAAAGAAATAAAAGATATGCAAGCATTAGCTAAAAAAGGTTCTTTAGAAACTTTCTATACTAATGCGGGTCTTATTTATTTAACTAATAAAATTACTTTTAATAATATCACAGGTCCTAGAGGAGGTATAAGAAACTTTATGCAATCTACTATGGATGATATTTATACTGTAGGTTCTAGAGCAGGTGAAAAAAACTTTGGAGATATTGGTAAAATACTTTATGATAACACAAAAAAAGAATTTGTATTTAGAGCTAATAACTTAAAAAATCTTGCAAAGAGTTGGTGGAAAGAACCTGGTGTAAAAACTTTAGCTAAAACTGTTGGATATTTTAAAGCTAATGTATCTGAAGGTCTTCAGGAAAATTTACAAGAAACAATTGCAAGAGCAAATGAAAGATACTATAATGAAGCATTTAAAAGTAGTAATTTATTAAAAGGACAATTATATGCTAATGGTGTAAATAAACTTGGTTATAAAGACGTAAATGGTATTTTTAATACACCTTTAGAATATTACAAACAAGAATTAGGAAAAGAGTTTTCTAAACAAGGTGCTGAAACTTTTGCCTCTGGTTTTTTAATGGGAACATTTGCTTCTCCACTTAACAATGCTATGCCATTCTTAAGTACACAATGGAATAGAATGTACAATAAAGAAGCATATCAGAAGTGGAAGGATATGAAATTAGATATCAGTAAGAATATTGTTCAACAACTTAATGCAGTTGATATGAATGAATTCTTAAATAATAGAGTAGTAAACTTATCGAGTCAAGATATTATAAGTAATATAAAGAAAAATGGATCTTATAAAGAAAGTTATGATGCTGAAGTAGAATCTTATGTTAGATCTGTTGGTACAATGTTAAGAACAGGTACTACTGATGTATTCATTAATAAATTAAAAAGTTATAATGATTTAACTGATGATGAATTAATTGATGCTGTCAAAGGAGATAATATAAAAGATGCTCCTATGTATAGGGAAAGAATTGATAAAGCTGTTTCTAAACTTGAAAGAATACAAAAAAAGTATGAACAAGCAGAAGAAAGATTTCCAAATCCTGTAAATATCTATAATATAGATAAAAATAAAATGAGTGCAGTTGAGTATAATCAATATGCAGCATTATATAATGCATGGGAAGAAGCAAAATTTAACTATGTATACTTTAATGAAGCTTTTGAAGATACAGCAAAAAGAATGAAAAGTATTGAACGTGATTACCTTAAAGGTAGTTCCCTTCAAGATGTTGAATATGGATCAGCTAAAAATTTATTTAGACCAGATGAAATAAAACAAGATATTGCAAATTTAGAAACTGAACTAGAACTTGAAAGAAGTAAAGGTGAAAGTAAATTTGATTTAACTACAGATGGTTTAACTAAAAAAAGAATTAAATTATTAGAAAAACAAATAGCTGATCTTAAAGCTTATGATGAAGCATATACTAAATTTAATAGATTTTATAATAGAGGTGAAGCACTTACTACAGAAGTAGAATTAGAATTACAAAAAGAATTAGGTAGAACACCTACTCCAGAAGAGATTGCTGATAGAATAAATGAGATAGAAGGAGATGAAACAAATCAAGATAGACAAATTGAAATACTTGATAAACTAAAACAAGCACATGATAATTATCTTAGAAATCTAGCAGAAAATTCAAACTCTACAGTATTCCAAGAAAATTTAGATAATGGTTTTAATCAATTACTTGATTATTACAAACTAGGTAATGAACGTAAAGTAATGGCTAGATCTGTTGATATATTAAATGATCCAAAAGGATATGCAGATTTAGTAGGTAAAAATCTATCATTTATGAGAAGACTCTATGATAATAGATCAGAGTTTTTTGAACAAATGGTAAATGAACAAATTGAAATGATTGAAAATAATGCATTATTAAATGCATTAGCTAATGAAGGTTTATTTGTAAGTGCTGATGATTTTGCTGAATATATTAAAACAGGTAAACCACCTTCTGAAATATATGATCATGCTAGAAAGGTAGTATATAAAGAAGGTACAGAAATGTACAATAAAATATATCAAGAATATTTTGTAAAAAATGAACAGCTTAAAAATCAAAATGTTTCTGTTACTCCAACATTTGTAGATGAAGTATATCAAAAGAAATATGAAGATCTATATGAAGAAGCACAAAGAAAAATTGATGCTTTACCTAAAGAAATACAAAGAGTAAATAAAGGTGTAGTAAAACCATTAAAAGGTAAAACTATGTCTTTAACAGAAGTTCTTGAACAAATGGAACCTCAAGAATATGTTGAATTAAATTATGAAGGAGATGAGGGTGTTCCTGTAAAATTCTATTTAGATGAAAATGGTGTTCTAAGAGTAGATGGACCAGCTGGTGGAATAATTGATGTATCAGAAGATATTACAGCAGAATTTACTGAAGGTGTTAGATATACAGAAGAACTTGCACCAGATCCTGTTGCAGTTGAGCAAATTCAAAACGAATTAAAAGAGCAAATTGATGATCTAGTAGAATCATATAAAGAAGATAAAGCTATTGAGGAAGAATCTGGAAAAGCTGATGCTTTTGTTCCTCTTTCTACAGATACAGATGTTGAAGATTTACCATCTGCTTTACGTAAAGAATTAAAAGATTTATATGATAGTTATTTAAAAACTATTATGCCAGAAGAGGATTATGTTAATATGACTCAAGATGAATATGAAAGTGGTTTTAGTACATTTGTTAAAAGTGGATCTCCTCTTGTTAAAGAAGCAATTAATAAATACAATAAATCTCAAGAAGTTGGATCTGTTGTAAGAACAAAAGGTGTAAGAGATGATTTTGAATTTGAATTTGCCGGTAAAACTTATAATACTAAAGATCTAGATGTACCAACAATAAGATCATATCAAAGACAAATTAGAAATAATATTGATACATTATCTAAAACAGACCCAATCATACCTAGTTTAGAAGCACTAATAGTTAATCTAGATAAGGTTGCTAATAAAAAATTACTTGCAGGATTTACTGAAGCTCAGTCAGAAGCAATTAGAAAAATACAAGAATTAAAAGCTAAACAAAAAGATTACAAAGTAGATTCAACAGGTTATACTATTGCAGGTGATTTTTATAAAAGAGTTACTCAAATAATTCAACCTTTAAAATCTAAAAAACAAAGTTATAAGGATGCTAAAAAAGTTGAAGAAATATTTAATTCTACTTTTGCTGTTAATGGTTTTAATTTAGATAGTATAAATAACTTTATATCTCAATTAAGAGATAAAAAGTTATCAGGTTTCTCTGAGTTTACGTATAAAGAATTAGAGGATGAATTAAAATCTTTACTTGCTAAAGGGGAAGAAGTATTTATTCCAATAAATAAAGAAGCTCAAATAAAAAGTTTAATTGAAAATTTTGAACCAGATACAATAAAGGAAATATCAGAAATTGGTGTAGATGAAAACAATAAAATTGTTGCAATTATCAATGGTCAAAATTATACAAAAGAAGATTTAGAACAATCTAGTAAAGATCCAAGAGCTGCAAAAAATAAAGCTTTATTTACTAAACTAATAAATGAAGTAGATAGATTGCAGAAATTATTGGATGATCAGATTGCAGCTATTCCTGAATCAACTGCACCAACAACACCTGTCTCTACTACTACAGATACTAAAGCTGATATAGAAAGAAGAAGAAGAGATGGTGTTTTAGGTGTTATACCAATAGATGATGAATTTGTTATTTATCCTGAACAATTTGATCAGTTCAATAGAGATGGTGATGAGGCTCCCAAAGGTAGTTTATCAGGTAAAGACATAGAATATAACATTCAACAAGCAATAAATGATGAAATAGAATATAGTAAAAATATTACAGGAAGTCGCCAAGTATCAGATTCTATTTACGGTAAAGGTAAAATTCCAAAACTTCAAAAAGTATTAGCTGATGTACAAGCAATCAATGCTAAATATGATGCAGAACTAGCTGCTTTAGAAGAAGCTACAGTAAGTACTGAAGCACCTAGAAAAGGTTTTCAAACTTTTGCTGTACCTATTTCTAAAAAAGAAAATATAGCAGATGTTGTAGCAGGACCATTAGTACCAGCTTCAGAAATTTTCTGGGATAAGAATATTAAAACTACTGGTTCTTGGTTAAACTCTGTACAGGGTGAAGCTTCAAGAGGACAAGATTATATTGAAATAGCAATTGATAGTTTATCTGAAGAAAATAGAAAAATAGCTGATGAACTTAAAGAATCAGATAATGAATATAGTCCTGTTAAAGGAGCGCGTATAGTACTGGGTATAAATCTTACTCCTGAACAAGCTCAAAGAAAGTCTATAGAGATTGCAAATAAATTTAAACAACAAGATCTTTTATGGTATAAACCAACTACTCTTCAGAATAGGATTGATGTTTTAGAAAAAGACAAACAAAGAAGTAGTACACCTGAAGCATATGATCAAGAAATACAAAGAGTAAAAGATACTTGGGGTAAAGATCTTAGACAAGATGAATATTTTGATGAAGCTACTAAAACTATTTGGGCTAGTAAAGAACTCTATGATAAATCTAAAGGTATAACTACTCAATCTATAGATACAAGTACTAAAAATTTATTACAAGAAATACAAAATACTGTTTTAGAAAAAACTTATGAAGCTTCAAGAATAGTAGGTAACTACATTGATAATGCTGTAAAAAATCTATTTGATAAAGGTGTGTATCCGGCAAGAGACAATACTAAAATATCTGATGAAGCTTATGAAAGTTTATTTGGAGTAGATGGTTATTTGACAGAACTAAAAAAATTACATGATAGTGGAGAAGTATATATAGCCTCTCAAGGATTAGTAGTTTATGATAAAGAACTAGGTATTGCTGGAGAAATTGATTTACTTGTTGCTGATAGAAAAGGAAATATTTATATTGTAGATATAAAAACTGGAGAAAAAACCAAATGGGATAACTTCAATAAAGAGACCAGTCCGTATTCTAAATTAGAAGAGTATGCTTTACAACAAACAGCATATGCTAATCTATTAAACAGAATGATTGGTGTTAATCCAGCAGTTGCAATTCTTCCTGTACAAATAGTAAAAGATACTGAAACAGGTAAAATAGAGTCAGCTAAAAGACCATCTACTCCTGATTTAATATCTAAGGATTCTAAATTCTTAATTAAATTAGATAAAAATCTTGTTCAAGATAAGATTAACTCAGTAATTCCTTTGACTAAAACTACATTTAAACCAGATACTACAGCAGATATATTTGAGGATGAAGACATTGAGACTACAGATGATGATCAAACAAGTCCAATAAAAGATGCTATAGATGAAGATGATGTTCCTACAGAAGTTATATCTGACAAAGAGAAAGCTCTTGTAAAAGATTTACTTAATGAAATTTATCAATCTGGTAGTGAAAATATAAAAGCTATTAGAGGAAAAATTAGTATATTAAATCATCAGGATGAGTTATCTTCTGAATCATTAGATACATTAAATGATGCAGTAAGAAAAAGAGAAACTGAACTTGAAGAAGAACCAGAAGAAGCTATAACATTAGATATGCTTAAAGAAGGTACTGAGTTAATTGCTAAAAATGATGTATATATTGATAAGAAAACTCCATATGTTAAACAAGGTGAGTCAATAAAAATCGTTTCTGTAAATAATGATGGTACAGTAAATTTTGTAAAATTAATTGGTAAAAGACCTAGTAAACAAAAAGATTATAGTATGAAAAAATTAAATGCTAATTTTGAGTTATCTAATCCAGTTTCAAAACCTGATATTCAAAAAGATAGTACCATGACAGATTTAGACAAAGACTATGTAAAACAAGGAGGAGATATAGTATCAAACTTCTTAAATAGTAAAGATGATCTTGCTCGTGTAGAGAAAGATATAGAAACTAAATCTATTGATAAATTAGATGATGAATTTTTTGATGAAGATAACTTAATTTGTGAGTAATGAATATAACCTGTGCACTTTCACCCCGTCAAATTGAAAGTCTATATGCAAATGTTTATGGGCATTTATCAAAAAATAAATCTTTTGATCCAGAAACATACATGCGTAATCTTTTTAATAAGATTGCAGAAAAAACTAATCCAGACAATGCTGCAAAATTTTTGCAGTATGTACCGGATATAATGTATAAGGCATCTGCACAGGTAGGTTTAGATAACTTACCAGAAGGATTTGATTTTAATAGAATAAGAGATTTAAATAAAATATTTAAGGATTCTGAAAGAGGACTATTAAATATTATAGAT
>Ga0315900_10010106_pt1 | contig 11875 bp, 7 predicted proteins | sample LakEriMetagenome_FD_203521 | JGI IMG/M metagenome (GOLD analysis project Ga0315900, IMG submission 203521) | Freshwater fungal communities from buoy surface, Lake Erie, Ohio, United States - Buoy 12 MA114 | ecosystem: Environmental > Aquatic > Freshwater > Lake > Lake biofilm | place: USA: Lake...
GGCACCGTGACGCTGGCGCCGGTGCCGCCGAAGTAGCGCGAGCGGGGCCCGAGGAAGGTCTCGCGGTTGACGAGCGCGTCGCGCTGGTCGTCCGTGTAGCGGCCGCCGACCGTCAGGCTCAGCGCGTCGGTCAGGTCCCAGGTCGCCTCGCCGAAGATGGCCCAGGTCTTGGTATCGACGTCGCCGAGCGTGAAGCTCGACACCGTGTTGAAGCGCACGTCGAAGGCGTGGAACGCCCACGCATCGAGGTAGTACGCGCCCGCCACGACCGCGAGCCGCTCGCCCTCGTACACCAGCTGGAACTCCTGGCTGGTCTGGTCGTTCTCGTAGATCACCGGCACGTCGAAGCTGGGCGCCGGGGTGCCGTCGAAGTCGATCGGCAGCCGGGCCTCGTCCTCGCGGTACGCGGTGATCGACTTGAGGGTCCACTGCTCGTCGAGGTTCCACTCGACCTGCAGCGAGTAGCCCTTGGCCTCGAACACGCTCGTCGCGATCGGCGAGAGCAGCGGTGTGGCGCCGTTGCTGTCGTAGCGGTTCGAGAGCAGCTGCCGCTGCACGGTCGACACGGTCGGCCGCAGCCGGTAGCCCTGGCGCTGGGTCGAGTCGTCGTCCGTGTAGTCCGCCGCCAGGCGCACGAACAGCGCGTCGGTCGGCTGCCACTCCGCGGAGACGCGGGCGGACAGCACGTCCTTGTCGTAGTTCTCCTCGCCGGTCGCCAGGTTGGTGCCGAAGCCGTCACGCGTCAGCTTCGCGATCGCGCCGCCGAGCCGGAAGGTGTCGCTGGCGCGCAGCGAGCCGACCGCGACCGCGTCCAGCTGGCCGTAGTTGCCGACCGTGAGGCGCGTCCGCAGCGTCGACTGGTCGGGATCCAGGCGGCGGGTGACGTACTTGACCGCGCCGCCGATCGTGTTGCGGCCGTACAGCGTGCCCTGCGGGCCGCGCAGCACCTCGACGCGCTCGACGTCGTAGACGTCCAGGATCGCGCCCTGCGGGCGGTTCAGGTAGACGTCGTCGAGGTAGATGCCGACGCCCTGCTCGAAGCCCGCGATCGGATCCTGCTGGCCGACGCCGCGGATGAACGCGGTCAGCGTGTTGTTCGTCGCGCGCGAGTTCTCGAGCGTGACGTTCGGCACGGACTGCGAGACCGCCGTCAGGTCGGCGGCGCCGGTCGCTTCGAGCATGTCCGCCGACAGCGCGGTCACGGCGATGGGCACTTCCTGCAGCGATTCCTCGCGACGGCGAGCCGTGACCATGACCTCGCCGAGGCTCTCTTCGGCCGCGGGCGTCGCCGGCGACGGGTTCGGATTGGCGTGCGCGGCACCGGCCAGGCCGCCCAGCGCGGCGCAGACGGCAAGGCTCAGCACGGTTGAACGCTGCAGGTGCATTGACTACCCCCTCGTTTTTGGCCCGCTCGGGCGGCGGGCGGACGGATCCCCGAGGATCCTCGTGGCGACGACGCTACCCGCCGGGCCGGGTAACTTGCACTGATACGTTCGTACTATGGCTGTCGGCGTGGCGTCGTCACCACACTCCGGCCGCACCGTTCCGCCGGGGGTCGTTACCACATGCTCAGCCTGCTCGGCCTGCTGGTCGGCCTCGCTCTGCTGGTCTGGCTGACGCTCCGCGGCGTAGAGCTCCTCGTCGCCGCACCGCTCTGCGCGCTGCTCGTCGCGCTGAGTGCCGGCTTCGCGATCTTCCCGCAGGTCGCCGCCGAGGGCGCGCCGAGCTTCACCGGCGCCTACATGCAGGGCTTCGTCGGCTTCGTGCAGGCGTGGTTCTTCATGTTCCTGCTCGGCTCGCTGTTCGGGAAGGTGATGGAGGCGAGCGGCGCGGCGGACGCGGTCTCGCACTGGATCACCGCCAGGCTCGGCCGCGGCAACGCGATCGCGGCGGTGGTGATCGCCTGCGCCGTGCTGACCTACGGGGGCGTCAGCCTGTTCGTCGTCGCGTTCTCGGTCTACCCGCTCGCGCTCGCGATGTTCCGCGAGGCGAAGCTGCCGCGGCGCTTCATCCCGGGCACGATCGCGTTCGGCTCGGTCACGTTCACGATGACCTCCGCCGGCTCGCCGGAGATCCAGAACTGGATCCCCATCAAGTACCTCGGCACCACGCCCTACGCCGGATGGGAAGTCAGCCTCGCGGTCGCCGCGTTCATGATCGTGCTCGGCTACTGGTGGCTGCGCCGGATGGTGCGCGTCGCGGTCGCGAACGGCGAGACCTTCGCGGACCGTCCCGACGATCCGCGGAACGGCGAGCGCGCGCTGCCGTCGATCGGCTCCGCGCTGATCCCGCTGACGATCGTGCTGGTCGTGTCGTTCTGGCTGCACGACGAACTCAAGGAATCCGCGCTGATCGTCTCGCTCGGCGGCGGCGTGCTCGCGAGCCTCGCGCTGCACTGGCGCTACCTGCGCGGACGCCTCGGCGAAGCACTGGCCGTCGGCGCGCTCGGTGCGCTGATCGCGATCGCGAACACGGCGGCGGTCGTCGGCTTCGGCGGCGTCGCGCGCCTGACGCCCGGGTTCCTGGCGGCCGTGGACTTCATGACGCACCTGCCCGGGCCGGCGCTGGTCGGCGCCGCGGTCGCGGTCAGCGTGATCGCCGGCCTCACCGGCTCGGCCTCGGGCGGCCAGAGCATCGCGCTGCCGATCCTCGCCCCCCACTACGTCGGCCTCGGCGTGGACCCCGAGGCGCTGCACCGCGTCGTCGCGATCTCCTCCGGCGGCCTCGACTCGCTGCCGCACAACGGCTACGTGGTGACGACGCTGCGCGCGATCTGCAAGGAAACCTATCCGGCCGCCTACCCGGCGATGTTCGCGCTGACCGTGATCGTGCCGGTGCTCGGCACGGCGCTGGCGGTCGCGCTGTTCTCGATCTTCTAGTTTCGCAGCGCGGGACGAGCCGCGCATCGCAGCTGAGAGGGCCCCTGGTCGCGCGGCGCCGTGGCGCGCAGCGCCCCGCGGCGGCAGCCGAGCGCGCGGCACACCCTATACTCGGGACGTCATGTCCGGCCCGTGGTCCCTAGCGCTCCTCGGCCTCGCCTACCTGGGGCTGCTGTTCGCGATCGCCTGGTACGGCGACCGCGAGGCGGCGCGCGGGCGCCATCCGGTACCGCGGCCGGTCGTCTATACCCTGTCGCTCGCGGTCTACTGCACCTCGTGGGCCTTCTACGGCACCGCCGGGCAATCCGCCGAACTCGGCTGGTGGCTGCCCCCCACCTACGTCGGCACGATCGTGCTGTTCCTGCTCGGCTGGAAGTTCCTCCACAAGCTGGTGCGCATCAGCCGCCGCCAGCGCATCACCTCGGTCGCCGACTTCCTGGGTGCGCGCTACGGGCGCGACCGCGCGATCGCCGCGTTCGTCACCGTCATCGCGACGCTCGGACTGATTCCCTACATCTCGCTGCAGCTGAAGGCGATCGACATCTCGTTCGTCGCGCTCGCCGGTCGCGGGCTCGAGGGCGAGGGCTGGGCAGCCGACACGGGGCTGTGGGTCACCCTGGTCCTCGCGGCGTTCACCATCCTGTTCGGCGCGCGCCACGCCGACGCGACCGAGCACCACCCCGGCATGATGCTCGCGCTCGCGTTCGAGTCGCTGGTCAAGCTGCTCGCGTTCCTCGCGGTCGGCGCGTTCGTCGTCTTCGGGATGCACGGAGGCTTCGGCGACGTCGCCGCGCGGGTGGCCGCCGACGCGGGAATCCAGGCCCTGCGTGCGCAGGAACACCCTGCCGGCCACTATCTCGCGCTCTGCGTGCTCGGCTTCTTCGCGATCTTCTGCCTGCCGCGCCAGTTCCACGTCGCGGTGGTCGAGAACTCCGGACCCGCCGACCTCCAGCTCGCCAGGTGGGCGTTCCCCCTGTACCTGGTCGCGATCAGCCTGTTCGTGCTCCCGATCGCGAACGCGGGTCTCCTGACCTTCGGACCGACGCTCGACCGCGCCGACCTGTACACGCTGCGCCTGCCGCTGCACGCGGACCAGCCGCTGCTGGCGCTCTTGGTCTTCCTCGGGGGGCTGTCGGCCGCCACCGGAATGGTGATCGTCGCGTGCGTCGCGCTCGCGACGATGCTGTCCAACGAGATCGCGATGCCGGCGCTGCTGCGGGCCAGCTCGCGCCTGCGGCGGCGCCCCGACCTGACGCCGGTGCTGATCGCCGTGCGGCGCCTGTCGATCGTCCTGCTGCTCGCTGCGGCGTACGTCTACTACCGCCTGATCGCCGCGGGCGACGCGCTCGCGCAGATCGGCGAGATCTCGATGGCCGCGGTCGCCGTATTCGGCCCGCCGGTCATCGCCGGCGCCTACTGGCGCGAGGCGACGCGGGCCGGCGCGCTCGCGGGCCTCGTGCTCGGGTTCGTCGCGTGGGGCTGGACGCTGCTGCTCCCGACGCTGGTCGGTGCCGGCTACGCGCCGGGCGCGTGGCTGGCCGCCGGTCCCGGCGGACTCGAGTGGCTGCGTCCGACTGCGCTGTTCGGGTTCGAGGGCTGGAACTCCCTGGCGCACGGGCTGTTCTGGCTGCTGCTCGCAAGCACGCTGGGTCTCGTCGCCGGCTCGCTGCTGTCGCACCGGTCGCTGCTCGAACGCATCCAGGCGGCGGTGTTCGTGGATGCGGCGGGACGCCCCGACGAAACCGAGTACCGGTCGGTCCGGCAGGCGATCACGCTCCGCGAACTGCGGGCGCTCGCCGAGCAGTTCGTCGGCGCCGCGCGGGCGAGAGCGCACTTCGCCGAACTCGGCGCGACCGGCAACGGCGGCGCGCGCGCGAGCGCCGCCCAGGTCGCGTCGGTCCAGCGCCTGCTGGGTTCGGTGATCGGCGCCGCGTCCGCGCAGCGCGTACTCGACGCGGCCATCTCGGGCCGCGAGCTCGAGATCGAGGACGTCGTCTCGATCGTCGGCGGCGCCTCGCAGGCGCTCGAGTTCTCGCGCGAGCTCCTGCAGGCGACGCTCGAGAACGTCGACCAGGGCATCAGCGTGGTGGACGCCGAGCTGCGGCTCGTGGCCTGGAACCGCCGCTATCTCGAGCTGTTCCGGCTGCCGTCGGACGAGGTGCGCATCGGCCGCCCGATCGAGGAGATCCTCCGCTACAACGCGGCGCGCGGCGAGCTGGGCGCCGGCGATCCCGAGGAGCAGATCGCGAAGCGCCTCGCGCACCTGCGGCGCCGCACGCCCTACGTGTACCAGCGCGTGCGCAGCGACGGCACCGTGATCGAGATCCGCGGCCAGCCGATGCCGGGCCCCGGCGGCGGCTTCGTCACGAGCTATACCGACGTGACGGACTACGTGAAGGCCCAGCGCGCGCTGCAGGATGCCAACGAGTCGCTGGAGCGCCGGGTTCGCGAGCGCACGCGCGCGCTGTCCGCGCTGAACGAGGAACTGCTGGTCGCCAAGGCGGCCGCCGAACGCGCCAACCAGAGCAAGACGCGGTTCCTCGCCGCGGCGAGCCACGACCTGCTGCAGCCGCTGAATGCCGCCGGTCTCTTCGCCGGCGCGCTGGCGCAGAAGGTGGAGGGCTCGCCGCGCGCGCTGGTGGACGACCTCGAGCAGTGCCTGCGGGCCGCCGAGGGTGTGCTGACGGACCTGCTCGACATCTCGAAGCTCGACGCCGGCGCCGTGCAGCCGAGCCCTGCCGACGTCGCGCTGGGCGACGTGCTCGGCGCGCTCGAGTCCGAGTTCGGCCTGCAGTCGCGGGCGAAGGGCCTGCAGCTGAAGGTGCGGCGCACCGCGCTCGTCGCGCGCACCGACCCGCGGCTGCTGCGCCGGATCCTGCAGAACTTCCTCGCGAACGCGGTGCGGTACACCGAGCGCGGCCGTATCGTCGTCGGGTGCCGGCGCACCGCGGGGCGCGTGCGGATCGAGGTGTGGGACACCGGGCCCGGCATCGCCGACGACCAGCGCAGCCGCATCTTCGAGGAGTTCTACCGCGTGCGCGCGGGCGAGGAAGCCCCCGGCGCGGCGACCCCCGGGCGCGGCTTCGGCCTCGGACTCGCGATCGTCGAGCGCATCGCGCGCGTGCTGGATGCGCTGGTGGCCGTGCGCTCGTGGCCGGGCCGCGGCTCCGCGTTCTCGGTCGAGGTGCCGCGCGGCGAGCGCGCGCCGGCGCGCATCGCGGAGCCCGCGGCGGCGCCCGCGCTCGGCCGGCTGCGGGTGCTGGTCGTCGACAACGACGCGAGCGCGATGCGCGCGATGGCGGTGCTGCTCGAATCCTGGGGCTGCGACGTGGCGGCGGTCCACGACGAATCGGCGCTGCCGGACCGCGAGTGGCTGGCGGGGCTCGACCTGCTGGTCGTGGACTACCACCTCGACGACGGTGCCACCGGCACCGACGTCGCGAGTCGCCTGCGCGTCCGGCTGGGGCGCGAGCTGCCGGTGCTGCTCGTGACCGCGGACGGCGCCGAGTCGACGCGCGCCGAGGCCGAATCGCTCGGCGCGCTGTACCTGCGCAAGCCCGTCAAGCCGCTCGCGCTGAGGAGCGTGCTGCGACGGCTGACCGACGCCGACGCACGGCGGCGCGCCGGGGTCGCCTGAGTACTCGCGCCGCTCAGCGGTCCAGCGAGAGCGGGTCGTCCTCGCGGATCTCGAGTTCGCGGTAGATCAGGGTCGCCTGCGTGCGATTGCGGGCGCCGAGCTTGGCGAGCGTCGCCGACACGTGTGCCTTCGTGGTCTGCTCGCTGATGCCGAGCTCGGCCGCGATCTGCTTGTTCAGCTTTCCCAGGGCGAGCAGTTCCAGTACGCGGAACTGCTGCGGGGTCAGCGTCGCGAGGCGCGACGCCAGCGAGACGGCGGGTGCCTCGGCCCCCGCCGGGGCGGCCGGCAGCCACTCGCCGCCCTCGAGCACCGTGCGGATCGCCGCGACCAGCTCCGGCAGCGGGGCGGACTTCGGCACGTAGCCGGCGGCGCCGTAGGCGCGCGCCTGCTGGAGCACCGCGGGACTCTCCGCGGCCGACACGACCAGCACCGCCATGCCCGGATACTGGCTGCGCAGCCAGGCGAGCTCGGCGAAGCTGCGGCTGCCCGGCATCATCAGGTCGAGCAGCACGAGGTCCGCGGATTCGTGCACGTTCGCGGCGGCGCGCAGGCTCGCCGCGTCCGCGCATTCGACGAGCCGTGCGCCGGGTACGACTTCGAGCACCGCCTGCTTCAGCGCCGCGCGGAACAGCGGGTGGTCGTCCGCGAGGACGACGGTGACGGCCGCGGTCGCCGCGGTGCTCACCGTGCGAAGGTCTCCGCGATCACCGCGCACACGCCGTCGATCGCGGCCTTGCGCGTCGTGCTCCTGCGCCAGACCGCGCCGATCGTGCGGCTGGGGCCCTGCTTCGCGAACGGGCGGACCGCGAGGTTGCGCGCGTTCGCGAACGGGCCGTCGGTCGCGAGTTCGGGCAGCAGCGTGACGCCGAGCCCGGCCGCCACCATCTGTCGGAGCGTCTCGAGGCTGGTCGCGCGGAAGTCCTGCGACTCGCGTACGTCCACGCGCCCGCAGGCCTCGAGCGCGTGGTCGCGTAGGCAGTGCCCGTCCTCGAGCAGCAGCAGCGTCTCGCCGGCGAGGTCGTCGAGCTTCAGCGCGTTCTTCTTCGTCAGCGGGTGGGAAGCCGGCAGCGCGACGGCGAACGGCTCGTCGAACAGCGCGCGCGACTCGAGGTCGCCGACCTCGACGCCGAGCGCCAGGATGCCGAGGTCGATCTCGCCGGCGCGCAGTTTCGCGAGCAGCGGCTCGGTCTGGTGCTCGTAGAGCATCAGCTGCAGCTTGGGCAGAGCCTTCCTGATGCGCGGCGCGACGCGCGGCAGCAGGTAGGGCCCGAGCGTCGGGATGAGCGCGACGCGCAGCTTGCCGGCCAGCGGGTCGTGCGACAGTCGCGCGAGTTCCACCATCGCGTCGGAGTCCTGCACGATGCGGCGTGCGCGCTCGACGATGCGGCTGCCGACGTCGGTCAGCTGCACCCTGCGCGGCTGGCGCTCGACCAGCTTCACGCCGAGGTAGTCCTCGAGCTTGCGGATCTGCGCCGAGAGGGTGGGCTGGCTGACGTGCGACTTCTCGGCGGCGCGGCCGAAGTGCAGCGTGTCGGCCAGGGCGACGAGGTAGCGGAGGTCGCGGAGATTCACGGCCGACGGTGCGTTCGCGATGCCATAGATCGATCCTATCAAAGGAATCCGAACCATCGGGTAGAGCGATGGGCGTGGCGGCTTCCGGAACTCCCTCGGCCCGGGCCTATACTGCGGCGATGCTCGGCAAGAGCCAGAATTCGAAGCGCGCCGGCGGGGTCGTCGTCGTGCGCGACACGCCGCACGGCGTCCGTTACCTGCTGCTGCGCGCCTACCGCAACTGGGACCTGCCCAAGGGGCGGCTGGAACCGGGTGAATCCCCGTTCGAGGCCGCCGTGCGCGAGACGCGCGAGGAAACCGGGCTCGCGGGCCTCGAGTTCGCCTGGGGTCACGAGTACGTCGACACCGAACCCTACGCGGGCGGGAAGGTCGTCCGGTATTTCGTCGCCCGGACCGCCACGGAGGCGGTGATCCTCGCGGTGAACCCGGCTCTCGGGCGCCCTGAACACCACGAGTATCGCTGGCTGCCGCTCGATACCGCGCTCGCGCTCACGGTCCCGCGACTGCAGCGGGTGCTGCGGTGGGCGGCGATGCAGATCGGCGACCTGCAGCCTGTCCGACCCGAACTGCCGTCATCGGAAAGCACGTCAGGCTGAATTGGCAGGATTGACGTGCAAAAGCGACATATCCTTTCGGCCGCCTCGACTTGCCGCATTGCACAATGTACCGTCCAGCCGGTACAGTTCACGACCGTTTGCATCTCGTCGACGGCGCCCCCGTGAACGCACACGCTCCGGTTCCCGCCCGCGATCGAGTCCTGGACGCCGCGGAACGCCTCGTGGCCGAGCACGGGGCCGCGCGCCTGACGCTCGACGCGGTCGCCCAGGCAGCCGGCGTCAGCAAGGGCGGCCTGCTGTATCACTTCCCGAGCAAGGAGGCGCTCCTCGCCGGGATGGTCGATCGCTACCTCGCGATGGTCGATCGCCGGACCGCGGCCGCCGCCGAAGCGGCGACCGGCGCAGCGGCGAACCCCCTGCTCGCGCACGTGCTGGCCCTGCTCGAGACCGCGGACGCGGACCGCGCGCTCGGCAGCGCGCTCCTCGCCGCTGCGGCCGGCGAGCCTGCCCTGATGAGCGCCTGCCGCGCGAACTACGCCGGCAAGCTCGAACGGTTCGCCGCGCTGCCCTGCGGCTTCGAGCGCACCGCGCTCGTCCTGCTCGCGGTGGACGGCCTGCTGCTCGGCGAACTGCTCCGCGTCGCGCCGTTCACCGCCGAGCAGCGCGCGCAGGCGGTGCAGGCCTTGATCCGGGCCGCCCGGGATTGCGTCCCGGACGCCGTGCCCGTCCCCGTGCCGGGCGGGCCTGCCGGGGCACAGTGACGGACCCGACGCCATGAACACCCGTTTCCTGCCGCGACTCGCCGTGCTCTCGCTCCCCCTGCTGCTCGTCGCCTGCGGCGGCGACGGCGCGCCGCCGGCGATGCCGCCGCCCGCCGTCGGCGTGATCACGCTCGGCTCTGGCCCGATGCCGATCGCCCTCGAGTACCCCGCGCGCCTGCGCGGCCTGCGCGAGGTCGAAGTGCGCGCGCGCGTCGGCGGCATCCTGCTGGAGCGCCGCTACGACGAAGGCTCGGCGGTTCGCGAGGGGCAGGTGCTGTTCCGGATCGACCCGGCACCGTTCGCCGCGGAGGTGGCTCGCGCCCGTGCCACCGTCGCCGAAGCGCGCGCGGCCGCGAACCAGGCGCAGCGGGACCGCGCGCGCATCGAGCCGCTCGCGGGCCAGGGCGTACTGAGTCGCCGCGACCTCGACGCCGCGATCGCCGCGGACGAGCGGGCGAGCGCCGCGCTCGCCGCCGCCGAGGCAGCGCTGCGCACTGCGCAGCTCGACCTCTCGTACACGGAGGTGCGGGCGCCGATCTCGGGCCTGACCAGCCGCGAGGCGCTGTCCGAGGGCAGTCTCGTGAACGCGGAGCCGAACGCGACGCTGCTGACGCGCATCGTGCAGGCGGAGCGGCTGTACGCGGACTTCGCGCTGCCGGCCGCCGACGCCGCGCGCCTGCGCGAGTTGCTGGCGGGCCCGACTGCGCAGGACGTGCGCGTCGAACTGCTGGACACGCGCGGCGTGCAGCTGCCCGCAGCCCGCGTCGACTTCGTCGCGCCGCAGGCCGGCCTCGCGACCGGCACCGTCGAGGTGCGCGCCGTGGTCGACAACCGCGAGGCGCGCCTGATCCCCGGCGAGGTCGTGCGCGCGCGCGTGCGCGGCGTCGTCCTCGCCGACGCCCGCGTCGTGCCGAAGCGCGCGATCCAGCAGGGCGCCGAAGGTCCGTTCGTCTGGACCGTCGATGCGCAGGGCCTTGCGCGGCCGCGGCCGGTGCAGCCTGGCTTCGCCTCGGGCAACTTCGTCGCGATCGAGAGCGGACTGAACCCCGGCGATCGCGTGATCGTGGACGGCGTACTGAAGGTGCAGCCCGGTGCGCCGGTCGCCCCGGTGTCGGTCGCGCTCGATGCGCCGCCCGGCGCGCCGCCCGCGGACGCGTCGGGCGCACCAGCCGGTTCACGCGCGCCCGCCGCGAAGTCGGCCGACGGCGCGCGCACCGCGGCCACGGGCGCCTGAGCCGCCGCCGTGCTCGCCGACCGTTTCATCGACCGGCCGATCCTCGCGGTCGTCGTCTCGACGTTCATCCTGATCGCCGGACTCGCGGCCTTCCGCGCGCTGCCGATCTCGCTCTACCCCGACATCCTGCCGCCGCAGGTCGAGGTCACGACCGCTTACCCCGGTGCCAGTGCGGAGGTGGTCGCGGAGACCGTCGCGGCGCCGCTCGAGCAGCAGATCAACGGCGTCGAGGACATGCTCTACCTGCGCTCCGCGAGCAGCGCGGCCGGCACCCTCTCGGTCGCGGTGACGTTCGCGGTCGGCACGGATCCCGACCTCGCGGTGATCAACGTGCAGAACCGCGTGCAGGCCGCGCTGCCGCTGCTGCCGGAGGAGGTCCGGCGGCAGGGCGTGGTCGTGCGCAAGAGCTCGCCGAGCATCCTGAAGGTGATCGCGCTCGACGCGCCGGACGGCCGCTACGACGCGCTGTTCGTGTCGAACTACGCGCTGGTCAACGTCGTCGACGAGATCCGCCGCATCCCGGGCGTCGGCGCGGCCGACGTGTTCGGCGCGCGCGAGTACGCGATCCGCATCTGGCTGCGGCCGGACCGTCTCGCCGAGTTCGGCCTGACGCCCGGGGACGTGGCCAGCGCGGTGCGCGAGCAGAACTCCCAGAGCGCGGCGGGCCGCCTCGGCGACGAGCCGCTGCTCGAGCGCGTCGACCTGACGCTCAGCGTCACCACGCAGGGCCGCCTGTCGGACCCGGAGCAGTTCCGCGCGATCGTGCTGCGCGCCGAGCCGGGCGGCCGCGTCGTCCGCCTCGGCGACGTCGCGCGGGTGGAGCTCGGCGCGCGCGACTATTCGTTCGAGATGCGCCGCTTCGGTCGGCCGACGCTCGGCATCGCGGTCTTCCTCGCCCCGAACGCGAACGCGCTCGAGGTCGCGACCGCCATCGACGAGCGCATGGAGAGGCTGGCGGAGGGCTTCCCGGCGGGCCTCGAGTGGTCGGTGCCCTACGACACGAGCCTCTACGTGCGCGTCTCGATGCAGGAGGTGGCGAAGACCCTGCTCGAGGCCATGGTGCTCGTGTTCGTCGTCGTCTTGCTGTTCCTGCACCGGTTCCGCTCGACGCTGATCCCGATGCTGGTGGTGCCCGTCTCGCTGGTCGGCGCGCTGGCGGGGCTCTGGGCGCTCGGCCTGTCGCTGAACTCGCTGACGCTGTTCGGCATGGTGCTGGCGATCGGCATCGTCGTCGA
>Ga0315900_10010108_pt1 | contig 11874 bp, 7 predicted proteins | sample LakEriMetagenome_FD_203521 | JGI IMG/M metagenome (GOLD analysis project Ga0315900, IMG submission 203521) | Freshwater fungal communities from buoy surface, Lake Erie, Ohio, United States - Buoy 12 MA114 | ecosystem: Environmental > Aquatic > Freshwater > Lake > Lake biofilm | place: USA: Lake...
TAGGCCGCCGTGACGATCGCGTAGTGGCGCGTCCCCGGGTTCATGGTGCGGGCCGCGGGCTCAGAGGCCCTGGTCGTGCATGTGGCACGCCAGGTCGACCATGCGGCAGGCATAGCCCATCTCGTTGTCGTACCAGGCGTAGACCTTCAGCAGCGTGCCGTCGGTGACCATCGTCGACAGTGCATCGACGATGCTGCTGCGGGTGTCACGGGCGTAATCGGCACTCACCAGCGGGCGCTCCTCGTACCCCAGGATGCCGGCCAGCGCGCCGCGCGCGGCTTCTGCGAAGAGCCGATTCACCTCGTCGGCCGTGGTTTCGCGCCGCATCTCGAACACACAGTCGGTCAGCGATGCGTTCAGCACCGGCACCCGCACGGCGTGGCCGTTGAGCTTGCCCTTCAGCTCCGGGTAGATCAGCGCGATGGCGGTGGCACTTCCGGTCGTCGTCGGCGCCAGACTCAGCATCGCGCTGCGCGCGCGGCGCAGGTCCTTGTGCGGAGCGTCGACGACCAGGTTGGTGTTGGTCGGGTCGTGGATCGTGGTGATCTGGCCGTGGCGGATGCCGATGGCCTCGTGAACCACCTTCACGACCGGAGCCAGGCAGTTGGTGGTGCAGCTCGCCGCCGTGACGATGCGGTGCCTTGCAGGGTCGTACAGGTGGTGATTGATGCCCACCACGATGTTGAGCACGCCACCCACCTTCACGGGGGCCGCGACGATCACGCGCTTGGCGCCACGGTCCAGGTGGCCCTGCAGGGTCTCGGGCGTCAGGAACTTGCCGGTGCACTCCAGCACCAGATCCACGCCCAGGTCGCCCCAGGGGATGTCGGCCGCGGCGGAATGCGACGAGAACGTCAGGTCCCGGCCGGCGATGCGAATCGAATGGTCGCCTGCAGCCGCGATGTCGGTCCGCCAGCGGCCCTGCACGCTGTCGAACTGCAGCAGGTGCGCGGTGGCAGCCGCCCCGCCCTTGATCTCGTTGAGGTGCACCACCTCCAACCGATTGAGGGCTCTCGGGTCGTCCTTCGGGCGCTCGGCAGCGCCCATCGCTGATCGCAGGGCCAGACGGCCGATGCGCCCCATTCCGTTGATGCCGACTTTCATGAGCCACCTGGGAAGTGAAGACAGTACGAATATTCGATAAACGTTGAATTATGGTTGGTCAGTCTCCGGATCCACCGGATCGCGGTGTCTCAGTTGTCGCGAGGTGGCCGATCCCGCCATGCCGCAGACCGTCAAGCGCAAGCCCGGTCGGCCCAGAAAGGAGCCGCAGGACTCCTGATCGTGCGAAGAACCCGGCTCACAAGGGTGGGGTGAACTCGTTGGCCCGAAATGGGGAAAAGCACGGTGCCATTGACACTCGAACACGCGCTTGAGCCACCGGGCCCAGCTCAGCCACACCCGACGGTGGCGCAGCCTGCGCGGACGCCTCGACCTGTCGCGGCACCACCCACTCGCACGGCTTGGCATCCAGGACCAGCACAACATGGTTCGAGCAGCGGGGGTCCGCTCACTTCGCGAAGCGAAATGACGCTGACGCGTTGTGCGCCCGCCGCCTTGGCGCCAGTCTCGATGCGAACGGAGCCGCGGCAGAGGCGCCGCGGTAGAACAGGGCGCTCACTGGCGCGTAGGCGGCGCGCACTCGCGCATCGGCATCAACCCGTCGTGTGAACAGGGCCGCGCCCGCGTCAGGCAGGACGGCGCAAGCGCTTGAACAGGGGCAGTGCCACGAGGCCGCCGAGCATCATCGCCGCGCTGGCAGGTGTCGGCACGGCACTGATGGTGATCAGGCTCGGGGCCTGGTAGTAGCGAACGTTGTCGTAGCCGACGAACTGGCCGCTGTGCTCGGGGTGGAAAGGGGTGTAGCTGCCGGGTTCGATGGTCGGCGCCAGCTCGCTGCCGCTGTAGTAGGCGTCGCCGAAGGTGCCCAGCGAATCGAAGCGGTAGACCGGCTCGACCTGGATGCCACCGAAGATCAAGTCCATGCCGCCCGCATGGGCCAGGGAGTACAGCAGCAGGTAGCGCGGCAGCTCGGTCGGCACGCCGTCCACGAGCATCTCGACATGGACGAACGGTATGGCTGTGGTGAAGCCCGGGAAGGTGAAGTTCTCATCCGGGATCGGCGTCGGGCGGCGGTCGAGCACGATGGACAAGCTCCATGCCGCGCCGGGTGCGCTGAAGGGCGTGACCGGGGTGTCCAGGGTGTACACGCCGGAACTCTGCAGGAGCACCTGTTCGGCACGCGCCGCCGGTGTCAGGGCCAGGGCCAGCAGTGGCACGAGCGCCGCTGCGGCGAGGGAACGGGGCAGGTCATGGGACATGGCGATCTTTCGGTGACGCCCTCGATCGGGCAGGGACACTGTCGTGCGGGCCCGTTGCGCGGCCGTTGCACGGCTCAGCGCAGACCGACGACCGGAGGCTGCGGATCGAAGGGCCGCCCCGGCGGCGCCCGGCATGGCATCGACACGAATTCATGCGGATTGCTGCCGCTGGCAACCGACCGCGAGAAAGGTGGTGCGCAGTTCCATGAAGTCCAGGTAACGCCTGAACAGCCCATTGCTGGCGCAGAGCACCATCAGCGGCTTTAAGCTCACCAGCGGATCCAGGGTCTTGCCGCCTTCCGTCTTCTGCGGCTCGTCCAGGATCAGCACGGGCCGGTTGGCCGCGATCACGTCAATGGGGCGGCGGGGCTGAGAAAGTCGTCCAGCTCCTTGTCGATGCGCCGTGCGTCCTTGCCGGAGGGCCCACCGCACCATCCACTCGATCGTCAATGGTCCGGTGTGGTCGATGTCGGTGACGAAGCGTTCGAGGTTGGGCAAGGCAAGAGCAGCTGAGCACCGCTTGAACCCGAGGCGATCTCGCTGAGCGCATGCCTATCGAGTTTGGTCCAAGTCCAGTAAGAGATCAGTAAGGCCATCGGGCCGACCATGCTGTCAAGGCATCGGGTTGGGTGGCTTCGGTCATGCAAGACCCGGCCGTGTGCGGCTGTTTCGTCCCATGCATCGCAACGCCACCGGGCCTGGTGCCCGCGCTGCGTGTCACTACGGAGTCTTCCATGCTGTTTCCGACGATCTCGATCATGAAGGTCCTGACCTGGTTACTGCTCTGCTGCACGGCGCTCCTAGCCGCCTGCGGCGGGGGCGGCGGCACCGTCGCGTCCGACGTTCCTGTGGTGGGCCTGAACGACTTCCGCCGCGCGGTGGCTGGCCACCGCGTGGTGGAGGTGGCCGTGCCCGCTGCCGACGGCACGCGGCTGGCGACCTACGTCTACCTTCCGGCCCAGGGTAACGGACCGTTCCCGACGCTGGTCATGCGCACGCCCTACGACCTGCCGATCACGCCGGTGAGTGGGTTCCCCGAGGAGCATGCCAACGCGGAGATCGAGGCCCGGGCCGAGGACGTGGGCTGGACCGAGGCCACCGACCGTGGCTACGCGCTGGTGGTGCAGGTCGTCCGCGGTCGCCTCAAGTCCGACGGTGTGTTCAGCCTGTTCCTGGGCGACGAGGTCGCCGACGGCGATGCGCTGATCCGCTTTGTCGAGCGGCAGCCCTGGTCGAACGGGCGCATCGGCATCTTCGGCGACTCGGCCAGCGGCGTGACCTCGCTGCAGGCGGCGGCCTCCGGGCGCCCGTCGATCAAGGCGGTGTACGCGCAGGTCACCTCGCCGGACTTCCTGGGCGGGGTGATCTTCCCCGAGGGCCGCATCAAGTGGGAGGCGCTGCTGCCCTTCGTGCTGAGCCAGGTCGCCGACAACGGCAAGGACCACGACGCCAAGCTGGGCCTGCCGGCCGCGCAGGTCGCGGATCTGAAGGACCAGGCCGGCAAGGCGCTGCAGGAGATGTTCGGCGCGGTCGAGGCCGGTGACCCTTCGAAGTCGAGCTGGTGGACCCGTGCGATCACGCCGGCCTTCCCGATCGTGAGCCAGCTGTATCCGCGCTGGGCCGATCTGCTGGCTGCCGGTCGCAACCCGTCCGCGCGGGCTGGACTGGACGTGACCGACCGCATCCAAGTGCCGGTCCTGCACGTGACGACGTGGCACGACTTCTTCCAGGCCAGCGCGTTCAAGGCCTTCGGGCGGCTGCAGGCTGCACGCGGCGACCAGAAGCTGATCGTGCTGGACGGCACGCACTACGACGTCGACGACCCCGAGCTGTGGCCGACGAAGCCCATGTTCGCTTGGTTCGACCACTGGCTCAAGGGTGAAGCCAATGGCGCCAACGCATGGCCCACGGTGCAGTACGTGCTGGCCGGGCAGCCCGAGGGGCCGCTGCGCAGCTCGCCGGTGTGGCCGCCGGCGGGCACCGCATCGACGGTATCTGCGCTGGGTGCGCCGCAGCGTGCGCTGGCGATCGACCCGGCTGCACCGGCGCCCACCCTGGGCGGCAGCCACCTGACGGTCAGCGCGGGGATGGAGGATCAGACGCCGCTGCTGGAGCGCGCCGACGTGGTGGAGCTGCAGGGCGGCGCGCTGTCCGCGGCTGCGCTGATGCTGGGCACGGCCGAGGCGGAGCTGACGGTGCTGGAGGCCGGCACGGGCGACATCGTGGTCAAGCTCGTCGATCGGCGGCCCGACGGCGAGGTGCGCCTGCTGCGCGAGGCGGTGGTGGCGCTGGCCGGCGCGGGTACGCTGCGCGTGAGCTTCGAGCCGCTGGCCTATGGGTTCGAGGCGGGCAGCGCGCCGGGGCTGGTGGTGGCCGGGGCGTCGCTGCCGGCCTACCGGTCGGATCTCCCGGCGCTGGCCGGCACCGTGCGGCTGGGCGGCGCCACGCTGCGGCTGCCGATGGCCGCGAACTGACGATCGCAACTGACCGAATCCGCGCGCCTTCCACGGCGCGCGGCAACCTGGAGAGACCACCCATGCTCGGGCAAATGATGCAGCTGCCGCTGCTGATCTCGTCGCTCATCGTTCATGCCGAGCGCCACCACGGCGACCAGCTCGTGGTGTCGCGGCGCGTCGAGGGCGACATCCACCGCATCCCCTACCGCGAGATCGCGGCGCGCGCGCGGCGCGTGGCCAACGCGATGGCGACGCTGGGCGTGATGCCCGGCCAGCGCGCCGCCACACTGGCATGGAACACGCACCGCCACATGGAGCTGTACTACGGCGTGAGCGGCAGCGCGCGGGTCCTGCACACCGTGAACCCGCGCCTGCACCCCGACCAGATCGTCTACATCGCCGACCACGCCGAGGACCAGGTGATGTTCTTCGACATGAGCTTCTGGCCGCTGATCCAGGCCGTGGCCGGCCGCACGAAGACGGTGAAGCATTGGGTGGCGATGACCTCGCGGGAGCACATGCCGCCGGTCGCACAGGCGGCCAAGGTGCCGGGGCTGCTGTGCTACGAGGAGCTGCTGGCGCAGAGCAGCGACACCTACGCGTGGCCCGTGTTCGACGAGAACACCGCGAGCAGCCTCTGCTACACCAGCGGCACCACGGGCAACCCCAAGGGCGTGCTCTACAGCCACCGCAGCACGGTGCTGCACACCATGGCCGCCGCCCTGCCCGACTGCCTGGGCTGCCGCGCGGCCGATGCCATCCTGCCGGTGGTGCCGATGTTCCACGTCAACAGCTGGGGCATCGTGTACCTGGCGCCGATGACGGGCGCCAAGCTCGTGCTGCCCGGCCCGGGCCTGGACGGCAAGAGCCTGTACGAGCTGTTCGAGAGCGAGCGCGTCACCATCAGCGCCGGCGTGCCCACCGTGTGGCAGGGCCTGCTCGCGCACGTGGAGGCCAACGGCCTGAAGTTCAGCACCATGCGCAAGAGCGCGATCGGCGGCTCGGCCTGCCCGCCGGCCATGATCCGCAAGTTCCGCGACGCGTATGGCGTGCACGTGATCCACGCCTGGGGCATGACCGAGATGAGCCCCATCGGCACGGTCGCCGCCTTCAAGGCGCAGCACCAGGGCCTCGACGACGAGGGCAAGCTCGCGGTGATGGGCACGCAGGGCCGCGCCATCTACGGCGTGGACATGAAGATCGTCGCCCAGGACGATGACATCGGCGCCGAGCTGCCCTGGGACGGCCAAGCCAGCGGCGACCTGCTGGTGCGCGGGCCTTGGATCATCGACACCTACTTCAAGGGCGAGGGCGGGAACCCGCTCGTGAAGGACGCCGAGGGCAACGGCTGGTTCCCCACCGGCGACGTGGCCCGGATCACGCCTGAGGGCTACATGGTCATCACCGACCGCAGCAAGGACGTCATCAAGAGCGGCGGCGAGTGGATCGGCTCGATCGATCTCGAGAACATCGCGATGGCGCACCCGGCGGTGGCCATGGCGGCCTGCATCGCGGCGCACCACCCCAAGTGGGACGAGCGGCCGCTGCTGGTGGTGGTGAAGAAGCCTGAGGCGGAGGTCACGCGCGAGGAGCTGCTGGCCTTCTACGAGGGCAAGATCGCCAAGTGGTGGACCCCTGACGACGTGGTGTTCACCGACGCCATCCCGCTGGGCGCCACCGGCAAGATGCAGAAGAACAAGCTGCGCGAACGGTTCAAGGAGCACCGTTTGCCGCTCGCGTGAAGCGACGCGCCGAGGTCGCAGGACTTGGCGCTCGCCCTGGCCATGGTCACCGGGCGCATGTGCGACCGTCTCGTGCCCATTCGGCTCGCCTTGCGCGATTGCCCGGGCGATGGCCTGCCTTTTTGGGCAGGCCCGCTCGGTGTCAACCCGTGGCCCATGCCCTCATCGGCCTGATGTCTGACCGTTGGCGTGTGCCCTCCCTTGCAGGACCGGCCATGAGTGAATGAGGGGTCTCCGAACTCAAGCTGTGGCAGCTAGGGCGCGGACGGCGATGAAGCGGCGGACGGCGCGGCGGGCGGCGGCACCCGGCGGTGCACCAGCGCAAACATCTGAGGGGTGAAGGCGAAGGCCAGCACGGTCGATAAGGCCACCCCACCCGCGACGGCCATGGCGAAGGGCGGCCAGAACCCGCCGCCCGCCAGGATCAGCGGCAGGAAGCCCCCCACCGTGGTCAGCGTGGTCGACAGGATGTGGCGGGTGGACCCCATCACCACCTCGGTCATCGCTGCGCAGTCGCCAGCGGCGGCTCGCGGGTCTTGCTGCAGAGCCGACAGGACGATGATCGCCGCGTTCACCGACACGCCGATCGAGCCGATCACACCGATCACTGCAGTGATCCCGAACGGATAGTCGAAGATCGCCAGTGCGAGGATCGACAAGCCCGCCGACAGACCCGCCACCGCAAAGGTGATCGCTGAGAGCCGGAACGAGTCGAACGAAAGCACCACGGTGGCCACCGACAGGGTGACGATCAGTCCGATCGAAGCCATCAGGTTGTCCACGGTCTGCGAACGTTCGTCGGCATCGCCCCCGATCTGCAACGTCACGCCGGGGGGCAGGACGAATCCTGCCTGGGCCAGCGCGGCCTCGGCCTGGGCCTGGGCCGCCTGGGGCAGCACCTCGGGCGCCACGAAAGCCTGCACGGTGTTCACCCGGTCACCGTTCTGGCGGCTGATCGCGGTTTCCGAAGGCACCAGCGTCAGCGTGGCGAGGGCCGACAGCGGAACTTGCGGCACCGCGCCCTGGGTGTTCGCGCGGGCCGCGGCCCCGGCGGGCAGGATGGGCAGCGTGGCCATCCGCGACAGGTCGCTCCGGATGTCCTCGCCCAGCCGGACGCGCACTGGCAACTCTTCGGTCCCCTCCAGCAGCGCGCCCCCGGTGACGCCCTCCAGTGCGCCTTGCAGCTGCGCCGAGACATCGCCCAGGCTCAGGCCCAGCAGTCGTGCCGCGGCTTCGTCCACGTCGACCCGCACCTCGGGCGCAGCGCCTTCCATCTGGGTGCGCACCTGTGTCAGCGCCGGCACCGCAAGCAGAATGCTGCGAATGTCGTCACCGGCGCGGCGCAGTGCCACAACATCCTGCCCGACCAGGCGCAGCTCCACCGGTGCATCCACAGGCGGGCCTTGCACCAGCCCGCGCACCAGGATGCGCGCCTGCGGAAACGCCTCGCTCAGAACGGCCTGCAGCGGCCCCAGCAGCGCCGCCGTTGCCGCGGGTGAGGTGGTGGTCACGAGGCCGTGCGCATACTCCGGCGCGTTCTGCCGGCCGCCTACGACGTTGTAGTAGAACGCTGGCGCGCTCTCCCCGGCGACCCACATGGTGCCGGTGATCCGCGCCTCGGTCTTCAGCGCGGCATCGATTTGTTTCACGAGCGCCGTGGTCGTCTCGAGTCCGGTCGCGACGGGCAACTCGACCTCGATGTGGAACTGGTTTCTCTCGACGCCCGGGAAGAACTGGGGCACCAGAGTCGGCATGGCCAGAAACCCCGTCACTGGCAGCACCAGCGCGATGAGGACCGAACCCAGCGGGTTCGCCAGGCTCAGGCGCACGAGCGCTGCAAAGCCGCGCGTCAGTGCGTCGAGCCGCAGCCCGGCACCGCCGCGCGCCGACAGCCACCATCCGGCCATCGCGGGCGTGATCGTCAGTGCGACGATCAGCGACCACGACAGCATCAGCACCACCGCGATGGCGATGGCGCTGATGAAGTCGCCCGCGCCGCCCGGCAGCAGGATCATCGGCACGAACGACAGCACGGTGGTCAGCGTCGACGCCAGAAGCGGCACCGCCAGCCGGCGTACCGCTGCAGACACGGCCTGTCGGCGGTCTCGCCCTTCGGAGAGGCGCGTCTGGACCTCATCGGTCATCACGATGGCGGCGTCGACCAGAAGGCCCAGCGCCACGATGAGGCCGGTGACCGACATCTGGTGCAGAGGCAGCCCGATGAAGCGCATCGTGCCCAGCGTGGCCAGGGTGACCAGCGGCAGCACCAGCGCCACCACCAGCGCTGCCCGCGCGCCCAGCGTCACGAACAGGACACCGATCACCAGAACCATTCCGATCGCCATGTTGACGGCGACATCGGACAAGCGGTCAGCGGTGTAAACGGCCTGATCGAAGACCTGCCTCACTTCAAGCGAGGCTGGCAGGGTGTCGGCGAAGGCGGCGACCCTGGCCTGCAGTCCCTCCATCCACAGGTCGACACGCAGCCCTTCTTCGATCCGTACGCCGATCAGAATCGCCTCCCGTCCATCGACCAGCGCCAGCGCATCGCGTGGTGGGCGCGGGCCGCGCGTCACGTTGGCCACATCACCCACGCGAAGCACGCTGCCTTGGCTGCCCTCGCGCAGCACGATTTCCCGCACGCGGTCCAGCCCCGCAATGTCGCCGGCGAGGTCCAGCACGGCCTCGGTGCCCGGCCCGGTCAGCCGGCCAGCCTGTGCTTTGGCATCGCCTGCAGCCACGGCGCCTGCCACCTCGGACGCGGACAGGCCCAGCGCCGCGGCACGTGCAGGGTCGAGTGCAACCAGCACTTCCTCGGCCGGTAGGCCCCAGATGTCGACGGCCTTGGCCCCGGTCAGGGTGCGCAGGCGTTCGGCCAACTCTGCGGCGTGGCGGCCCAGGACCGCAGATGCGGGCGCCATGTCTCCGGCCGGCAAGAGGGCCAGGATCGCGGCGTAAGCGCCTGCCTGTCCGGTTTCCACCTCCGGGGGCAGTGCACCGGGCGGCAGGGGCACGTCGGCCACCTTGTCGCGCACGCGCGACCAGACCTCGGCGATGGCGGCAGGGTCGATCGTCTCGATCAGTTCCACCTCGATCGACGAGATGCCTGTGGCGGAAGTGGAGGACACCGTCATCACCTCGGCGATGGTGCGCAGCTTGTCTTCGAGGGGGCGTGTGACAAGCGCCTCGACTCGGGCAGGATCGGCCCCAGGAAACAGGGTCGTCACCCCAGCCTGCGAATCGGTGATCGACGGGTCTTCCTGCCTCCCCAGAGTCAACAGCGCGGAAATGCCTGCCACAGCGATGACGGCCAGCGCCAGGATCACCAGACGGGGGCGGTGGAAGAACAAGGTGTCCATCGCCCTCACCTCGCGCCTGGCAGAACCACGGCCTGCCCGTCTGCCAGGCGGTGGGGGCCCGACAGTACGACCTTCGCCCCTGTGGGAAAGGCGCCGCGTACGAAGACGCGGTCGGTTTCTGCATGGAGCAGTTCCACCGCTTCGCGACGTGTGAACAGTCCCTCAGGCCTGGCGACGACCAGGAACACGGTCCACAGTCCGCGCACGCCCTCCGACAGCGCGGCACGCGGCAGCCAGGCGCCCTCGCCAGACACGCTGCGCGTCAACGTCAGCCGGCCCAGCATGCCCTCGGCCAACCCGGCGGCGCCAGGCACCTCAAACAGGATCGGGATGGTGCGGGTGGCGAGGTCGATGTCGCTTCGGCGATGTTTCACCTTGGCGGGCAGGCTGACGCCGCCCAGGTCCAACGTCACCGCGCTGCCAGGAGGTAGCGCAGCGGCCAGGTCGGGGGGCAAGCCAGCACGGAACCGGGGCGCCCCGCCCTCGAACGCGGTCAGCACGGGCTGCCCGGCGCCAATCCGCGCGCCTTCGTCGAACATGCGGGCGCCGATGCGTGCGGCAAAGGGCGCGCGCAGCACCGCCTTGTCCAGCGCCACCTCCAACGCCTGGATGGCGGCCTCGACCCGCAGGCGTTCGGCTCGCACTTCAGCCAGTCCCAACCGCGCCTCGTCGGCGCGCTGTGTGGAGATGAATTCGCGATCCACCAGCACCCGGGCGCGGGCGACGTTCAGTTCGGCCAGTTCGATGCGGGCGTCGAGCACGGCCAGCGCGGCGACCTGGCCCGCGCGTTCCGCCTGCAAGGATCGGATGTCCAGCCGCGCCAGCACCGCCCCAGCGGACACCGCGTCGCCCTCCTCGACTCTGATCTCGGCCAGCGTGCCACCTGCCTCGAACCCGAGTTCGACTCGCCGAGGCGCTTCGATCCGGCCGGTGAAGGAGACCGTGACCTCATGGTGGGGCTGCAGGACAACGGGCGCGGCTGTCACCGTGACGGGCGATGCGGGGGGTGGTCCCGGCCGTGCGGCGGCGCGTGCCGCCAGAAGCTGCGTGCCGCCCCAGACCAGCGCGGCGGCCAGTGCCACCACCGTCAGCGTGCCTGTGGCTTTGCGAAGCTGGAGCAGGGAACGGCGCAGAAGTGGCGGACGGGCGTCGGCGGTGGGATCGGCGGATGACATCGGCAGGCTCATCTAGGCTCCGGTGAAGTGGCTCGGCAGGGGGCATCCGGGTGCTGTGCCAGGTGGCGCGGTTGGATGGTGCGAGGGCAGGCGCGACGCGTGTTGCGGAGGTGCCGGACCCTGGCCGGCAGGGCTACGCACGGCCGAGGAGGGGCCGTCCTCTGCGGTTGCCGGGTGCGCGCCCAGCCGAGAGGCGCAGACTTCGGCAAGACGAGGCTCAGGCTGCCGGTCTCCTCGGAGAGCCCCTGCTCGACTGCGGCGCCACCGTCCAACGCACAGCCGCGGGCCAACGCGGGCGCGTTCTGTCGTGCGCCGCCGAGGGCGCCGGAGGCGATGGACAACGGCGTCGTGCCGACGCATCGACACGGCGCCGTCTTGGGGCCTGGAGACTTTGGAGCAGCGGGCGGGATGCTCACTTCCGCCCTGAGACTGTGTTTCACGCACTCGAAGGTAGGGCTTGGCGACTTACCGGTTCCTTTCCAGCCTTGAGCAGAAAGCAACGCCCGCCTCGAACACCTGTACGCGCCGGAATCTGCTGTCCGTGGCCTGCCGGGGCGTCATCGGCGGCCCGCCAGGACCGCTGGACCATCGCTTGCGCGTGGCCTCCCACCTTCGTGCCCCGTTTGGGGCCGGAAAGGAATCGGTAAGTCTCGATGGCTGATGCTGATGAGCCCACAAACTCACCCCAAGTCAACATGACCCGCTTGCACCTCTCCGTCGCCGATCTCACCACAAGGGCAGGAATGCGTCTTCTCGCAAGGCGGACCATGCTCTGTCTCGCATGTGCCGCCTCGGCTTCCATGGCCAACGCGCAGGAAGAC
>Ga0315900_10010109_pt1 | contig 11874 bp, 10 predicted proteins | sample LakEriMetagenome_FD_203521 | JGI IMG/M metagenome (GOLD analysis project Ga0315900, IMG submission 203521) | Freshwater fungal communities from buoy surface, Lake Erie, Ohio, United States - Buoy 12 MA114 | ecosystem: Environmental > Aquatic > Freshwater > Lake > Lake biofilm | place: USA: Lake...
GGTGTAACATTTTCTAATGCATATTTTAAATCAAATGTTGTTACTATCACCGCTACGAATGAAGGTATCTGTGATCCTGCTGTAGATGGTGATACAGGGTTCACTATTACTCAATTCCAAGCTGGTGATGGAGAAGATGCTGCTAATAAACAAGTGCTTTTATCCTCTTTAACTTCTGCGGCACAAGCTATTGACCAAACTGCACAGTCTTTAGTACGAGTGATTAATAAACAATCTACTAGTATTGTTAACGCTTACTACATCAGCGGTGATAGCACATCTCCCGGTCAGATTAATTTAGAAGAAAAAGATCTTACTCCTGAACCATTCTACGTTGCTTCTAGTACTGTAGATGTTGGATTGTCTTTCAATCCTGATATTGGACCAATTGAAGTGGTGACTGGTCCTATTACTGGATCTGGTACTACATTTACGTTTGAACATACAGCTCACGGTCTAAACAATGGTGATGAAATCGTTATTTCTTTCTCAAACTGTAACCCAGTAGTTGCTGGACTATATGCTGTAACAAATTGTACGACAGATACATTTGATATTGTATTTGGTTCTTCTTTCGTTGGTGCTGGAACAAGCTTTGCTTATAGTTTAGCAAGTGAAACTATTGTATCAACTAACGATATTAAGCCAAACCGAATTTACTACAGCAAATTGGGTCAACCAGAAGCTGTGCCTCTTCTTAATTACTTCGATATTTCTGCCGAAGATAAAGAGATCTTGCGTATTTTTCCACTTAGAGATACATTATTCGCATTCAAACAAGATGGTGCGTATCGTATTTCAGGAGAAGTTGCTCCGTTCACTACATCATTATTAGATTCTTCATACACTGTTACTGCTCCTGATAGCGTTTCTGTAACTAAGAATACTGTATACGCTTGGACTTCAGAAGGTATTACGCCTATAACAGAATCGGGTGCTGGTGAAACTATTAGTAGACCAATCGACACTGAGATTCTCAGATTAAGTTCTGTTCCTTTTACTAATTTTAGCAAAGTAACTTGGGGTATTGGATACGATAGTGATAGTAGTTACACTGTATATACAAATACTCAAACAACAGATACAGTTGCTACAATTGCTTTTAGACATTGTACTCTTACAAATACTTGGACCACCTTTTCAAGAACTCAAACTTGTGGATTAAATCCGGGATTTGAAGATGTATTGTTCATGGGTTCTGGTGAAGATAACCTAATTCATAAAGAACGTAAGAATTTCAATAGAACAGACTATGCAGATAAAGACTTCTCACTTGATTTAGCTGACGATGCACTCAACGTTTCAACAAAAACAATGACATTCCCTTCTGTTGCTGGTATAAATGTTGGTGATGTTATTACTCAAGAACAAACTCTCACAATATACGCATTCAATAGTACTCTTCGTCAACTTGACTTAGATCCAACTGTTGGTGTTAGTACCATTACATCTAGTTCTGGTGCTAGTACTACCATTACAATTAACACTTCTTCTCCTCACTATTTAACAAACAATGACTACGTAACACTTTCAGATACAACTTCATATCCTTCTTTGGATGGTTTGTATTCAGTTAGTAATGTTGCATCGACATCATTCCAGATTACTATCCCGACCTCGCTTTTAGTGCAGACAACTTCAGGTACTGTGAAACGCAGCTATGAAAATACACTAGAAGCATCGAGTGGGGATAACATGCGAGATAAGGTCGTAGCTTTAGCTGCTTATCTCGACTCCGATCCGGGTGTATTGTCAACCAACTATAGTAGCAAAGTTGCTAATAAATCCGGATCTATAGTTTCTAACTCAGAAGATACTCCTACGGTTGTTGTGACATCAACTGCACACGGATTAGTTGATGGTCGTGTTGTTACTATTACAACAGCAAATGGATCTATTCCTAGCATTGTTGGTACTCACGTAGTAAGCGATACACAAGCAGTTAGTACAGAGTTTAGTATTCCTATCAATGTGACAACATCTGGTGGAACTGGTTCAACTTATTCAACATCGGGAAATCTAAATACATTTGAAGACATTAAAGCATGTTACAACGCAATTATATCTAACCTCAATTCCGACCTTGGAGTTACTTACAATAGTTATCAGCAAATTAGTAATATAACTCTTATTGAATCTGTTGTATTATCTGTGAATAAAACACTAAATCGTGTTATTCTCAATCTTCCATTACAATGGGTTGTTGGACCTTTGACTGTATATAACTCAATCAATTGTGAATTCACATATGCACCCATTACTTTTGGCGACCCGCTTATGAATAAGCAGATCTCAGAAACTACTATCATGTTCAGAGATAAAGCAATGACTAAAATCACTGTAGGATTTAGTAGTGATCTTAAACCTGAGTTTACTACTATTGACATGTTTGGTCAAGGTAATGGTATTTTTGGTCACTATTCTGATCCGGGATTTGGATATGGATTTTTTGGTGGTGGAAGTAATGCTGCTCCGTTTAGAACTTTAGTTCCTGCTCAAAATCAACGTTGTAGATATTTGAATATGAAAATTACACACAAAGTTGCCAGAGAAGAATACGCACTATACGGAACTACTCTTACTGGAAACTTGGGAATATCACAAAGAGCATATAGATAATGGCAAGACTCAGTACATATCGCCGCATTCTAGAGCAGGACTTTCCGGAGAACGCCGATCTGGTAAAAGATCTTGGCATAACCATCAATTCATCGTTTGAAGAATTGTATAATGCTCTTAACAATAGATTGACCTTTAAAGAGAACTTTAATGCGACAATACAAGAATTCACGGTGACTGTAGATGTTAATGGAACGCCTAGAAATAGGACGACGTTTAAGCTTGCTAACGGACAACAATCAGCAGAAGGGTTAATAGTAATCAATGTATCTGGAGCGTCTGATCCTACGAGTCTTCCCAATGCTGGTGTTTTTGTATCTTTTGTTAAAAGTGAAGGAAATATAATCATCCAAAATATCAAGGGGTTACCAAAAGACGTTTCTTTTAAGATAAAGGTCATTGTTTTAGGCTAATTTTAACAACTATATATAAATCAATATGATACAACCAATCCAACAACCAACTCAATCAGAACAAGATAAAAAAGACCGCAACAAACAGCGCGGTACTGGGTTCACTAATATCAACCGCGTACTAGGTGCGAACGTTGGTGCCGGTGAAAAAATGGGACAAAAGATTGGTGAAGGTCTATCAAGTCAAGCTGGTGATATCAGAGCTGGTATTGAAGCTGGTAAGAGCAAGTTCCAAGCTGGTATGCAACAAGGTGCCGCAGGAGCACAAAGCGCAATTCAACAAGGACAACAATACGGACAACAAGTTTCCGGTCAGCAAGATCAGTTTGCACAACTTGATCCGAATCAATTAAAAGAACAAGGTCAAGCATTAAGATCTGCAGCATATAAAGGTCCACAAGGGATTGAAGCTGCTGGTAAACTTGGATCTCAAGCTGCTACTGCAAGTGCGTTGGGTCGTCTTGGAGCAACAGCAGGAGGTCAGCAACAACTTCTAGCTTCTCAAGTAGCTCAACGTGGTGGATACGGTACAGGACAAAGTGCGTTAGATAGAGCACTTATTGGTAGAAGTGGTCAACAACAAATTCAACAAGGTCGTAGTGCTTTGTCTGGTATTGAAGCTCAGACACAAGGCGCATTACAAGGTGCTCAAAGTCAAGCTGCCGCTAAAGCTGCTGGGATTGAAGCTCAAAGAGCAAAGACGATTCAAGACCTTCGTAGTAAACTATCTGGTGATACCGGATTGTTATCTGTAGCTAAACAACAAGCTTCCGAATATAACAAAGCTGGATCTAAGATTCAACAAATGCTTGCTGGAAAAAATCCAGACGGAACTACTATTGATGCAAATAATCCTTCTAAATGGGGGGAGCAAGATGTTGCGTTACTAGATCAACTAGAGCAATATGGAATCAATCCAGAACAAGGTATCTACGGCAAGAACATGGATGAATATGGAAATATTCTATCTGACCTAAGCTCTAATATTGATATAAGTCAAACGGGTGGTCGTTTTATGGGAAGCCAATCTGGGGCTGCTCAAAATCTAGCTACTTTATTGGGAGATGAAGCTGCTGCAAAACAAGTTGCTGAAAATCAATTTAATGAAAAACTATTTAATCCGGTTCAACAACAAGAAGCAATGAGAAGAAATCAAGAGATGAGAACTCAAGATTTAGCTCAACAAAGTAAATTATCTGAGCTATCAAGAGAAGCACAAGGATTATTAGGTGTTCGCCAAGGAACTCAATCTGGATTTAGTGACACAGACATTAAATTATCTGGTGGTGGAAAATACGGCGGAATGAATTTAGCACAAGCTAGAGATCAAATAGTTGCACAATTAACACCACAAGAACAAGCGGTTGTTAGATCTATGCCAACATTAGCGCAAGGTTTGGATTATGCGCAATCCGCAATAGCAGGAAGAGCAAGACAAGCCGTTGGACAAGATCAATCGGTCGCTGAATTAGCAAGAAAACGTTTAGGTCTTCCTCTTCAAGCATCTTTACCAAAATCAAAAGAAATTCCGGGAATGGTAGTTCCAAAAAAGGAACCAGCAGAAGAAAAACCAGTTCAACCGAAAAAGAAAAGTCAATAGGAGTATAGTCAATGTCTATTAAAAGTGGATTAAGCGGAGCGGCAACAGGAGCATCAATAGGAAGCGCAGTTCCTGTTATTGGAACCGGATTAGGTGCTATTGTTGGTGGTATTGCTGGTCTATTTGGCGGAGGTCCATCAGACGAAGAATTAGCAGCACAAGAAGCTCAACGAAAAGCAATTGCTACAATTGAAGCACTTGATGTTGATGAACTTACAAAAAGAGTGATGCTAAATCAGTATCAACAAAATGGTACATTAGATCCAGAACTAGTACAAAACTTAAATTTAAACGCTGATCAAAAACAAGTACTAACAGAGAAACCTGAAACTCTTGCTCGTCAACAGTATGCTTTAAATGCTCTTAAGCAAATGTCTCAAACTGGGATGTCTGCGCAAGACTTAGCACAAATGCAACAAATGCGTAGTGATGTAGCAGAAGATACAGGAGCTAAAACTGCTCAACTTTTACAACAATCTCAAATGCGCGGTCAATTAGGTGCAGGGGATACCCTTGCTTCTCAATTAATGGCTGCTCAACAAGGTGGACAACGTGCAAGTAGAGATGCGGTACAAACAGCAGCGGCTGCAGCACAAGCTCGTCAACAAGCTCTTAACCAGTACGGTAGTATGGCTGGACAAGTTCGTGGACAAGACTACGAAACTCAACAAGCTAATATGCAAAATGAGTTAGCTCGTCAAAGATTTTTAGATGAGAATTCTTTAGCTAGACAACAAGCAAATGTTGCTGCTAAAAACCAAGCTAATTTGTATAATTTACAGCGTCAACAGGGTGTTGGCGATCTAAATGTTGGCTCTGCTAACCAAGAAGCACAACGTGCTGCGTCACAACGTGCTCAATTATCTTTACAAAAAGCGTCAGCATTAGCTGGTGCATACGGTGGACAAGCCGGTTTTGAACAAGGTAGAGCAAATGCTGCTCGTCAATCCGATGCAGATGCTATTTCAACAGCAACGGGATTAGCTGGTAGTTTGGGAAAATCTGGTGTATTTGGAAAACAAGGTGCTGATTCTCAGTATGGTGCGTTTGGAGTATTGGGTGGATCTAACTATGAAAAAGCCCCCGGATTTATTGGCCCACAATCAAAAGCTCACGGTGGTGAAATTGAAGGACCAGAAGTGGTGCCACATGATTCAGAAGAAAATGATATCATTCCGGTATTAGCTTCTGCTGGTGAATTTGTCATTCCAAAAACTAAGATGAAGGATGCTGATTCTGCAAAAGCATTTATTGATCAACACTTCAAAGTAAAAAAAGAACCTAGTAAACATGAACGTCTACTTGATCTAATTGCAGATCTTCATAGTAAGAAATCTAAGGAATAAAAATGCCGACACTTCAGGATATTCTTTCTCAAAATGATCCAGAAACTCTAAGAAAACTTCTAGGAAGAAATAGTAGTTCTGTTGACGATCAACAAGAAGAAATACTACCAGAAGCTATTCCTTCTCCGCATCCGGTACCACCAGCACCACAAGCTCCTTCTCCAATTGGTATGGGACCGATGGCTAATATACAAGATTATAAACCTTCTGTATTAGAACAAACAGAACAACAACCAGAACCAATAAAAGAAGTCCCAGTAGAAATTCCTACATCGGAAATGTCTTCTTCTATGTCTACGGTTAGATCTTCTCAGCCGACTTCTGTATCTCCTGAAATGGTTAGAGAACCAGCAAGCGAAGGATTTACGGAGAATACTGTTGAAAATCTTCGTAAAGCTCAGGCTGAATCACAACGTCTAAAAGATGCTGCCGATCTTAGAAATATTGCAGCACTAGGTGCTAGATCAATGAGCGCAGCACATGGTTCAAAGCCGGCAGATATTTCTGATGTTGTTAAAATGAACGAACAACAAAAGAAAGATTCAGAAAGTCTAATTGAAGATTTCCAAGCTCGTGGTGAAAAAGAGAAGAACGATCCAGATAGTGCTGCTTCAAACCATGCTAGAACATTAGCTCGTGCTATGATGAAACAAGCTGGTCTTGGTATCAATATCCCAGACAATGTTTCTGCTGCTGACCTCGAGAAGAGATTTCCACAACTTCAACAAATGGCAATATCTAAAGAAAATAGAGATGCTAGATCTATTGAAGCTGCTCAAAGAGCTGAAGATAGAAAATTAACAAAAGAAATGATGTTTGATCGTAATGAGAAAACGCAAGCAGCAAGAGCATTAACACAAGGTGCTAGACAAGTACAAACTGCAGGTGGAGTTCGTGGTAATCAGTTACGCAGTAGATTAGATCAAGCTAATAATATATTCGCAACAATGGGTGTTGATGCAAACTTTACAGCAAAAGATGTCGATGCTATTGATCCAAAAACATTAGATAGTAAGAACAAACTACAAATTGTAGAGGGCGCAATCGAGTTAAATAAATTATTATCAGGTGCTGGTGTTCCTGCTCAAGCAACTCTTGAAAAACTCGTTCCTAAAAACGTTAAAATGGATGCAACGAATGTCATGGACTACATGACTAGTAAATTGAATCCGAGAGAACAAGGTCAGTTTATTAAAGATATCTTAAAAGTAACAGCTAGAGCAAGAGATTACGCAAAAGCTGAGAATACTAAACTCAGCCAAGGTGCGGTTGCTAGTATGGCTCTTGCTAAAAAACATTACCCAGAAGAGTATCAGCAATTCCTCCAAGCTAATAACTTAATTGATACTGGTGAGTATTTAAAAGGTAAAGATCAAAAAGAATCTTCTGGACAAACTGGACAAGATCCTGATATCATGGAATATGCAAATGCTCACTTTAAAGGTGACTATTCAAAAGCAGAAGCATATCTAAGAAAACGTGGAGATATTAAGTAATGGCAAAGTTTGCACCGCCTACTGAAAAAGATCTAAAGGATTTTGAAACAGAATATAAGGCACCTAAATTTGCTCCTCCTACTGATTTAAACGAAGTAGAGCAACTACCAGAAGAGGACGGTCTATTGCGTTCTGCTAAAGATGTTGGTATTGGTGCAATGCAAGGTCTTACTCTTGGTGGTGCTGACGAGATCATGGGAACACTACAAGCTGCCGGTTCTAGTGGTGCTGAAGCTATTGGTGCAATTGAACCAACAGAAGAATCTCTAGGTGATAAATACAGAAGATTCCAACAAGCTCGTCAACAAGAATTCGAAGCAGCAAAAGAAAGATCTCCTGTATTAACTACTGTTGGTGAAGTTGCTGGTGGACTTGCTATGCCAATGGGAGCACTAGGTGCTGCTGGTAAAGGAATGAGTCTTCTTGGTAAAGCAGGACTAGGTGCTGGTCTTGGTGCTGCTGCCGGTGGATTAAGCTCAACCGGAACAATAGAAGAAACACCTAAACAAATTGGTAAAGATATTTTAACAGGTGGTGCTATCGGTGGTATAGTTGGTCCAGCTTTGGAAAAAGGTACTCAACTTGCTGGCAAGGGATTATCTACTTTATCTCAAAAATTAGGCGTTACTGATGCTATTGAAAACTACCCAACTCTTAGACAGTTAAAAGTTACAGCACAAGAAGGTCTTGCTGGTCGTCCTATTCTTGGTCAAAAAGGTGCAGAATTTAGAGACAAGAACCTAAAAGAAGCTACTGAGTCTCTTGTATCTCCTCTACAAAAAGCTAGACAAGCCGTTGAACAAAAGTATACACAAGTTCTAAAAGGTAAGACTTTAAAATTAAACGACGAATTAAAAAACGATTTAGATTTAACTAGAAAAGTATTACACGCTAAAAAAATCAATATTGGGCTTGATCCTAGTGATATTCCTAGCACTGCTGGTAAAATTTCTACCAGTGAACAAATGGGAATTCAACAAAGAATTGATAAAGCATTACAATCTGGTGAAATCTCAGCACAAGATCTTAAGGACATTCAAAAGTTTTCAAGAGATGAAATGTATAGTCTTTACGGCGGGGAAGCCGCTGACGTACTAGAATCATTGAACAATAGTTCTAAAAATGCTTTACAGACTATCGATGGTTATAAACAAATCAATGATCAATATGGAGATGTTGAAGATGTATTAACTTCTTTTACTAAAAAAATACCAGTAGAAGATTTAGATATTACAGGTAAAAAAGTTGGTGGAGAAAAACTATACAAAACAGCGGAAGATGTTGTTGCTAAGTCAACTCTTCCATATGACGTTGGTAAAAAACAAGAAACACAACTAAGAGATCTTGGTGCTAATTTATCTGCTCTTGCTGAAAAAGATCCGGAGATTCTTGCTAAAATGGGAATTTCCGATGTTCCTAGTTTCTTAAAAAATATTCAAGAAGCTTCTGATGTTCAGTCTGTATCAAAAACCATTCGTAGTACTGGTCAATTTGGTCAAACCGGATTTGGTGTACTAGGTGGAATGAGTCGCGCAGGGTTTCAAACAACAGCACTACTTGCTGGATCTGCTGCTAATAAAATTGGAAATCTTGGTTCTAAGTTGACGTCAATGCCAGCAGAAAGTCTGAATGCTCTTGCTCAAAAACTATCTTCAAATCCGTCTACTAGACACATGGGTGAAGGTCTAGTTCGAGCTGTGCAACAAGCTCCGGGTGCTTCTAGTAAGAATGCAGTATTATTTACAATTCTACAAAATCCTAACAGTAGAAAAGCAGTTCAAGAAATGTTTGAAGGCGAAGAAGAGGAATAAGATGTAATATGGAAAATTCAACTGAAAAAGAATTGCTCTTAAAACTTCATGATAAAGTTGATTCCATCAAAGATAAAATCTCTGACATCGAAATCGTACAAGTTAAACACGAAGCCAATCTTTTAGAACACATGAAACGTACAGAATTAGCCGAACAACGTGTTGAAATGATTGAAGTAGAAGTGAAGCCAATCCTTCAAGGTCTATCTTTTTTAAAGGTCGTTGGTAAAATAGGAGCAGCTCTTACTTCTGCTCTTTACGCCTTCTCAAAATTTTTTCAGTAGAAGGTTCTGATAGTACATTATACTCATCGTAATAATGACGAGTTTGACTATCCATCTCTTTATTGAGCATCTCTTCCGGATTTTCCCCTAATATCTTAGTATTCTCTTCTGTATACTCAATCTTACCTTGTGCTCTTTGTAGAGTCAATATACAACGATTTCTAGCGTTGTTTCTATCGTAACAATCCTTCTTCAATTCTTCTGTATTATGTAAGTTCTTTTTCAAGTTCTTAGAATCAACTGAAGCATTTACATACTCTTCTGTAAACTTATTGAGCCATTCTCTTTCTCTTTTAGAAAGCTTATCGACGTAATCATAGTCGATTAGATCTGTTCTAGTTTTAAGATTGAGGCCCGGATTTAATGCTGGATACTTTGTCTTACTTCTTTGTGTACGTTTTCTTTTGGAAATGGAGCGTGTTTTTTCTGTATCTAATTCTTGGGATTGTCGTTTCTTTGTTTTTTGCATGTCTGCTTCTTCCTAATCTCCATCTTTGTACTTCCTCTTTTGTTATCAGTTCTTTTACTTTACTGTTTACACAAACCCAGTTTAAATCATTTCCAGTGATCTGCTTTATATCAAAATATAAAGAACACATATCATTGAAACTTCCTAGACCAAACTGAGACTTCTTCCTATTGTTGTCACACCATCTATTGTATATATAATACAACACATCAATTTCAACATAGGTACTACCCGGAGCCAGTTCATTCTCAGATAAAAAGGATTCGAAATGAGTAATATAAGCTTTACTTTTATATCGAGGCTTTGATCTTTTTTGAACTAGTTTTTGTACTTCTTTAGCAATTTCTAAAGCATCTTTATTAATCAAAAAGTAGCGACGTTTTTTTGGAACACTAACAACATAGTTTTCTAGTTGCATATTAAACGAACGTTGATTAATAGGACTATCTCTTTTCCACTCTTTGAAAAGTGTTAGGAGAAGTTTATCAGCTACTAATTGCTTTCCGGTTCTAATATCAAATGCTTGAACAAAACTTGCTACAGGATTATCAAACTGAAATTCTACAGGCTTGCTTAGATCTTCTCCGGAGAGGCTTGCTAATAGCTCCTCGTCGGTGATCTCATGTAGCTTTTTTTTCATTTGTCAAAACAAACGTCTGGGATATCTAGGGTATTATTGTCTATTCTACTAGCTTCAACATAGCTTACAAAAATATTAGGAGAATCGTTTTCGGTTAATGAAACAACTACTCCAGCAACATTGCTTAAATCAGTCCACGATTTAATTGTTTTATATCCAACAATTTGATCAGTTTCTGCACTTTTAATTGGGTATTTTTTTCCTGTTAATTCCATATTTATTTTCCTTCTATTTGTTAAAAGTTTAAACCAATACCAATTCCACCACTGAGATTAGATAATCCCCATGCTGTAGCTGTAAACGGTCCGATGATTTGTTTGGTAACACTTGCTCCGTATACTAGAGATGTTCCACTAATAGGGAATCCAGATCCAGCTAATACAGAGACATTTAAATTGCTTCTAGAATTTGTAACTTCTTTTAGATCGTCTGTAGTTACACTGTTAGTCTTGCTGTCAGTTTTTGTGTCAGCAACGATTACAGTCTCTTTAGTTCCGTCTGGCTTCTCTCTGATGGTAGTTACTACTCGTTCAACTTTGACAACGATCTTTTCAACTTCTACAGTTTTGATCTCAGTCTTTGTTTTAGTGGGAGATAGAAATCTACCAGAAGCAAAGCTAATAGCTAGTAGCACAACTGATGTAATGATTTTAGTCCGTGTAGTCATACTAATATGATACAAGCTGGCATACTTCTTGTCAAGGGAAATTATTTGGATTTCTTATTTTTCTTACGAATTCCAGAATGGATTGCTGTATGAGTTTTGTGACACTCAGCATCAAGTGCTCTCAGTCCTTCTGGACCAACGAAGAGTCTGTCAATATATGCTTGCCAGTTATCAAATCCTGTTAGTGGGACTACAGGAACTATATGATCGATTTGGAGTTTGGGATTTGGCTTATTACAAATAGCACAAGTGTATCCACGTTCTTTAGCAATCTTCATTGCTTCTTTACGTTGAGGACCATAGAACCATATACGACGAAGTGCGCTAGTAATGCGAGATTTTAGATTGTATTTCTTTGTTTTTTTCTTAGCCACGTTTGAGAATTTGACGATAGTCACAAGTATCACAGGATGTAATGGTACGAATGCTTCCTAGTTCAGAAGTCTTTGTCTTCCCTGTTTTACATTGCTGACATTTATTAGATGAGACTTCTTCTTTTGGTTGCTCTTTTTTAGGAGCTTTCTTTTTA
>Ga0315900_10010111_pt1 | contig 11873 bp, 12 predicted proteins | sample LakEriMetagenome_FD_203521 | JGI IMG/M metagenome (GOLD analysis project Ga0315900, IMG submission 203521) | Freshwater fungal communities from buoy surface, Lake Erie, Ohio, United States - Buoy 12 MA114 | ecosystem: Environmental > Aquatic > Freshwater > Lake > Lake biofilm | place: USA: Lake...
GGCGATGCCCTCGCTGCGCGGCCGACCGCTGGTGCTGAACTTCTGGGGCACCTGGTGCCCGCCTTGTGTCAAGGAAATGCCCGAGCTCGACCGCTTTGCCCGGGAGTTCGGCCCCCGGGGCTGGTCGGTGGTCGGACTGGCCATCGACAACGCCAAGGCGGTGCGCGAGTTCCTGCAGCGCACGCCCGTGTCCTACCCCATCGGCATGGCCGGGTTTGCCGGAAGCGAACTGGCGCGCGCCCTGGGCAACACCCAGGGCGGCCTGCCGTTCACGGTCGTTTTCGGCGCCAGCGGCGACATCGTCGAGACCAAGATGGGCGAAACCCACTTCGGCGAGCTGGCGGCCTGGGCCCAACGAATCGGCACGTCCTGACCCATGAAACCTGACGTCGAGACCTCCGACTGGGCAACGCCGTTCGAGCAGGGCAACGGCAACCAGACCACCACCTGGGAGGCCTGCATCGCCTTCCATGCCCGGTTGGCGGAGGCCTTTCCGCAGCACTACCGGCTGACCGAGATCGGCCGCAGCGACGCCGGCGCTCCGCTGCACGGCGGCGTGTTCAGCAGCGACGGCGTCTTCGAGCCCGCCGCGGCGCGGGCGACCGGCCGCGCGGTGCTGTTCATCGACAACGGCATCCACCCCGGCGAGCCCGAGGGCATCGACGCGACGATGGCGCTGCTGCGCGACCTGTGCCGGGATGCCGCCGTGCGGCAGGCCCTGGGCCGCACGGTGCTGGTCTGCATCCCGGCCTACAACGTCGACGGCCTGCGCGAACGGGGCGACGCCAGCCGCGTCAACCAGCTCGGCCCCGAGGCCTACGGCTTTCGCGGCAACGCGCGCCACCTCGACCTGAACCGGGACTTCGTCAAGGGCGCCAGTCGCAACACTCGCGCCTTCTGGCGCTGGTTCGTGGCCTGGGACCCGGACGTCTTCATCGACACCCACACCTCCAACGGCGCCGACTACCCGCACACGATGACGCTGATCGCGACCCAGCCCGACAAGCTGGGCGGCGCGTGCGGGGCGTGGTTGCGCGACACGATGCTGCCCCGGCTGTACGCCGCGATGGCCGGGCGGGGCTTCCCGATGTGCCCCTATGTCAACCCGGTGGCGACGATCCCCGACGACGGCATCGCCGACTTCCCCGACACGCCGCGGTTCTCGACCGGCTGGGCAGCCCTGCACCACACGATCGGCTTCATGCCCGAGACGCACATGCTCAAGCCCTTTGCCGAGCGGCTGGCCAGCATGCGGGCGCTGATCGACGCCAGCATCGACATCGTCGCCGAGTGCGGGGCGCAGATCCGGACGCTCCGCGCCGCCGACCGTGCCGCGTTTTCAGCCGCCACCCGCGCGCCGCTGAGCTGGGCGCTGGACGAAACCCGGCACTCGATGTTCCTGTTCAGCGGCTACCGCGCCGAATGGCAGCCCAGCCGCATCGGCCGCTGGCAGCGACTGCGTTACGACCGCAGCGCCCCCTGGCAGCGCGAGATCCGCTGGTTCGACCGCCTGCGCCCGGTGGCCCAGGCGACGCTGCCACGGGGCTATCTGCTGCCACAGGCCTGGCCCGAAGTGGCCGAGCGCCTGCGCGAGCAGGGCGTGGCGATGCAGGCGTTGCCGGCCGACTGCCCACTGCGGGCCGAGGCCTGGCGCATCGAGTCGTTTGCCAAGCGGCCGTTGCCGTTTGAAGGCCAGCACCTGCACACCGATCTGCGACTCCGCATCGAGCCGCTGAGCGGGGTCGCGCGGGCCGGCGACTGGTGGATCCCGCTGGGCACCGGGCGCGACCGGTTGATCTTCGAGACCCTGGAGCCCGAAGGTGCCGACAGCTACTTCCGCTGGGGCTTCTTCGACGCCGTGCTCGACCGCAAGGAGGGTTTCAGCGACTACGTCTTTGAAGACGAGGCCGAGCGATTGCTGCAGGCCGAGCCCGAACTCGCCGCCGCTTTTGCCGCCTGGATCGCCGAGGATCCACTCCGGCTGGACGACGCCGAGGCCTCGCTGGGCTTCATCCACCAGCACTGCCGGCGCTGGGCCGAGCCCGCTTGGCGTCGCTACCCGGTGCTGCGCATCGTCGAGCCCCAGAAACTAGGGTTTGCCGCTATCTGAGCGCATTTCCATCAAATCCGGCGACGATCAGCGTACATTTCGCGCCCTGGCGGCCCATGCCGCAACGACTGGAAACACAAGCCGATGACTGTCCTGGTCCTCCACGGACCCAACCTGAACCTGCTCGGCAGCCGCGAACCCGAGGTTTACGGCCGGACCACGCTTGCCGAGATCGACGCAGAACTCGTCAAGATCGCGGCCGATGCTGGCGTGAAGCTGGCGCATTTCCAGAGCAACCATGAAGGGGCGCTGATCGACCGGGTCCAGGCCGCCCGGCTGGACGGCACCGCCTACATCGTGATCAACCCGGGCGGCCTCACCCACACCAGCGTGGCCCTGCGCGACGCCTTGCTGGCGGTGGCGATCCCGTTCATCGAAGTCCACCTGTCCAACGTCCACAAACGAGAGCCCTTCCGCAAGCACTCGTACTTTTCCGACCCGGCCGTCGGCGTGATCTGCGGCCTCGGCCCGGCCGGATACCGGCTGGCGCTGGACCACGCCTTGCGCGCCCTGCGCCCGGCCCGCGACGCCTGAGACACGCGCCGCGTCTTCCCCACCAGCGGCCTGCCTCGACAGCCGCGCTTGACCCAGCACCCGCCATGGACCTCAGAAAACTCAAGACGCTGATCGACCTGGTCAGCGAATCCAACATCTCCGAACTCGAGATCACCGAGGCCGAAGGCAAGGTCCGGATCGTCAAGTCCGGCGGCGCTGCGCCGCTGGCCTACGCCGCGGCCGCCCCTGCCCTGGCGCCGGCGCCGGTCATGGCCGCACCTGCGGCTCCAGTGGCGGCGGCCGCCCCGGCGGCCGAGCCGGCACCGGTGGCCGAGCAGAAGCTGGTCAAGTCGCCGATGGTCGGCACCTTCTACCGCGCCGCGAGCCCGGGGGCCAAGGCGTTTGCCGATGTCGGCGACAGCATCAAGGCGGGCCAGGCGGTGTGCATCATCGAAGCGATGAAGATCATGAACGAGATCGAGTCCGACCTCGACGGCAAGGTGCTGCGGGTGCTGTGCGAAAACGGACAGGCGGTCGAGTTCGGCCAGCCGCTGTTCGTGCTCGAATAAGCCGCCGGCTCCCGCACCGTGTTCAAGAAGATCCTGATCGCAAATCGTGGGGAAATCGCCCTGCGGATCCAGCGGGCCTGTCGCGAGATGGGCATCAAGGCCGTCGTCGTCTATTCCGAGGCCGACCGCGAGGCCAAGTACGTCAAGCTCGCCGACGAGGCGGTCTGCATCGGCCCGGCGCCGTCGGCCCAGAGCTACCTCAACATGCCGGCGATCATCGCCACGGCCGAGGTCACCGACGCCGAGGCCATCCACCCCGGCTACGGCTTCCTGTCGGAAAACGCCGACTTCGCCGAACGTGTCGAGCGCAGCGGCTTCGTGTTCATCGGGCCGACGCCCGATGCGATCCGGACCATGGGCGACAAGGTCGCGGCCAAGCAGGCCATGATCAAGTCTGGCGTGCCCTGCGTCCCGGGCAGCGAAGGCGCCCTGCCCGAGGACCCGAAGGAGATCATTCGCCAGGCGCGAGCGATCGGATACCCGGTGATCATCAAGGCCGCCGGCGGTGGCGGCGGGCGTGGCATGCGCGTCGTGCACACCGAGGCGGCGCTGATCCACGCGGTGCAGACCACGCGGGCCGAAGCCGGCGCCGCCTTTGGCAACCCGGCCGTCTACATGGAGAAGTTCCTCGAGAACCCGCGCCACATCGAGATCCAGGTCCTGGCCGACAGCTTCAAGAACGCGGTCTGGCTGGGCGAGCGCGACTGCTCGATGCAGCGCCGCCACCAGAAGATCATCGAGGAGGCACCCGCACCCGGCATCCCGCGGCGGGTCATCGAGCGCATCGGCGACCGCTGCGCCGCGGCGTGCAAGAAGTTCGGCTACCGCGGCGCCGGCACCTTCGAGTTCCTGTTCGAGAACGGCGAGTTCTATTTCATCGAGATGAACACCCGGGTGCAGGTCGAACATCCGGTGACCGAGCTCGTCACCGGGATCGACATCGTGCAGATGCAGATCCGCATCGCGGCCGGCGAGAGGCTGCCGTTTTCGCAGCGCTCGATCCAGATGCGCGGCCACGCCATCGAGTGCCGCATCAACGCCGAGGATCCCTACAAGTTCGTGCCCAGCCCGGGCCGGGTGACGCTGTGGCACGCCCCGGGCGGCCCTGGCGTGCGGGTGGACAGCCATGTCTACACCAACTATTTCGTGCCCCCGAACTACGACTCGATGATCGGCAAGATCATCTGCCATGGCGACACCCGCGACCAGGCGCTGGCGCGCATGCGGATCGCCTTGTCCGAGACGGTGGTCGAAGGCATCCAGACCAACATCCCGCTGCACCGCGAGCTGATGGTGGACAGCAAGTTCATCGAGGGCGGAACCAGCATCCACTACCTCGAAGGCTGGCTCGGCCAGCACCGGCGCTGACCGCGCGATGGCCCTGGTCGAGTTGCTGCTGACGCTTCCGCAGGCCGCGGTGGAGGCGGTGTCGGACGACCTCGTCGAGACGCTGGAGGCACTGGCCGTGTCGGTCGAGGACGCCGACGCCGGCACCGAGGCCGAGAGCGCCCTGTTCGGCGAGCCCGACATGCCACCCCCGGCCGCCGGCTGGCAGCGCAGCCGCTTGAAGGCGCTGTTCGACGACGCCGAAGCCGCCGAGACCGCCGCCACCTGGCTGCTGGCCCACCACGCCGACAGCGGACTCGCGATCCAGGCCCTGGCCGAGGTGCCCGAGCAGGACTGGGTGCGCATCACGCAATCGCAGTTCGAGCCGGTGCCGGTGACGCCGCGCTTCTGGATCGTGCCGAGCTGGCATGCGGTGCCCGATGCCGCCGAGGTGTCGATCCGCCTCGACCCGGGGCTGGCCTTCGGCACCGGCACCCATCCGACCACGCGCATGTGCCTGCGCTGGCTGGCCACCCAAGCCGCCGCCCTGCCCTGCCCGGTGCTGGACTACGGCTGCGGCTCGGGCATCCTGGCCATTGCGGCGGCCAAGTTCGGCGCCACGCCGGTGGACGCGGTCGACATCGACCCGGCGGCGGTGACCGCGACGCGCGACAACGCGGCGGCCAATGCCGCTGCGCTGGCGACCGTCGGCCTGCCCGAGGCCATCGGTGCCCCCGCTGGGCGTTATGGGCTCGTCGTCGCCAACATCCTGGCAATGCCACTGAAGCTGCTGGCGCCGCTGCTGTGCGGCCACCTCGCCCCGGGCGGCCGGCTGCTGCTGGCGGGACTGCTCGAGCGCCAGGCCGAGGACATCGCAGCCGCGTATGCCCCCTGGCAGCGCCTGGCCGTGCTCGACCGGGAAGACGGCTGGATCCTGATGGGCACACACCGTGCCGATGGCCGCGCGGCCGCCTGACCGCCTGACGACGCAGGCCCCGGCACGATGAGTTCGCTGGCCACCCGCTGCCCCGAATGCGGCACCGTGTTCCGCGTCGTGCCGGACCAGCTCAAGGTCTCGGACGGCTGGGTGCGCTGCGGCCGCTGCACCGCGGTGTTCAATGCGGTCGAGAACTTCGTCGACCTCGACGCCCGGTCGCCGGCGAGCCCGGCCGCGACCCCCACGCCACCGCCAGCGTCGCCGCTGGAACCTCTGGCCGCCACGCCTCGTGTCGAGCCCGCGCCCGAACCCGACCACGACCCTGCGCCGATCCTGAAGCCTGCGCAAACGGCCTTCGACCGCTTCGAGGATGAGCAGGCCGAGGCGCCCTTTGGCGAGATCGCTCGGCCGCCCGCGGTGCCGGCCGAATCAGCGGTCCGTGCATCCGACAACGAGCCACGCGCCGAGGCCGATGCCCGTACCGCGCCGCTGCCACGCTTCGTGCGGCAGGCCGACCGTGCGGCGCGCTGGCGCAGCCGGCCGCTGCGCCTGACCGTCACCGCACTGAGCGTGCTGCTTGCAGCGCTGCTCGGCGCCCAGGCCGTCTACACCTGGCGCGACACGATCGCCGCCCGGGCTCCGGCGCTGAAGCCGGCGCTTCTGGCCGCCTGCGGCGTGCTGCAGTGCACGATCGGACCGGCTCGCCGCATCGCCGACCTCGGCGTCGAGGCCAGCGGCCTGCTGCGCGTGGAAAAATCAAGCCTTTACAAGCTTTCGCTGACCCTGCGCAACCGTGCCGACATCGCCCTGGCCTTGCCGGCGCTGGACCTGAGCCTGACCGACGGCGAAGGCCGGCTCGTCGCACGGCGTGTGTTGTCGCCCACCGAACTCGGACTCGCCGCTGCCACCATCGCCGCCGGACAGGACCTGCCGATCCAGGCCGTGCTGCAACTCGGACGCGAGGCCCCGGCGGTGAGCGGCTACACCGTCGAACTGTTCTACCCCTGACCCTCTGCCCCGAACTGGACCCTCCATGCCCGCGCTGATCTGTGGCTCGCTCGCCTTCGACACCATCACCACCTTCCCGGGGCGCTTTGCCGAGCAGATCCTGCCCGAGCAGGTGCACATCCTGAACGTCAGCTTCCTGGTGCCGACGCTGCGCCGCGAATGGGGCGGCTGCGCCGGCAACATCGCCTACTCGCTGCAACTGCTGGGCGGCGCACCGGTGATCCTGGCCGCGCTCGGCGTCGACGGGGGCGAGTACCAGCAACGCATCGCGTCCTGGGGTGCCGACACCTCGCTGATCTGGCGCGACCCGGAACTGCACACCGCGCAGTGCCACATCACGACCGACCGCGACAACAACCAGATCACCGCGTTCCACCCCGGCGCGATGAGCCACGCCCACATGATCGCGGTGCCGGGCAAGACCGAGCGGCCCGACCTGGCGATCGGCATCATCGCGCCCGACGGTGGCGAGGCGATGTGGCAGCACGCCCACCAGATGCACGCCGCGGGCATTCCGTTCATCTTCGACCCGGGCCAGCAGTTGCCGCAGTTCGACGGCGACCAGCACCGCGAGATGCTCGGCATGGCGCGCTGGGTCGCCGTCAACGACTACGAGGCCAAGATGCTGGCCGACCGCACCGGCCTGACACTGGCCGAGATGTCCCGCCGCGAGAACATCGCCGGCGTCATCGTGACCCTGGGCGCAGAGGGCTGCGAGCTGTGGCAGCGGGGCGAACGCAGCCACGTGCCGGGTGTCGTGGCCCAGGGCGTGGTCGACCCGACCGGCTGCGGCGACGCCTTCCGATCGGGCCTGCTCTACGGCCTGGAGCGCGGCTGGACGCTGGAGCGCTGCGTCGTGCTGGCCAACCGGCTGGGCGCCATCAAGATCGCCAGCCGCGGGCCGCAGAACCACACGCTGGACGCTGGCACGCTCACCACAGCTTGACGCAGGGGCCCTGGATCGCCAGCTCGCCGCTGGGCGCGGCCGGCAGTGCGGCGCCGGCGGCCAGCGGCTCGAAGCTCACGCCCAGCCGCGCGACCTTGAAGAACAGCTTCTCCGAGGTCTGCGGCAACGCGATGCGCCCGGTGCCGGTCGCGGGCAGGCTGCCGACGGCAAACGGCGCCGAGCCGTCATTCGGATAGGCCCACAGCACCCCGGTGCGGCCCGCCGGAGGCACCAACGGGCGCAGCAACTTGGCCGTCAGCACCTGGCCATGGCGGCGTGAGCTGAGCAGCAGCACCGGCTGGCCGGCAGGGTCGGACAGGAGGCCGACGTAGCTGGCCGGCAGCTCCTCGCGCAGCGGCTCGTGGCCGATCCAGCCCGGATTGGCCTGCAGCAATGCCACGCTGGCCACGACCGCCGCCAGCGCCCCGGCCGCCAGGCCCGACGCCGCGCCGCCCCACCAGCGCTGCCACCACGATTCGGCGCGAGCGGCGGCCCTCGTTCCAGCGGATTGCGGGGTCGCCTGTGGCGCCGCAGGCGTCAGGCCCAGGCGCTGCTCCAGCCCCTGCCAGACGCTCTCGCGCGGCTGAAGGGGCGGCACTGCGGCAGCCAGCGTCGCCAACTCTGCCTGCCAACGCGCGACGGCGGCACGGGCGGCGGCGCTTTCGTGCAGCAGGCGCTCGAAGCGACGACGCGCGCCGCCGGTCAGCGTGCCGAGCGCGTAGTCGCGGGCCAGCGCGTCGAGCCGGGTCGGGATCAGCAGATTCATGCTGCACCCCCGCCCAGGCCGGCGGCTTGCAGGCATTCGCGCAGCCGGTCGCTGCCGCGGCGCACCCAGGCCTTGACGGTGCCCAGCGGCGCGCCCAGGGTCTCGGCGATCTCGCTGTGGACGAGGCCGCGGAAGTAGGCCAGCGCCAACGCCTGGCGCTGGCCGGCGGCCAGGTCGTCCATGCAGCGGTCGATGCGCGCCCGCACGAAGGCCTGGTGCACCAGCTGCTCGGGCTGGCGCTCGGCCGAGTCGGGCAAGGCCTCGGCCTGGCCGTCCTCGAGCGCGACGGTGGCCTGGCGCAGCGCAACGCCGACCCGCAGCCGGTCGATCGCCTTGTGGCGCACGATGTTGATCAGCCAGGTCATCGGCGTCGCCAGGCCGGCGTTGTAGCTGCCCGCCGAATGCCAGACGTTGAGAAACGCCTCCTGCAGCACGTCTTCGGCACGCTCGCGCTGCTGCATCACACCCCAGGCGATGCCCAGCAAGTGCGCCGAGGTGGCGCGGTACAGCGCCTCGAAGGCCCGCGCGTCGCGCAGCGCCACCCGCGCGATCAGGCCGGCCAGATCGGCCGGCGCGGCCACGCTGTCGCGCTGGGGATCGGCGGGTTGGTCACGGGTCATGGTGGCCGCGAGTCTAGGCCGCGACCCGCCGCGCCAGCGCTTCAACCACCGCGTGGCGTCGGCTTTGGGCAGGTTTTGCGTCCGGATTCGCGCCAGCCCTCGTAAGTGGTCGCGGCCGGCAGAAACGAGCGACCTTCAGTGCCGCTCAGCGCCGTGCCGGCATCAAGACCCCACTGTTCGAACTCGAGAACCCACCAGGAGTGACTTTCCCATGAACCGCATGAACCCGACCCCCCGCCTTGCCTTGACCCTCGGCACCGCGCTCGTCGCCAGCCTCGCTGCGCTGGCACCGGCACAAGCCGCCGACGTTCTGTTTGCCACCGCGCCGTTCCAGGGCTCGGTCGCCGACCCCAACGACGGCGTTCGCACCGTCTTCGGCGGCCTGGAGCAGCAGCTGCCGGCCTTCGATCTGGCCCAGGACCGGTTCGTCTTCACCCACCCGGCCTTTGGTGCCGGTGGGCCGCTGAGCTTCATCAGCGCGGCGGCTGCCGGCATCCCGGCCAGCGGCTTCAACGTCATCGTCCTGCAGAGCACCGACAACGACGGCAACCCGGCCACACCCTTCAATGCCGGCAGTGCGGCCAACCTGATCGCCGGCCAGGTGCAGACCGACGGCCCGGGCTTCTTCATCTATCACAACAGCGGCCTGCGCGTGAACCGGCTGGTCTGGTCGAGCAACCTCAACAGCGCCACCGGCGACCTGTCGATCCTGGCCCGCGTGCTGAACCCCAGCGGCGCCGACGCGATCGGCCAGCTTGACGACTTCAGCGCAACGAACTTCGCGCTCGCGCCGGTGCCCGAGCCCACCACCTGGGCGCTGATGCTGGGGGGCCTGGCCGGTGTCGCCGCGATGCAGCGGCGGCGTCGGGCTCCCGCGGCGGCCTGAGGCCGGCCGCAGGTGCGCGGGTGTAAAACCGGCCATCGGCCGCGCCGCTTCGGTGCGGCCTGTGGAGGACACCTGACATGCACACAAGACATGAATGCCGGATGGCGGCCGTGGCTGCCGCCTTGGTGGCCATGGTGGGCGCACCCGTACTGGCCCAGAGCACCGACCCGGGCGCCCGGGTCTGGCTGCAGGCCATCGGCCACGCCGCGAAGATCGAATCGACGGCGCGCATCGACGAGTCGTTCAACGGCCCACGTGGCACGACGATCGACCTCGAGCGCGACCTGAACCAGGACGACCGCAAGCTGGTCGGCAACCTTGCCTTCGGCGTGCGTCTGGGCGAGCGCTGGCGGCTGGAGCTCGAGTACCTGCAGCTGCGCCGCGGCGGCAGCGCGGCGTTGCCTCGGGCCATCCGCTTCGACGGCGTCGACTTCGCGCAGGGCGCCGCGATGACGAGCGAAAGCCGTCTCACCTACACCCGCGTCAATGCCGGCTTCTCGCTCGTGCGCAGCGAGGCCGGCGAGTTCGGCATTGCCTTCGGTGGCGCGTCGGTCGACCAGCGGTTGACGGTGCGCGGCCGGCCGGCCAACGCCAATGCCGGAACCACCGAGCGGGTGCGCAGCGACGGCGTCGTGATGCCGCTGGCCGGCCTGTACGGCCACCTGAAAATCGCCCCGAAGTGGCGCCTCACCGGCCGCGCCTACGTCGGCAGCATCGACAACAGCGACGGCAACGGCGCCGTCAACGACGTTTCGGCGATGGCGGTCTGGCAGTTTGCCGACCAGCTGAGCCTGGGCCTGGGCTGGCGCGTCCTGAACCTGCGCGCCGAGCCGCGGCTGATCGGCTTCATCTTCGCGGTGCCGGTGACGAGCGAGTTCCACACCCGCTTCAACGGCCCGCAGGTGGTCATCGAAGGTCGGTTCTAGGCACCGGCAGCTCCACCGGCGTGCCGCGCTGCGCGCTCAGCCGCAGCGCGTCCATCGTCGCCGCCACGTCCAGGCTCAGCGACTGCATCGCCAGGTCCTGGCCGGCGCCGCGCACCTGGGCTGCAAAGGCCTCGGCCTCGCGCCTGAAGCCGTTGGCCGGCTCGCAGGGTTCGTCCTGCAGCGGCACGTCCCAGCCCGGTGAACTGCGCACGCGCAGCAGGCCGGGTCGATCCGGGGCGATGTGGTTCTGGTAGTCGGTGAAGGCCACGCCGGCGCTGCCGACGACCATCGCATGGCGGTGCACGGCGGTGTCGAAAGCGCACAGGATCTGCGCCGAAGCCCCACCCGCGAAGTGCAGCGTCGCGGCCAGGCGCCGGTCTTCGCCCGCAGGACCCCAATGCGCCACCGCGCTGGCCGCCAGCGGGCGGGTGCCGAACAGCAGCCGCGCCAGACACACCGGGTAGCAGCCGACGTCCAGCAAGGCGCCGCCGCCTTGTGCCGGATCGTGGCGGTAGTTGCCCGGCCGCGCGAGCGGGAAACCAAAGCTCGCCTGGATCGCGCGCAGCTCGCCCAGCCGGCCTTCGCGCAGCAGGGCATGCAGGCGCTGCGTCTGCGGCTGGAACACGAACGGGAAGGCCTCGAGCAACACGCGGCCATGGCGCGCTGCGGTGTCGAACATCGCCTGCGCTTCGGCCTCGTTCAAGGCGAGCGGCTTTTCGCACAGCACGTGCTTGCCTGCGGCCAGCGCCCGCAGCACCCAGGGGGCATGCAGATGGTTGGGCAGCGGCACGTACAGCGCATCGACCGTCGGGTCGTCGATCAGCGCCTCGTAGCTGCCGTGCCACTGCGGCACGCCGAACTCGGCGGCAAAGGCCCGCGCCTTGTGTGCGTCGCGGCTGGCGACGTGCGTGACCCGCACCGACGCGCTTGGCTGCACGCCGGGCACGAATCCACGCGCGATGTCGGCACAGCCGAGCACGCCCAAGGTCAAGGTTTGGGGGGTTGTCATGGCCAAAGTCTCTGCAACAGAACGCCGACTGTGCCGCAAGGCCGGGTCTACAGTGCGCCATCGTCTGGAGCCCGTCATGCACCCCACCGAACGCTACGAACGCTTCCTGGCCCTGCACCAGGGTCCGGGCCTGTTGACCATGCCCAACGCCTGGGACGGCATGTCCGCGCTGCTGCTGCGCGAGGCCGGCTTCCAGGCCCTGGGTTCAAGCTCGATCGCGATCGCCTTTGCGCTCGGGCGGCCCGACGGCGTCCATGCCGTCAGCCGGGAGGCGG
>Ga0315900_10010112_pt1 | contig 11872 bp, 10 predicted proteins | sample LakEriMetagenome_FD_203521 | JGI IMG/M metagenome (GOLD analysis project Ga0315900, IMG submission 203521) | Freshwater fungal communities from buoy surface, Lake Erie, Ohio, United States - Buoy 12 MA114 | ecosystem: Environmental > Aquatic > Freshwater > Lake > Lake biofilm | place: USA: Lake...
CTGGAAATCGGGTCGGGAGATGAGGTTTGGGCGCCGAGTTTCACCTTCATCGCGTCCGTGGCACCCGCTGTGCAACTCGGGGCGCGGCCGCGTTTCCTGGATGTTTGCCCTGCAAGCTGGACGCTTGATCCAGCGCTCTTGGCGGCAGAACTTCGGCAGGCTGCGCGTGAAGCCAGGCTGCCCAAAGCGGTGGTGGCGGTCGATATCTACGGCCAATGCGCCGCATTGCATCAAATTGCCCAGCTTTGCTCCGCCTACGGCGTGGCCCTGATTTCTGATAGTGCCGAAGGCCTGGGTGCCACTCAATCTGGGCTGCCTGCCGGGCGCGGTGCGCGGCTCGCGGCCTTTTCCTTCAATGGCAATAAGATCATCACCGCCGGCGGGGGCGGGGCGCTCGCTTCCGATGATCCGCTACTGATTGCCCGTGCCAGAAGCCTTGCCGATCAGGCGAAAACCGCGGCGCCGCATTATGAGCATGACACGATTGGCTATTCCTTTGGCATGTCTTCCTTGCTGGCTGCAGTCGGGCTTGCACAACTCGGGAAACTTGGTGACCGTGTGGCGCGGCGAAGGGCGATTTTTGCGCGCTACCAGGAAGCGCTGGAGGATTTGCCGGGGATTTCCTTTATGCCCGAAGCTCCTTGGGGACGATCCTCGCGTTGGTTGACCGCAATGCTGGTTGACCCCGATGGTTTCGGCCTGGACCCAGAGGGGCTCCGCCGCATTCTTGCCGCCGAGGGAATTGAAACCCGCCCAGTATTCAAGCCCTTGCATATGCAGCCCGTGTTTCGCGATGCGCCGCGTGCGGGCGGGGCGGTGGCTCAGGCACTTTTTGCACGGGGGATTTGCCTGCCGTCTGGCAGCGGCATGACGCCCGCCGTGCAGGTAAGGGTGATCCGCGCCATTCGCGCGGCGGCGCGTGGCTAAAGCCCATGCATATCCTATACCTGCATCAACATTTCAGCACGCCTGAGGGCAGCACGGCCACGCGGAGCTTCGCCTTTGCCCGCACCCTGGCCGCGCGTGGTCATCGCGTATCGCTGGCAACCGGGCGCTATCAGGGCGCTGAGACCGGGCTTGCGGGCCCCTTCCACAAGGGTAGGCGGGAAGGGCGGGTTGCAGGGTTTCATGTGGTGGAATGGGACATCCCTTGCGCCAATGCCATGGGCTTCGCGTCCCGAAGCATCGCGTTCTTGCGCTATGCGGCGGCGGCAACGCGGTTTGCCTTGCAAGAAAAGCCTGATCTGGTGATTGCGTCCTCAACTCCGCTGACGGTCGCTTTGCCCGCGTTATGCGCCAAGGCGCTACGCGGCATTCCCTTCCTTTTCGAAATTCGCGACCCCTGGCCGGAATTGCCGCGCGCCATGGGCGTACTGCCGGCGCCGATCGCGCCTTTCGTGGAAGTGCTCGCCAATCTTGCCTGTCGCCGCGCGGCGGCAGTGGTCGCCTTGTCTGAGGGCATGGCGGAAACCGCCCGCGCGCGGGGCGCTGACCCTGCGCGGGTACACGTGATCGGCAATGGCTGTGACCTTGATCTTTTCGGGCCCCATATCGCCCCCTGGCGCCCGCCTGAGGCCGCGCCCTGGGAAGTTCTGGCGGTTTATGCCGGCGCGCATGGGCGCGCGAATGGGCTTGGCGTTGTGGTGGAAGCCGCTCGGCTTTTGGCGGCAAGGGGGGAAACCAGGCTCCGTATTCTTCTGGTGGGTGAGGGGGTGGAGAAAACCACCCTGATGCGCGCCGCTGCCGGCTTGCCCAACATCACCTTTCTTCAGCCCATGCCGAAGCGGGAGGTGGCAGGGCTTTTCGCCGGCAGCCAAATTGCGCTGCATATCCTGGCCGATTGCCCTGCCTTCGCCGCCTGGACTGCGCCCAATAAGCTGATGGATGGGCTGGCGGCTGGCCGCCCCGTGATCAGCAATGCGCCTGGTGACGCTGCCCGGCTTTTGACTGAAAGCGGTGCCGGCATTGCGGTGCCGCCCGGCGATGCGGCTGACCTGGCAGCAGCGCTGATAGGCCTGGTGCAAGACCCCGCGCGCCGCGCTGCCATGGGGGCGGCCGCACGCAGCTTGGCCCTGCGTCAGCATGACCGGCGCCTGCTTGCAGCGCGCTTCGCCAACTTGGTGGAGGCCATGCCATTCGCCCAGACAGCGCTTTCCAAGCCTGCGCAGTTAGCCATGTCAGGAGGGGGCTGATCATGCTGCCCGAGGTTCACCTTGTTGCCGCAGCCAGACCCAATCTGCCGAAGCTCGCCGCGCTTTGGCATGCGCTGGCCGAGGGGCCGGAATTCTGCAAACCCGTTCTGGTCCATACCGGACAGCATGAGGACCCGGCCATGTTCGGCGTGCATTTCGCCGATCTCGGCCTGCCCGCGCCCGATATTGCGCTGGGGATTTCAGGCGGCAGCCATGCGGTTATGACCGGGCGTTCCATGATTGCATGCGAAACGGTCTGGAAGGCGCGCCGCCCTGCTGCCGTGGTGGTGGCGGGCGATGTGGATGGCGCGCTGGCGGCAGCGCTTGCGGCGCGCAAGCTCGGCATCTTCGTCATTCATCTGGAAGCCGGACTGCGCTCTGGGGAGCGCAATTTGCCGGAGGAAATCAATCGTCGCGCCATTGATGCAATTTCAGATGTCCTTTGGGCACCGGATGAAGCGACGGCGGCGCGGCTCCGCCAGGAAGGCCATGCGGCTGCGGCTGTGCGCGCAGTGGGCAATGCCATGGTGGATACGCAGCTCCGTCATTTGGCGGCAGCGCGCGCCAAACGCCTGCCGCGCGGCCTCACGCGCAACGGTTATGGCGTCGTGACGCTGCATCGTGCCGGCAATGTGGACAAGCCCGAACGATTGATTGCGCTGCTGGATGCGCTTGCGGCAGCCGCGCGGCATTTGCCGCTGGTCTGGCCTATTCACCCGCGCGCCGCAGCGCAAATGAAGGCCTTTGGCTTTGTGCCGCCCGTGGGTGTACGCATCACGCCGCCGCTTGGTTATCTTGAATTCCTGTCTTTGCTTTGCCGCGCGCGGCTGATCGCAACTGATAGCGGCGGCGTGCAGGAAGAAGCGACGGCACTTGGCCTACCTTGCCTGACACTGCGAGGGGCGACGGAACGGCCCATTACCATTGCGGCCGGTATGAACCGGCTGGCGACGCCTGAGGAATTGCCTCTGCTTGTGGTGGAAATCCTGAACGCGCCCTTGCGCCTGCCTCGCCCGATCCCGCTTTGGGATGGGCGGGCGGGCTTGCGCATGCGTGAACATTTGCAAACATTGCTGGAAGGCGAGGAATGCCGCGCGATGGTAGCCTGACCCAGGTCTGGCTGGCGCGCCCGAAAGTCCTTCTGCTTTCCGCCGCCCATCCGCCTGCCGATATCCGCGTGGTCATGAAGCAAGGGGCGAGCCTCGCGGATGCCGGTTATGCGGTCACGCATCTATGCCCGACGCCAGCTTCAGGCATGCCGCCCGCGCTGGTGGCGGGGGTGGCGATCAGCACCTTTCCGGCCCGGCGCGGTGCTTGGCGCCGCCTGATTGGTATTCCTCGCCTTGCCCTCCGCGCTGCGCGGCAGCGGGCGGAGGTGATCCATGCATCTGAACCCGATGCCTGGGCAGCGGCGCTATTGGCGGGGTGGTGGACCGGTGCGCGCGTCATTCTGGATGTGCACGAACACTACCCATCGCGATTGGATGGCAGGGCGCCAGCCTTGTTGCGGCCATTTTTGCGCCGCCTGCTGCATGGTGCGTGCTGGGCAATGGGGCGCGCAGCCGATGCAGTGGTGGTGGCGAAGGATGGGCTGGGGGCACCCTTTGGCGGGGAGGCCCGCGTGGTGAAGGTGCGCAATTACGCGCTTGGCGCGGTATTGCCGCGCTCACATATGGCCGGACCCGTGTCGCTGGTGCACCTGGGCGCGCTCAGTCGCGCGCGCGGGTCGGCGCAAATGCTGAAAGCCCTGGCGCTTTGCCCGCGCGAAACCCGGCTTTGCTTGATCGGCCGCTTCACGGATGACAGTGAAACGGAATTCTGGGCGCAGGCGGAGGCGCTTGGCCTGACGGCGCGGATCACTGCTTTGGGATGGCTGCCGCATGAGGCTGCCTTGGCCGCCACTGCACGCTGCGACATCGCGTTGATTCTGTTCCAGCCGGGGGCAGAAAATCACCGCCTTGCTCTGCCGCATAAGCTGTTTGACGCCATGCTGGCCGGGCTGCCGGTGATTGCCTCAGCCGAGGGCATAGAGGTCGCGGCCGTGATTAGTGAGGCTGACTGCGGCGCCTTGGTGGATGCCGCCGATCCCGCAGCCATCGCAGCAGAGGTCGCGCGCATGGCGGACCCGGTGCGGCGTAGCGCCTTGGGCCAGGCGGGGCGCCGGGCCGCGATGGCGCGTTTCGCCTGGGCAGGTGAGGCGGCGCGGCTTGTCGCGCTTTATGGTCGGTTGACCGGCTTCATGCCGCGCCCCATGGCCGGAGCGAAGTGAGGCGATTCCACCGCGCGCCATTCTCGGCTAGGAAGAAGGTGTGACGCGCGGCCCTTCCCATCGGATTCTGCTGAATCTGGCCCTTGATGGCCTGATTGCCCTGCTGGCGCTGCTGCTGGCGGTATGGGCCATTGCGCCGCGGAATTGGCCATCCGGCGCCTGGTGGGCGGTGGCCGCACCGTGCGCGGTGCTAGCCTTGCTGGCGGCTGGCGCAGTGTTGCGGCTGCCACAGCAGTATTGGCGCTTTGTTGGCTTGCGCGATTTGCTGGCGGTGGCGGGTGCGGCCTTGGGTGGCGCGTTGCTGTTCTGGCTGGGCGGGCAGATGCTCGGCGGCTGGCAGCCGGCAAATCCGGCCTTTCCGCTGATCCATGCCCTTTTGCTGGGTGCGCTGCTGATCGGCGCGCGCGTTTTGGCATTGGTGCAGGCGACACGCCATGCGGGCGAAGCGGCGGCTGATGCGCAAGCCGTGCTGCTGGTGGGCGCAGCGGAGGGCACTGATCTTTTCATTCGCGCCCTGGAACGTGATCGGCGCGCGCCTTATCGCGTGATTGGCATTCTGTCGCTGCGCGCGCGCCAGGCGGGCCGGCGCATGCAGGGGCATTTGATACTGGGTACGGTTGAGGAAGCGGAAGCGGTGCTGGACCGCCTGCGCTCAGAAGGGCGCTTGCCCGGGCTGATTGTACTCTCAGGCCCCGATATTGAAGGCCCAGCGCTGGAGGCGCTGTTGGATGCCGCTGATCGCCATGGCGTGCCGCTGCGCCGCGCGCCCACGCCAACACGGCTTGATCCGGCCGGCAGTGAAGCCACACGCCGCGTGGAATTGCGCCCGATTTCGATTGAGGATCTGTTGGATCGCCCGCAAGTGCCGCTGGATCGCGAAGGCATGGCGCGGCTGGTGCAAGGCCGGCGTGTGCTGGTGACGGGTGCAGGCGGGACGATTGGCGGCGAATTGGCGCGGCAAGTCGCAGCGCTTGGTCCGGCAATGCTGGTCTTGCTCGATCACGGTGAATTCCTGCTTTATGAAATTGATCTGGAATTGCGCGAAAAGCACCCGGATGTGCCGCGCCGCGCGGTGCTTGCCGATGTGCGCGATGAGGCACGCATTCGCCGATTGTTTGAGGATATCAAGCCCGAATTGGTGTTCCACGCGGCGGCACTGAAGCATGTGCCGATGGTGGAAAATGATCCGCTGGAAGGTGTGCTGACTAACGCGTTTGGCACGCGTGTCGTGGCGGAAGCGGCGCGCAGCGTGGGCACCGCGGCGATGGTGTTCATTTCTACCGACAAGGCCGTGAACCCGACATCGGTGATGGGTGCCTCGAAGCGCCTTGCCGAGATGTATTGTCAGGCTTTGGACCGCGAAGCGCGCCATGGCCGCGCGGGCATGCGCTGCATCACGGTGCGGTTCGGCAATGTGCTGGGCTCGACCGGCAGTGTGGTGCCGCTGTTTCGCCGGCAATTGGAACGCGGCGGGCCGCTGACCGTCACGCATCCCGATATGCGGCGCTATTTCATGACAGTGCGTGAAGCGGTGGGCCTTGTGTTGCAGGCGAGTGTTGTCGGCACCACCGATCCCGCGGATCAACCGCCGGAATTGGCGGAAGGTGGAATTTTCGTTCTGGATATGGGCCAGCCGGTGAAGATTGTGGATCTGGCGCGGCGCATGATCCGGTTGGCGGGGCTGCGCCCGGATGAGGATGTGGAAATCCGCTTTACCGGGTTGCGCCCCGGTGAGCGGCTTTATGAGGAATTATTCCACGGCCAGGAACCGCCGCGCCCAACCGCCTTTCCTGGGCTTCTGGTGGCAACCCCTCGGACGGCGGATGCTGCCTTGGTGGGGCGCGCGATTGATGAAATGGCGGCGGCGGGGCGGGCAGGGAATGCGCGGCTTGCGCTGCAGCAATTGGCGCGACTGGTGCCGGAATTCGCCCATGCGCCGGAAGGGACTGCTGCGGCCGGGCCGCGCTAGCGCATCCAGAACGAACGCGGCCTTTGGCGCCGATTAAGGTTGCGCCCGCTGGATTCATTGTTCGAGCCTGATGATTTCGGCATGAGGGAAATTCTACGCTGGGTTGACATTTTTTTTGAAAGAACATTGATTGGGATAGCGTTTCAATTGAACGGTGAATCCATGCTTCCTCGTTTATCTGCCGAGGTTTTCGGCACCTTTTGGCTTGTCCTTGGCGGCTGCGGCTCTGCCGTATTGACCGCCACCTTTCCGCAAGTTGGCATCGGCATACTTGGCGTTTCCTTCGCCTTTGGTTTGACGGTCCTGACCATGGCCTATGCGGTTGGGCATGTTTCAGGTGGGCATTTCAACCCGGCGGTAACCCTGGGCCTGGTGGCAAGCGGGCGCTTCAAGGCGGCTGAAGCCGTGCCCTACATCATTGCACAAGTCATTGGCGCCATTTTGGGGGCTGCGATCCTTTACGTGATTGCAACAGGTAATGGCAGCGCTCCCTTGAATGGGGGGTTTGCGGCGAATGGGTATGGCGCGCATTCGCCTGGGAAATACTCGCTGCTTTCTGCCTTTGTCTGCGAAGTGGTGATGACCTTCTTCTTCCTGATCATTATTCTGGGTGCCACGCACCGCAAGGCTGCTGCTGTCTTTGCCCCTATTGCCATCGGGCTTGGTCTCACGCTCATTCACCTGATCAGCATTCCAGTGACGAATACTTCGGTGAATCCGGCGCGTAGCACAGGGCCTGCCCTCATCCTTGGCGGATGGGCGCTTCAACAGTTATGGCTGTTTTGGCTGGCCCCGATACTGGGCGCGGTGCTTGCTGGCATCGTCTCCCGCGTGCTTTGGCCTCAGGAAAAGGGCTGAAACTGCCTGACACCTCCCTCATGCTGTGGGCATGAGGGGGGCTTCACCCATTTCCGCCGGCGTTAACCGCACCACCGGAAGCCATCGGAAAGGCGGCAAGGCTTTTTTCGACCAGATTTGGCAGACCGCGCTGTAGCTCAACTATCTTCAGCATGTCTCGCGTCCCGCAGGCTTCCTCAAGCGAAGCCGCTATGGAACGTAGCGCTGCGGCGCCGAAAGTGCCGGCGGCGGATTTCAGCCCATGTGCCTCCTCTTCGATCACGCCAAGATCATCGGTCGCGGTCAAACGCGCCACACGGGCACGGGTTTCTTCAGCAAACACACCAATCAGCCGCGGGAGGCGCCCGGGGCCAACGGCTGCGCGCAGTTCCTGCAAGGTGGTATGGTCAATCAGGGTTGGGCCAGCAGGATCCGGTTCATCAGCCGCAACACGCGGCCTGCGCGGGCGGCTTTCCAGCATGTCAGAGACAGCGGAGAGCAGCGCGGTCAGGTCCATGGGCTTGGCCACATGCGCATCCATGCCGGCGGCAAGGCAGCGCGCTACCTCATCGGGCATGGCGGCGGCGGTCATGGCGATGATCGGCACGCGCCCCGCAGGACCTTCCAGCGCGCGAATAGCTGCTGTTGCCGCAAAGCCATCCATGCGCGGCATGCGCACATCCATCAGCACCAGATCATAAGCGGCGGTGCGCGCGGCACCGAGCGCTTCTTCCCCATCGCGGGCCAAATCCACCGCATAGCCGGCCTTGCGCAGTATGGCGGCGGCCACAAGCTGATTGGCTTCCCCATCTTCCGCGATCAAGATGCGGCCACGCGCACCAGGCAGCGGTTTGGCGAGTGCGGGTTTTGGCAAAAGCGTGCTGGGCGGTCTTCCTGATTCCGCAATCGGGCGTAGCGGAACTTCAAAGGAAAAGGTCGAACCCTTGCCCGGCGTGGAAGCCAGCACAATCCGCCCACCCATCAGCCCCACAAGCCGCTTGCAGATCATAAGCCCGAGGCCAGACCCACCATAGCGCCGTGCGGTTTCTGGCCCACCTTGCGCAAATCGCCCGAATAGCCGGGCCTGCACTTCGGGTGGCATGCCAATACCGGTATCGGCCACCGCAAAGCGCACTAGATTGGTGTTTTCGGCGCGCTCCACGCGAATGCCAACGCCGCCAACAGCGGTGAATTTCACAGCATTATCGGCAAGGTTCAGCAGCACCTGCCGCAGGCGTCTGGCATCACCAATCACGCGCGCGGGCAAAAGCGGATCAATGCTAGCCGATAGCCTGATGCCTTTTTCCGCGACGGCAGGGGCCAGCAGGTCAAGCACCTCAGCGACCGGTGCGGCCAGGTCGAAGGCTTCTTCCTCAATCGCCAAATGCCCCGCTTCAATACGCGACAGATCGAGCATTTCATTGACGGTCGCCAGCAGCAATTCACCGCAACGCCGCGCGGTTTCTGCATAGGCGTGCTGTTCGGCATCCAGCGTCGTGTCCAGGAGCAATGATATTGTACCCATCACACCATTCATGGGCGTGCGGATTTCATGACTCATGAAGGCCAGGAAATCACTTTTCTCAGCATTTGCACGCTCTGCCGCGCGGCGGGCGCGTTCCGCATCGCGGGCGAATTGCTCACGCGCTGAGACATCATGCTGAATGCCGAAAATGTAACGCACTTCGCCATCTTCACCGAAAATGGGCGACAGATGCAGCTCATTTACAAAGCGCGATCCATCCTTGCGGTGAGTGACGATTTCAACATCCAGCGCCTTGCCCTTTTCGATCGCCTCACGGATCGCCCTGATATGGCGCGGATTGGTGCCCGGACCCTGCAGGAAGCGGCAATTATGCCCGATGACTTCTTCTTCCGCATAACCGGTGATGCGATAGAATGCCGGATTGGCATAGATGATCGGGCAATCAGGCAGGTTTGGGTCGCAAATCACGATCCCCGTCGGCGTCGCAAGCACGGCAGCGCTGAGCACGCCCTGCAAGGGCGAAGGCAGATGAGACGCGAGTTTATTCGCTGTAGGAGACGAGTGCTTCGAATGGGACATCGAGCTTTCTCCTCCCGTCAAGAAACGAGAGTTCAATCAGCGCAGCGGCCGCCGGCACCACGGCGCCGGCCTTGCGCAGCAGCGTAATCCCCGCGGCCATGGTTCCGCCTGTGGCCAGCAAATCATCCAAAATCACAACACGTTGACCGGTGCTAACTGCATCGGCCTGCATTTCAATCCGGTCCGTGCCGTATTCCAGCGCGTAATCAAGGCCAATCCGTGCGCCGGGCAGCTTGCCGCGCTTGCGCAGCATGATGAAGCCAAGGCCCAATTCCAGCGCGAGGGGTGCCGCTACCAGAAAGCCGCGGCTTTCAACGCCAGCAAGAAGGTCAGGCTTATGTGGGCGAATCGCGCCCGCCATGCGTGCCATGGCGACGCGCCAGGCGGGGCCATGCCGAAGCAATGTTGAAATGTCATAGAAAAGAATGCCCGGCTTTGGAAAATCCGGGACGCCGCGAATATGAGCCTTCAGGTCCAATTGGTCGGTTTGGTCTGTCACGTTCCGTCGCTGTCTTGTTTGTGCCGCGCCCGACACGTTGAAGGGGCGGGCCCGCTGAGCCTTTCCACAGTAATCATATCAACGTTACATTTGAAATGTCCAGTCAAGTTGACAGTGGTGGCAAAATTTCCCGTGCGTCCCTATTTGCGGGCAATGTCAAAACCAATGCTCGCCGGGATCATCGGCATCACCGGCTTCCTGCTCTATGTGGCGGCCATCATAATCCTTGCGGATCATGTGCTTGGCACACATTGGACGCTGGAATTCATCTATTTCGCGCTAGCCGGGATTGTCTGGGTCTGGCCCGCCAAGGGGCTTATCATCTGGGCAGCGCGCTGACGGGATTGGTCGGAGTGAGAGGATTCGAACCTCCGGCCCCTGCGTCCCGAACACAGTGCTCTACCAGGCTGAGCTACACTCCGAGGCCGACCGTGACGTCTGGGCGGCTATAGCGGGCGGGGGAGAAGGCCGCAAGCGGGTGGGGAAAGGTGCGATGGGTGCCTGGGTGTTGCCAAAGCTTGGAATTGGGTATTCGCTAGATATTCTAGGAACCCTTTGAGTTTTGCCGGAGAGTGACATGAAGCTTTGGAAAAGCACCGTTGTTTTGGCGTCCTTGTTCGCCATGACCGCCCCGGCCTTGGCCCAGGGTGATGTCATTGCCGCCCGTCGGGATGGCCTGAAGGGCGTGGCCCGACAGATGGAAGGTATCAAGGCCGTAGTGGATCAGCGCGGAGACCCGCGGGCGACCGGCGCGGCGATTGGCGACATGATCGGGTTTTTTGAAGGCTTTCCTGCGCGTTTCCCGGCCGGGAGTGGTTCGGGCGATACCCGCGCCCTGCCCGCCATTTGGACTGATCGCGCCGGCTTTGAGGCAGCTAACGGAAACATGCTGACCCAGCTTCGTGCCCTGCAAGCGGCGGCCAATGCGGGTGACCAAGCAGCCTTTGGCGCCGCTTTTCAGCAAACCGGGGCCACTTGTGGTGCCTGTCATCGCCCTTATCGCGGCCCGGCGCGCTAGAGCATTTTCAAGCCAAGTGTATGCGCTTGGCGGCTCGGAAAATGCGATCGGATAAATGAGCATTTTCAAGCCAAGTGTATGCGCTTGGCGGCTCGGAAAATGCGATCGGATAAATGAGCATTTTCAAGCCAAGTGTATGCGCTTGGCGGCTCGGAAAACGCGATCAGATAAAAATCCAGAATCTGTCCCGTGAACGAAGGTGAACGGGACACGCTCTTACCGAGTTTAACCGCTAACCTTCCGCATGGCGGTGTTCGGCTAAAAAAAGCGGATGAACAGGAAGACCGCCGCCCCGGCCATGACCAGTAAGCCGAGCGCCAGCCGCCCGGATGCCAGGCGGGGCGCCTTGGCGCCTTCGGGCAGCAGCTTTTCTCCGGTCAACATAGGCATCACCAATTCATGCCCCTTCACCAGTTTATAGAGCATGATCGCCAGCACATGCAGCGCTATGGCGAAGACCAAATAGCGCTGCCCGGCCAAATGCCAGGCGGAGAGCGATTCTTGGGTCGCTTCACTGGCCTTCAGCGCCAATGGCCCATGCTGTGAATAGCTGAAACCGGGATCATGATTGGCGAAAAGCCCGGTCAAGCCTTGCGCCAAGAGTAAGAAAAGAAGAACCACCACCATCCAGCCCCCGGCTGGATTATGGCTGGTTTCCGTATCCCGATCCTGCTTCGCCAGCCGCGTCAATTGCCGAATCGCTGCCAAGGGTGATTTCAGAAAATGGCCAAAGCGCGCATTCTCAGATCCGAAAAACCCCCAAAGGATGCGGAACAGCACCAAAGTCAGGATGGCGTAACCGGACGCAAAATGCAGCGTCCAGGCGCCGCTTTTCGCGCTGGCAAAGGACAGCGCTACCAGCATTATAAGGGTCCAGTGGAATAGGCGGACGGGGCGGTCCCAAATTCGGATTCGGGTGATGTGCTCGCTCATGGTCACCTGCCGGTTGAGGCTTGCACGATTGGCCTTGTTGCAGGCCAATGACAAGAGAATTAGAAACGAATCTTAAATTCAACGCCCTAG